>Ga0209589_1004292_pt1 | contig 24719 bp, 4 predicted proteins | sample CowpeawhiteBW_FD_187525 | JGI IMG/M metagenome (GOLD analysis project Ga0209589, IMG submission 187525) | Root nodule microbial communities of legume samples collected from California USA - Cow pea white BW (SPAdes) (version 2) | ecosystem: Host-associated > Plants > Roots > Nodule | place: USA...
AATGTAATTCTAATTTTGTTTTTTTTTTCAATTTGGTTCTAATATTCGTCAATTTTATTCAATTTGGTCCTTTTCGCTAACATCGTTAAAATAGTTAACGGATTGTGAACAGTAATTATCACGTGTCATTTTGTGATTTTTTTGATTTTTTTTTAAATTTTTGAAAAAAATATATATATATGTGTCAAGCTCATATAATGTCACGTGTCATTTTGTGATTTTTTAAAATTTTTAATTTTTTTTAATTTAAAAAAATTCCACGTGTCAGACCAATATCATGTCACGTGTCAGAGTTAGTTTTTTATATTCAATTTGGTCCTAATATTCATTATTTGTTTTCAATTTGGTCCTAATTTTTTTAAAAATTTAACATTTGTGTTCCTCTCCAAATTGAGACAAAATATAATTTGTATATAAATGATATATGGATATTCTTATTAAAATGCATGTTTTTATTAAGTATTTTTAATTTAGAATTAGAGTTGGTTTAAAATTAAATATTTTTAAACCTTAATATTTTAAATTAATGGTGTTATTACTTTTTTCGTTTTAATTTTATACGGTGGAACATAACTTTGTATTTTATTATATAGAGAGTAAAATGTAACAAAATATTAGGTATAAAATATTTACAATATTTCACTCCTAATCTAAGATAATTATTAATTTCTAAAACTAAAATATTTTCTAAAAACAAATTTAAATAAAAATATATATTAAGTAATATACTCAGCATTTTTAAAGTTGAAAGATTAAATTGGATCAAAATTTTAAAAATAAACTAATTCAAATTTATAATGAAAGTTAAAGAACCAAAAACATATTTAACTCTTAATTTATCATGGTAAAGGGTCTCCACTTAGAACCTTAAACAACAACATCATTTATCATATATAATTAATAATGTCAACCATTTATTTAAAGTGAGAAGCACTCTTGTGAAACTAGACATTCCTTAAGTCCTTATGTTGTGTTTGGATTGGGGTATGGATTTAGGAGAATGAATTTGCATTGATTTGAATTGATTTGTAGGTAGAAATGAGATTGTTTGGACTAAGGGTATGTTCGCTTGAACAAATTGTAAGGATTAAATGATTTGTAAAGATGGATATAAAAAAAATGTCATGTTCGCATTACATGATTTCAAAGGAAAAGCTACGACGCATTTGTAAATTACTTCTGAGATCTCATCCACTTTCACTCTATTTTGCAAAAATTTGAAATGATTTATAAATGTTTTACTTTTATACCCTTCTTATATTTTTTATATATATAATAAATTAATAATATATTTAACAATAGTTAGTAATCTATTAATTATTAAAAATATATATTATGATTAATAATATATTTACTCGTGTATATATATATATATATAATTATTTTTATTGCTATATATAATATTTATAAATAATAAAAATAGGTATAATAATTATTGAAAGTAATAAAACTTTTGTTAAAATTTAATATTTTTATTTTATTCAATAATTGTTTATTTTTATTTTTTTCATTGATGTTTTAATATATGTAACAAATTATAATATATTATATATATAAAATATTATTAATAATATGTATAAATATGTATAATAATTAATAATAATTAAAATATTGTTAAAAAATGTAATGATTAATATATTCATATATAATAATTAATGATATATACAAAATAATCATCTAATATTATTTCTATTTTAACCTAATAATTAATAAAAACAATAATAATATATATAATAATGTGTAATAATTAATAATAACTAAAATATTGTTAAAAATGAATATTATATATAATTATTATTATTAATATTTTTGATATAAATAATTAAAAATAATATATATATATATATATATATATTTATTTATTTATTTATATATACATATATTAAAATAAATATTGTTAAATTTTAATATTTTTAATTCATCTAATAATTATTTGATTTCATTTTTATTTGTAAGGGTAATTTAGTAATCTTAAATTTTTTTATTAATTAAAACATATTTTTTAATCTATCACATCAATTAAGTTAGAGTTGTTAAAGCAGGTAACCCCGCCAACCCGGCTCGACCCACCACGGGTTGATCACTTATTTTCAGGGGCGGACTATACAAGGAGCGGGGAAGGGCCCTGCCCCCCGCCCCAAAAAATTTTGATTTTTTTTAAATTATATATATATATATATATTGATTTTTTTTAATTTTATATATTTTTAAAATTTTGAATTTTTAAAAAGTAATTAAAACAAATATTTATTAAGATATTTATTATTTTATTTTTATTGTCTTTTTAGGTTTTCACAAATTTATACTCATCTTTCAGTCTCATATGTTTTCTTTTTGTTTTTGAAGAAAAAAAGAAGTTAAACACAAACTCATTACTTTTGCTCTCATTTTCATTTGTTTTCTTTCTTCCTTGAAGAAAAAAATGTAACTCTCTTGTCTCACTTGATAATAAACTATTAGTTTAATAGTTATTAACATTATTTTTTATTACATGAACCTTTGTATATTCATTTTTTATTAATATAGAAGAAATAAATAATGTATTATGTGTTTTTTCAAATCGATTTTGTGACTTGATTATAATATATTTTTATTTTAATAATTCGTTTTCTCAATTTTTCATTAGATTATGATAAATTATTTTTTAATATTAACTTTTTTAAAAGTATATTGATGAAGAATAATAGATTCATTCTTTAAAGATGATAGAAGAGAAGTTGTTGATAAAGATGAAAACTAGATAGATTTTACTTCTTTACATATTTTGAAGTATTGTACTAATGATCTAACCTAATGATCAAGTTGTCCAATTAGAAGAATTATTTTTTAAAGCATTATCTAATGATTCAATATAATAATCAAATAAATATATTGCTTTGGCCCCTCCAAATTTTGTGGTCAAGATCTGTCACTGATTATTTTGATGTATTTTTTACTAATCAATCTTTTTTTTATCGTCCAACTCGTATGTACATCTTATGTACCACAAATTTGATTATAAGTTACAAAAATCAACCCTTATTTCATGCACCACGTGGCTGGTTTGAAGAACAAAATAGACACCACCAGATAGGAAAATAAGTGTGGCACCTCCATAATGCACTCTATGGTTGGTTTTAGTGACTTGTAATAAAAAATAAACCAAACTAGATATGCAAATAAGTGGGGCACAATGAACAAATATGTGAGAGCTGCTTGTTACTTTTCATACAATTTTTTAAAAGGCACTAAACAATCTTTTTTTATAAGGGGTGTATTTCTTATGTAACACAAATTTGATTACAACTCACAAAAATCAACCCTTATTTCTTGCACTAGGTGGGCTGGCTTTAAGAAATAAATAGGACAAACCAGATAGACAAATATTTAGGGCATAATAAATAAATAAGTCTGGAGTTGCATATTACTTTTTGTACAATTTTTTAAAATTTAATTTACTAATCAATCTTTTTTTTATTGTCCAATTGGCGTGTACCTCTTATGTACCACAAATTTGATTATAAATTACAAAAATCAACCCTTATTGCATGCACTAGATGACTGGTTTGAAGAAAAAAATAAGCACCACCAGATAGGAAAATAATAGGGGCACATCCATAATGCACTCTATGGTTTGATTTTAGTGACTTGTAATCAAATACAGGTCAAAGTAGATATGCAAATAAGTGGGGCACAATGAACAAATATGTGGGAACTGCTTGTTACTTTTCGTACAAATTTTTAAAATTTACTAATCAGTCTTTTTTTTATCATCTAAAGGGATGTATTTCTTATATACCACAAATTTGATTACGAGCACTAAAATCAACCTTTACTTCTTGCACTAGGTTGTTGGCTTGAAGAAATAAATAGGACAAAATTGATAGGCAAATATTTGGGGAATAATAAATAAATAAGTGTGGAGTTGCGTATTACTTTTCGTACAATTTTTTAAAATTTGTTAATCAAACTTTTTTTATCATCCAATGTACCACATGAATTTCATTTGATAATAAGTTAGAAAAATCAACCCTTATTGCTTGCACTAGGTGGCTGACTTGAGGAAAAAATAGGCACCACCAAATAGGAAAACAAGTGGTGCACAATGAACAAATAGGTGGGATATGCTTGTTACTTTTCATATAATTTTTTAAAATTTACTAATAAGTCTTTTTTTTATCATCTAAAGGATGTATTTCTTATGTACCACAAATTTAATTACAAGTCACTAAAATTAATCCTTATTTCTTGCACTAGGTGGCTCGCTAACTTGAAGAAATAAATAGGACAAACCAAATAGGACAATATTTAATATTTGTGGCGTAAGAAGTAAATATGTGTGGAGCTGCGTATTACTTTAAGTACAATTTTTTAAAATTTACTTATCAATATTTTTTGTTATCATCCAACTGGTATGTACCTTTTATGTACCACGAATTTGATTATAAGTTTGAAAAATTAACCCTTGATAACACTAGGTAACTATTTTGGAAAAAAAAAAATAGGCACCAACAGATAGGAAAATAAGTGGGACACTTCCATAATACACTTTATGGGTTGATATCAGTGACTTGCATCCAAATATAGGCCAAACTAGATATGCAAATAAGTGGGGCACAATGAACAAATATGTGGGAGCTGCTTGTTGCTTTCATTACAATTTTTTAAAATGTACTAATCAATCTTTTTTTAATCATCTAAAGGGATGTATTTCTTATGTAACACAAATTTGATTACAACTCACTTAAATCAACACTTACAAGGTGGTTGACTTGAAGAAATAAATAGGACAAACTAGATAGACAGATATTTGGGGCATAATAAATAAATAAGTGTGGAGCTGCCTATTACTTTTCGTACAATTTTTTAAATTTAATTTATTAATCAATCTTTTTTTTATCGTCCAACTAGCATGTACCTCTTATGTACCACGAATTTAATTATAAGTTACAAACACCAACCATTATCGCATGCACTAGGTGGGTAGTTTGAAGAAAAGAATAGGCACCACCAAATAGAAAAATAAGTGGGGCACATCCATAATGCACTCTATGGGTTGATTTTAGTGACTTTAATCAAATATAGGTCAAACTATATATGCAAATAAGTGGAGCACAATGAACAAATATGTGGGAGCTCCTTATTATTTTTCGTACAATTTTTTAAAATTTACTAATCAATCTTTTTGTTTTATCATCTAAAGAGATGTATTTCTTATGTATAACAAATTTAATTACAAGTCACTAAAATCAACCCTTACTTCTTATACTAGGTGGTTGACTTGAAAAAATAGATAGGACAAACCAAATAGACAAATATTTAATATTAGGGGCATAATAAATAAATAAGTGTGGAACCGCGTATTACTTTTCGTAAAATTTTTAAAAATTTACTAATCAATCTTTTATTTATCATCCAAATCGATATAATTCTTATATACCCTAAATTTGATTATAAGTTAAAAAAATCAACTCTTATTAATTGCACTAGGTGGTTGTCTTGAAGAAAAAAATAGGCCAAAACAGATAGAAAAATAAGGGCAGTATAATAAAAAAATAAGAAATAAGTGGCAAGATGTGTATTATTTTTTGTACAAAATATTAAAATTTACTAATCAATATTTTTCTTATCATCCAAATGGGTATACTTCTTATATACCCAAAATATTATGATAGGTTACAAAAAGCAACATTTATTGATTGCTCTAGGTGGCTAGCTTGAAGTAAAAAATAGGTCAAACTAGATAATAAAATAAGTGGAACAAATAAGGAATAAATGGGAAGCTGCCTATCACTCATCGTACAAAATTTTAAAATTTACTAATCAATTTTTTATTTATGATACAAATCGATATACTTCTTATATATCCTAAATTTGATTATAAGTTACAAAATTCAAACATTTTTAATTGCACTAGTGGCTGCCTTGGAAAAAATATGCCAAACCAAATAGACAAATAAGTGAGGTATAATAAACAAATAAGAAATAAGTGGGAAGTTGCGTATTACTTTTCGTACAAAATATTAAAATTTACTAATCAATCCTTTTCTTATCATCCAAATGGGTATTCTTCTTATATACCCAAAATTTTATCAAAGGTTACAAAATTCAACCCTTATTTATTGCTCTAGGCTTGAAGACAAAAGTAGGCCAAACTAGATAGGAAAATAAGTGGAACAAATAAAAATAAATAGGAAGCTGTGTGTCACTCTTCGTACAAAATTTTAAAATTTACTAATCAATCTTTTATTTATCATCCAAATTTATATACTTTATATATAGCCTAATTTAATTATAAGTTACAAAAATCAACCCTTATTAATTGCACTAGGTGGCTGCTTTGAAGAAAAAAAATAGACCAAACCAGATAGAAAAATAAGTGGGACATAATAAACAAATAAGAAATAAGTGGGGAGCTACGTAATACTTTTTGTACAAAATATTAAAATTTACTAATCAATATTTTTCTTATCATCCAAATGGGTATACTTCTTATATACCCAAAATATTATGATAGGTTACTAAAAGCAACCCTTATTGATTGTTCTATGTGACTGGCTTGAAGAGGAAAATAGGCCACACCAGTTAGGAAAATAAGTGCAATAAATAAGAAGTAAATGGGAAGGTGTGTATCACTCTTCGTTTATATACCTTAGATTTGATTATAAGTTACAAAAATCAACGCTTATTAATTGCACTAGGTGGCTGCCTTGAAGAAAAAAATAGACCAAACCACATAGAAATATATGTGGGGCATAATAAAAAAAATAAGAAATAAGTGGAAAGTTGCGTGTTACTTTTCGTACAAAATATTAAAATTTACTAATCAATATTTTTTTTATCATCCAAATGGGTATACTTCCTATATACCCAAAATATTATGATAGGTTACAAAAAGAAACCTTATTGATTGCTCTGGGTGGCTGGCTTGAAGAAAAAAAATAGCCAAACCAATCGAGATAGCATAATAAGGGGAACAAATAAGAAATTAGTGGGAAGCTGTGTATCACTCTTCGTAAAAAATTTTAAAATTTACTAATCAATATTTTATTTATCATACAAATCGATATACTTCTTTTATATCCTAAATTTTATTATAAGTTACAAAAATCAAACCTTAGATAGGCAAATAAGTGGAACATAATAAACAAATAAGAAATAGGTGGAAAGCTGAGTATTACTTTTCGTACAAAATATTAAAATTTACTAATCAATCATTTTCTTATCATCCAAATTGATACACTTCTTATATACCCAAAAGTATGATGATAGGTTACAAAAATCAACCCTTATTTATTGTTCTAGGTGGCTGGTTTGAAGATAAAAATAGGTCAAACCAGATAGGAAAATAAGTGGAACAAATAAGAAATAAGTGAGAAGCTGCGAATCACTCTTCATACAAAATTTTAAAATCTACTAATCAATCTTTTATTTATCATACAAATCGATATACTTCTTAAATACCCTAGAATTTGTTTATAAGTTACAAAAATCAACCCTTATTAATTGCATTACGTGGTTGTTTTGAAGAAAAAAATAGGCCAAACTAGATAGAAAAATAAGTGGGGCAAAATAAACAAATAAGACATAAGTGGGAAGCTACGTATTACTTTTCGCACAAGATATCAAAATCTACTAATCAACATTTTTCATTTTTCTTATCATCCAAATGGATATACTTCTTATATACCTAAATTATTATGATAGGTTACAAAAAGCAACATTGCTCTAAGTGACTGGCTTGAAGGAAAAACTAGGCCAAACCAGATAGGAAAATAAGTTGAATAAATAAGAAGTAAGTGGGAAGCTGTGTATTACTCTTCCTTTATATACCTTAAATTTGATTATAAGTTACAAAAATTAACCCTTATTAATTGCACTAGGTGGCTGCCTTGAAGAAAAAATTAAGCCAAACCCCGATAGACAAATAAGTGGGGCATAATAAATAAATAAGAAATAAGTGGGAAGCTGCGTATTACTTTTCGTACCTAATATTAAAATTTACTAATCAATATTTTTTTTATCATCCAAATGGATATACTTCTTATATATCTAAAATTTTATTGATTGCTCTAAGTGATTGACTTGAAGATAAAAATTGGCCAAACCAAACGAGATAGCATAATAAGTGGAACAAATAAGAAATATATGGGAAGCTATGTATCACTCTTCGTAACAAATTTTAAAATTTAATAATCAATCTTTTATTTATCATCCAAAGCGATATATTTCTTATATACCCCAAATTTGATTATAAGTTAGAAAAATTAACCTTTATTAATTGCACTAGGTGGCTGCCTTGAAGATAAAAATAAGTCAAAAAGGATAGAAAAATAAGTTTGGCATAATAAACAATTAAGAAATAAGTGGGAAGCTGCGTATTACTTTTCGTACAAAATATTAAAATTTACTAATCATTATTTTTCTTATCATCCAAATGGTATACTTCTTATATACCCAAAATATTATGATTGGTTACAAAAAACAACCCTTAGTGATTGCTCTAGGTGGCTGGCTTGAAGACAAAAATAGGCCAAACTAGATAGGAAAATTAGTGGAACAAATACAAAATAAGTGGGAAGCTACCTATCACTCTTCGTAAAAAAATTTAAAATTTACTAATCAATTTTTTATTTATCGTACAAATCGATATACTTGTTATATACTCTAAATTTGATTATAAGTTACAAAAATCAAACCTTTTTAATTGCACTAGGTGGCTGCCTTGAAGAAAAAAATATGTCAAACCAGATAGACAAATAAGTGGGACATAATAAACAAATAAGAAATAAGTGGGAAGTTGCGTATTACTAATCGTACAAAATATTAAAATTTACAAATCAATCATTTTCTTATCATTCAAATGGGTATATTTCTTATATATCCAAAATTTTATGATAGGTTACAAAAAGCAAACCTTATTGATTACTCTAGGTGGTTGGCTTGAAGAAAAAAATAGGCCAAACCAGATAGGAAAATAAGTGAAACAAATAAAAATCAATGGGAAGCGACGTATCCTTCTTCGTACAAAATTTTAAAATTTACTAATCAGTCTTTTATTTATCATCCAAATCGATATACTTTTTATATACCCTAAATTTGATTATAAGTTACAAAAATCAACCATTACTAATTGCACTAGGTGGCTGCTTTGAAGAAAAAAATAGGTCAAACTAGATAGAAAAATAAGTGGGGCATAGTAAAAAAATAAGAAATAAGTGAGAAGCTACATATTACTTTTCGTACAAAATATTAAAATTTACTAATCAAAACACTTCTTATCATCCAAATGGGTGTACTTCTTATATACCCAAAATATTATGATAGGTTACAAAAAGCAACAACAGTTATTGATTGCTTTGGGTGACTGACTTTAAGAAAAAAATAGGCCAAACCAGATAGGAAAATAAATGGAACAAATAAGAAGTTGTGTATCACTCTTCTTACAAAATTTTAAAATTTACTAATCAATCTTTTATTTATCATCCAAATCGATATATTTCTTATATACCCTAGATTTGATTATCAGTTACAAAAAACAACCCTTATTAATTGCACTAGGTGGCTGCCTTGAAGAAAAAAATAAGCCAAACCAGATAGACAAATAAAATAAACAAATAAGAAATCAGTGGGAAGCTCTGTATTACTTTTCGCACAAAATATTAAAATTTACTAATCAATCATTTTCTTATCATCCAAATGGATATACTTCTTATATACCCAAAAATATTATGATAGGTTACAAAAATCAACTCTAGGTGGTTGGCTTGAGGAAAAAATATGCCAAACCAGATAGGAAAATAAGTGGAACAAATAAGAAATAAGTGGGAAGCTGCGTATTACTCTTCGTACCAAATTTTAAAATTTACTAATCAATCCTTTTTTATCATCTAAATTTGATTATAAGTTACAAAAATCAACCCTTATTAATTGCAGCTTCCCATTTATTTCTTATTTGTTTATAAGGGTTGATTTTTGTAACTTAGAATCAAATTTAGGGTATATAAGAAGTATATCGATTTGGATGATAAATAAAAGATTGATTAGTAAATTTTAAAATTTTGTAAGAAGAGTGATACGCAACTTCTCACTTATTTCTTATTTGTTCCACTTATTTTCCTATCTGGTTTGGCCTATTTTTTACTTCAAGCCAACCATCTAGAGCAATCTAGTGTACCCTAGGCGGTTGGCTTGAAGAAATAAATAGGAAAAACCAGATAGGCAAATATTTAATATTTGGAGCATAATAAATAAATAAGTGTGGAGCTGTGTTACTTTTCGTACAATTTTTTAAAATTTACTAATCAATCTTTTTTATCATCCAACTGGTGTGTACCACGAATTTGATTATAAGTTAGAAAAATCAACTCTTATTGTTTGCACCAAGTGGCTAGCTTGAAGAAAAAAAAATATGCACCACCAAATAGGAAAATAAGTGTGACACTTCCATAATGCACTCTATGGGTTGATTTTATTGACTTGTATGCAAATATAGGCCAAACTAGATATGCAAATAAGTGGAGCACAATAAAAAAAATATGTGGGAGGTGCTTATTATTTCTCGTACAATTTTTTAAAATTTACTAATCAATCTTTTTCTTTTATCATATAAAGAGATGTATTTCTTATCTACACAAATTTAATTACAAGTCACCAAAATCAACCCTTATTTCTTGCACTAGGTGGTTGACTTGAAGAAATAAATAGGACAAACCAGATAGACAAATATTTAATATTTAGGGCATAATAAATAAATAAGGGTGGAACCGCGTATTACTTTTCGTAAAAATTTTTAAAATTTACTAATCAATATTTTTTTATCATCCAAATGATATCTACCTCTTATGTACCATGAATTTGATTATAAGTTAGAAAAATTAGCCCTTATTGTTTGCACTCGGCAATTGGCTTGAACAAAAAAATAGGCACCACCGGATAGGAAAATAAGTGCGGGACCTCCATAATGCACTCTATTGGTTGATTTTAGTGACTTGTAATCAAATATAGGCCAAAGTAGATATGCAAATAAGTGGGACACAATGAACAAATATGTGGGAGCTGCTTGTTACTTTTCATACAATTTTTTAAAATGTACTAATCAATCTTTTTTTATCATCTAAAAGGATGTATTTCTCATGTAACACAAATTTGATTCCAACTCACTAAAATCAACCTTTATTTCTTGTACTTGGTGACTAGCTTGAAGAAATAAATAGGACAAACTAGATAGGCAAATATTTAGAGCATAATGAATAAATAAGTGTAGAGCTACGTATTACTTTTCGTACAATGTTGTAAAATTTAATTAATTAATCAATCCATTTTTTATCGCCCAACTAACAAGTACCTCTTATGTTCCACGAACTTGATTATAAGTTACAAAAACCAACCCTTATTTCATGCACTAGGTGGCTGGTTTGAAGAAAAAAACTAAGGACCACTAGATAGGAAAATAAGTGGGGCACATCCATAATTCACTCTGTTGGTTGATTTTAGTGACTTGTAATAAAATATAGCCCAAAGTAGATATGCAAATAGGTGGGGCACAATGAACAAATATGTGGGAGCTGCCTGTTACTTTTCGTACAATTTTTGAAAATTTTCTAATCAATCTTTTTGTTTTATCATCCAAAGAGATGTATTTCTTATGTACCGCAAATATAATTAGAAGTCACTAAAATCAACCCTTATTTTTTACATTAGGTGGCTGACTTGAAAAAAATAAATAGGACAAACCAGAGGCAAAAAGTTAATATTTAAGGCATAATAAATAAATAAGTGTGGAGCCGCATATTACTTTTCATACAATTTTTTAAAATTTACTAATTAATTCAAATGATATTTACATCTTATGTACCACGAATTTGATTATAAGTTAGAAAAATCAACCATTATTGCTTGCACTCGGTAGTTGGCTTGAAGAAAAAAATAGGACATCCAAATAGGAAAGTAAGTGTCGTACCTCCATAATGCACTCTATGCGTTGATTTTAGTGACTTGTAATCAAATATAGGCCAAACTAGATATGCAAATAAGTGGTGCACAATGAACAAATATGTGGGAGCTGTTTGTTACTTTTCGTACAATTTTTTAAAATTTTCTAATCAATCTTTTTTTTTTATCATCTAAAGAGATGTATTTCTTATATACCCCAAATTTGATTACAAGTCGCTAAAATCAACCCTTATTTCTTGCACTAGGTGTTTGGCTTGAAGAAATAAATAGGACAAACCGGATTGCCAAATATTTAGGGCATAATAAATAAATAAGTGTGGAGCTGCCTATTATTTTTCGTCTAATTTTTTTAAAATTTTCTAATCAATCTTTTGTTATCATCCAAATAATATCTTAGGTACCACGAATTTGATTATAAGTTAGAAAAATCAACCCTTATTGCTTGCACTCGGCAGTTGGTTTGAAGAAAAAAATAGGCACCACCAAATAGGAAAATAAGTGTGGCACCTCCATAATGCACTCTATGGGTTCATTTTAGTGACTTGTAATTAAAAATAGGCCAAACTAGATATGCAAATAAGTGGGGCACAATGAACAAATATGTGGGAGCTGCTTGTTACTTTTTGTACAATTTTTTAAAATTTTCTAATCAATCTTTTCTTTATCATCTAAAGGGATGTATTTCTTATGTACCCCAAATTTGATTACAAGTCACTAAAATCAACCCCTATTTCTTGCACTAGGTGGCTAACTTGAAGAAATAAATAGGAAAAACCTGATACTCAAATATTTAATTTAATATTTGGGGCACAATAAATAAATAAGTGTGGAGCTGTGTGTTACTTTTCGTACAATTTTTTAAAATTTACTAATCAATGTTTTTTATCATCCAACTGGTATGTACCTCTTATGTACCACGAATTTGATTATAAGTTAGAACCCTTATTGCTTGCACTAGGTGGCTGACTTGAAGAATAAAATAGGCACCACCAAATAGGAAAATAAGTGTGGCACCTCCATAATGCACTCTATTGCACTCTATGGGTTGATTTTAGTGACGTGTAATCAAATATAGGTCAAACTAGATATGCAAATAAGTGGAGCACAATGAACAAATATGTGGGATATGCTTGTTAATTTTCATATAATTTTTTAAAATTTACTAATCAATCTTTTTTTTTTATCATCTAAACGGATGTATTTCTTATGTAACACAAATTTAATTACAACTCACTAAAATCAACCATTATTTCTTGCATTAGGTTGTTGGCTTGAAGAAATAAATAGGACAAACCAGATAGAAAATATTTGGGGAATAATAAATAAACAAGTGTGGAGTTGCGTATTACTTTTGATACAATTATTTAAAATTTACTAATCAATCTTTTTTTATCATCCAACTGATATGTAGCTCTTATGTACTACACGACTTTGATTATAAGTTAGAAAAATCAATCCTTATTGCTTGCACTAGGTGGCTGGCTTGAAGAAAAAAATAGGCACCACCAGATAGAAAAACAAGTGGGGCACAATGAACAAATATGTGGGATATGCTTGTTACTTTTCATAAAAATTTTTAAAATTTACTAATCAATCTTTTTTTATCATCTAATATTTCTTATGTACTACAAATTAATTACAAGTCATTAAAATTAACCCTTATTTCTTGCACTAGGTGGCTGACTAGGTTGAAGAAATAAATAGGACAAACCAGATAGACAAATATTTAATATTTTGGGCATAATAAATAAATAAGTGTGAAGTTGTGTATTACTTTTCGTACAATTTTTTAAAATTTATTAATCAATCTTTTTTTTTATTATCATCCAACTAGTATGTACCTCTTTTGTACCACGAATTTGATTATAAGTCCCTTACTGCTTGCACTAGGTGACTATTTTGAAGAAAAAAATAGGCACCACCAAATAGGAAAAAAAGCCTGGCACCTCCATAATGCACTCTATGGGTTGATTTTAGTAGTGACTTGTAATCAAATATAGACCAAACTAGATATACAAATAAGTGGAGCAGAATAAACAAATATGTGAGAGCTACTTATTATTTTTCGTACAATTTTTTAAAATTTACTAATTAATCTTTTTTTTATCATTTAAAGAGATATATTTCTTATGTAACACAAATTTGATTACAACTCACTAAAATCAACCCTTATTTTTTGTAGTAGGTGGCTGACTTGAAGAAATAAATAGGAAAAATCAGATAGGCAAATATTTGGGGCATAATAAATAAATAAGTGTGGAGCTGCATATTACTTTTCGTATAATTTTTTAAAATTTTACCCTTTAATCTGACCATGCACAAAGAATGAATTCCCTTAACCATCGCTCGACATCAACTCCTATCACTCTAAAAGAAACAAGATAATCACATGTTAATCCTACAGAGGAACTTAACACAACAAGAAGATAATTAAATAACCACAAAACTTAAAAAAGATGATTAGTCAATAAAAGACACATTGAAGGAGAAGGACGAAGGTCTATACAAACTGTCATTGTGCTTGACTCTTAAACAATGTAAAACCATTAGATGTACTAGAACAAACATTATTTTATAAACTAAAAATTATTGATAGATATTAGAGACTAATTTTGGGTCAATATTTGTAAGTAACTAAAATTTTTATATTAGAGACTAATTTAAATTATAATTCACAAATAATTATAAATATTTATTAATAGTATATACTATTTCTGATATAAATAATTTTTAGTTTATTAAATAGTAACTAACTTGGTCGTTATAAAGACTATTATCTTTTATCTCTAAATTTAGTTAATATTTAATAATTTTTGTGTAAAAATTTAAGACTACACAATGGTCGAACCTTAATAAAATTGTTGGAAGTCCCACATTGGTTAGAGACAATTTTATAGTATATAAGTGTGGTGCAAATCTTATCTTACAAGTCCGGTTTTGTGGTGTTGAGTTAGACTTAAAATTCACTTCTTAATCAAACATGGTATCAGAATCATTGTTTAAAAAAAAAACAGATTTTTTGGACATTTTGTTTCACTCGCTGCTAACAGACTACTCTTCTCCTTTTTTTTTCTATAATTAAAAATTATTTAAAAAATGACTATGATGTAATAAAAATTTGTCAAAATATGTTTTTTTCAAAAATCAGTAGAAAAAATTATAATACGTGAAATACCCCTGTCAAACTACCAGAAAGTAGATTATTACACCAGTACTGCTACATCCAACAACGTGTGCGCCTCACAAGCACGGCACCCGCCCTTTAGGGAAGGAATAAATCGCTCAAGACCTGTTTAATAATAAAGCTTAAACCGTTCACATTCGTAGCTTGTCATTTAATAGGTTCAAAGTCAGACTTGGACAACTTTGTTTCTCAATTTAGAAATGATTACATAGTAAATGATGATATAAATGTCTGTATTCACATTGACATTTCTGCAGTAATTTCTCTCCCCGTTGAAAAAGTCCACGTAATTCTTGGATCGTTAAATAAATATATAAATCATTAGGACCGAGTAAGTTCCTAGAAACTGACAGGAAACCGATAAGGTCAAAACCATGCCCTATATATACCATGATTCGCTCTCCAACGATTTTAATCTTCTCAATTGCTATCCACTCTACGTTGCTGCTCAAAAATTTGAAGGATAAAGAAAGGTCTTAATTGCATCATTGATTCTGTGAAGCTTCTTCTATCTGTTTTTCTTTTGCTTTCTGTTTCGTTTTTCAGTCTCGTCTTTGCGTAACGTTATATATAACTTTTGTTTTCGTTTTCTAAACTCTCAATTTGATGCATCATTGCTGATCAGTTTCTGTGCCGACGATAACCTGCACATTGTTTGGTTTAGTAGAGGAAGAAAGGCACAGGTTGTTACCATGGGATAGACCACACAACTTCGTTCTTGGTCTATCCGTTGGCACACGGAGAATTTTGGGATGAAACTTGAATGTGTTGGAATACCGATCTAATGTGCTTGTTGCGTTCCTGAAAACCTCCATCTTCAACTTGCTCATGGATAATGATTGTTGAGCAAGTTGAGGATGGAGCTTCTCCGGACGTTACGTCCTTCCTTTTGTTGCCTTGTATAGGTGAATCGGACCATGAAACAACTTTGAGTACAAAGATCTGTTGAACAAATGAAGGGTATGATTCGGTGAGGTTGGCATAACTAATTCTTTCTGTAATAGGAAGTCTATGCCCTTTAAGAAAGTCTTTCTGTTTTTCCATATTCAGTGCTTTCATAAACTCTTTCTAGAACATTGGAAATTCTCGAACATCACATGGTATTTAAGTATATTTGGGAAGTTTTACCAGTGAGAGGAAAATAGCAGCACGCAATGAGGTGATTGAATTCCTATTTATCAAGTGTACAGCAGCTTAAAAGCAGAGGCCAAGCTTATTGTATCTGTATGTATCTTTACCTCAATTAGAACTTATCCTAAGAACTTCCTATTCTTTGCAGATAATGCTTTAAGATTAGAGAAGCGTTTTGGTTTGACCTGTATATTCTTTCAGTAAAACATTATCTGTGTTTGGTACGAGACAAGATCAAATGCTTTAGGCTGACAAGTCCCTTTGCTTTCATCAGGTAACTTCAAGGAAAATATTTGGTCATCCACAAGTGCCTACGTTGAAGAATGTCGTAGAGACTATTTAATTTTTGTGTTTTGACCTTTGTTTACTATATTTGCCTGCTCTGAATTATGCCGGTTCTTTGATAATGCACGGATTAACCACTTGCTACTGAGCCGTGGCAAAAGATGGTGAATTGTCACTCTTGGATGATTTGGAAAATCCCTCAAGAAGTGCTTCACGGACCTAGGGTAATTTCCTCAAGGCCAAAGAATTCCTTTTCTTGCTGCTTTTTATATATAGGAAGAGTTATATAAATTTGATGAAGACGGCTTGAAAGTAATGGACATGAACAAAAAATTAGGCAAAGTTACGTATACAGTAGAACAAATAACTCCATAGCATGATAGCTCTAGCAATTAGTTTCATATGAAATAGACCAAAATGACCAAACATCTTGGAGTGAATCTAAAGCCTAATTATGTAATAAATTCGCATTTACTGTATCTCATGGTGACCGTACATTTTTATGCTGCGGGATAATTTCTCTTCGTAAGGATTCTTCTCCTTTCTCACTTAACATGATAAGTTCAAGTGACCCAGACCATCAAAAAACACCACTGTTACCCAGAATCATACAAGAGTGAACTTTATACCATATTCCGAAAAAAAACTTAAGTTAAAGACATTAAATTTTTTTATTGAATGTGTGATTTCATATTCACACTTTTCTACTAATAGCTCAAATGAGTTGATTTTTCCTTTGCTGATGAAATATGGTAACACATTCAACCACCCCAATCTCAATTACTTGTACTTTCCAGAATAAATATAAGTTCTCTTCGTAAAAACTACTAGGCGCTGTATCCAAACTGAAAAGACTCGGACTAGAGACGATTTCTGTTCCTAACTTAGGAATATTGAGGAATCTAAAAAAAAAAGTATCCCTCTTTATCTGTAGCAATATAAAGTCAGGCTTTTGAATGGTACCCTTTTAGTTTCAGATTCATCTCCAAATCCATTAGATTTGAACATGGACTATATTGTGAGGATATGGTGGCTAATAATTGCCACAAGCTTAATCCGTTGCACCAAGAAATTAGGAAACTGGATAGCATTTGGAACTCCTGAACCTGTGAATATATCTTCTCGTGTGACGTTGCCACTGCATGAGATCATAGTTTTTTTATTAGTTCTATCAATATAGTATGTTCTTACAATAAAAGTGAGAAAGCATTAGATTTTTAACACATGATTATCGAGGTTTTTTCTTACATGAGAGGATTCATTCTAGTTCCAGAACTGATTTGGAAGGGATACTGGGTTATTACGGAAATATTTCGAAGCTAAGACTTCGTGATATGTAAAAGTAAGTCTTACAGGTTTACTGAAGAACATGGTTAATTTATGTCATCTAAGAAATCTCTGCAAGAAGTGCAAGGTGTGAATTGCCATACTCAATTGTAAATATTGAGAATTTAAAGCTACTGGTATGATCGATGTTAACAATCTTTTGGATTATCTATAAATACTATTCTTTTAAAAAGATTTAAGCTATTTTTTCAGATTTTAACTCAGTTTACTATTAAGAAAAATACCTTTTTAAAAGCATTTAGAAATTAATTTGACAGTATTAAAGTACGATATATTATTTGCATTATTTTGTAAATTATTTAGGAATTTTATTTATTTTCTCATATTTTTTATGTTTTTAATTTTAGATGATAAAAAATTAAGATTTGAACTCTGATGGAAACGAGAAAAAGAGGAATCGAAAACAACTTAGAATACTCTGTTTCTTAATGTAATAGCTGGATGTTGATAAACTGCACAAGAGCAAAATCTGCGGTCATAATCTCCAGGCACGTTAATCCAGATTCAAATACCAAATAGTTTACGATGTTTTCAACTGTGAATCAAATCCTATTACAAAATATATGATAAATGAGATGTTTAAATGGTGAGTAAAACCTTATTACAAGATACATTATAAATAAAATATAAGATATTTTTAAGTAAAAAAACATAAAAAATATTAAAAATATCACATATGTATATATAGATAAATCCTTAAATAAAAAAAATGTATACAAAATTAAGAAAATATAAGAATAGTCATATATTAATTTTAAAATGTCAAAACAGATCTGTCTAACAATCTTAACCAAGAAAGGGATTTGAACTGATTATTAAGTTTTTTACTTAGTTAACTTGAATCTTGAAAGTATTTTAAGTCTTATGACCCAATTAATCAATTTTACAGTTCTGTGTTAATGGACTGCGTAAAACAATCAAGAAAGATTGTAAGAGAAGAGAGAAACAAAGAACACAACAGTTTATACTGGTTCGATTCAAGATGAATTTACGTCCAGTCTTCTCCTAAGTAAACCCACTTAGGAGGATTCCACTAACTCAATAGAGATCCAAGAATTACAGAGCATCTATATAATTCAAGACCCTAAAGACTAAGGAGTTTGGTCTACAAATCAAGAACTCACCCTAGGAGCAATGCATTCACACAATTGCACCTAGACCTTCACTTTACTCAGTGAATCAACTATGAACAGAAATACAATAAGAAAGAATCAAGAAACAAATACACCTATTGTTGTGCAGATTTGTCAATTTGCTACTAGATCCAAGCTTTACCCATCACGGTTGAATCCACCATCAATCTCCTTGAATCTTTACTTGAATGATCTTTCAAGAATGTTTAGGAACTCTGTAAATCTCAAAGGACAGTTTCTCATAATGTTTCTCAGGAATTCTGTAATTTTTCACACACTCAAAACTGATTTCAAAGACTAGTTTTATACAGAGTTCTCTGCAGTCATTAATGGATTAGGAATTTACCTAATAAATTATCGTGAGTGTGTTGTAACTGCCTTAGTGTAGTACCCTCAACTAATCTATTAGTTAAATAGCTAATCGATTTATGAATGCATAAGCAAGAGTTTGATAGTTAATATAACTCAATGCAAGCTTGTTTTACATATGATATTTTTGCTCTAATACCCTAATGCACAATCTACAAAACAGGACTAATTCTAAACTAATAATACACATGATGTGTGGACTTGGACATCATCAAAACTATCTTCATATGAGTTAAAGTAACTCCCCTTTCAACATAAAAGTGATTTCATTCTTGTATATAAAAAATAAAATATAAAATAACAGGTGTATATTAATTTAAATATTAATATAATTATTTTAAGATATAAAATTTACAAAATCTTTAAACAACAACTATTTTTTTATAAAAAATAACAAAAACAATTAATGCTGTTTCAATTATATACTAATTCAAGTAATAATTGATTTTTTTAAAATAAAAACTTAAACAACAACTATTTTTATGTTAAAAAAATAGCAACTGTGTATCAATTCAAGCAATAATTAGATTTTTTTAAATAGATAAAATTACAAAATATAAGAACAATAATATATTAATTTAAATAGTAAATTGATTTTTTAAAAGAATGAAAAATAAATAAAAATCAATGTTTAGCATTAAGTTTTGTGGTCCGTTAAATCAATGGTGATACTATTTAAAATTGTCACATATAAAAAAAAATTATTCATCTCTTATAATGGAATTTTTGTTTTTCCTCCCTCCACTTCTTTCATTTCCTTTCACCTTCCACCGTCTTTCTTCGTCTCTCTCCATCTTTCATTGAATATTTAATTTGCATTATTTTTAAGAAAAATAAAATACCATGGCATCGAATGAGTTACCCTACTTATGTAATTTCAAAAACAAGATTCTCACCAGAGAACAACAAAACAAAGTGAAAAACTTTAAAATATCAATTTTGTTTTCATAATTACACTCGGTGATACCTTAGAATCCCAAATTTATTTTTTGACCACATTTGGGAGAAAGATAAAGGAAGGTGATGAGAATGTGGATGGAGGTGGTGGGAGGCTGAGAGAAGTGAAGGAATGTGAAGAGAAAAGCAAAATAGAGGTTCCAAAATAAAAGATTAATCAAATTTTAACATATAATACTTTCAAAGATATTAATGTGAATTTTGTAAAGTTATAGAAAATGATATTTTAGAAGTGATAATGGTTTAAAAATAATGAGACTATATTATTTTAATATTAAAATATTTTAGTATAAATAATGTTGCTATAAACGAATTTTATTATTTCAAAACATATCATCTCTCTATAAACCACTTTTATAGAGTTCTCTAATTTCTCTCTAGAAGTTATCGTTCTCTGCTTATCTCATTGAAGATCTGAGACTGAGAATGTAGGAGTGATTCTCGTGGCGAGCTCTTTGTTTTAGACTGATTAGTTTCTTCAATCGTGTAAGTCAAGTTTTTTGTCTTTCTCTGCTGCCCAATTTGTTTCGTCTTATATGTGGGTTTTTCATGCTTGCATGTACTTTAAATCATCAATTTGAGTCTTTATTGGTCAGTGATCATAACGATATGTCCTTACTATTCTAGTGTTGTTCCTAGGTATAGATAGAGAATCCTATGAAGTTAAAGGTGTTTTGGGTGTATTAAAGCTTGTTGAGCAGTTTTAATAGATAAGGGAATCTAGCTTAAATTTTGTGTTTTATGGGATGTGATTTTTAGTACTTTGCTTATATTTATGGATTTGATGTGGTGTGAGTATGACTAGATGTATTCTGTTCGGTTAGATTGACAATTATTTGTAGATTGTGTATGTGACTTTGACTAAGCTAAAAAAATTCTCTATGTAAGGCTTCAATTTGAGTAATTCGACATTTGTTGAGCCTAAAATCATGAAATCTATCATCATAGAGATGTTTTTAACTAAGGATTGACTCAAGGAATGTCAAATTTCACAAATCAAGCTTAAGGAGGAGTTTATGTGATTTGTCATGGCGTTTGACTGCATTGATTAGGCGTTGGGCACCAGTTTTGGAAACCCAAAATAGAAGCCACTGCACGTGTGGTGCAAGCCGCCACTTTCTGGCGACGGGAGCCACCCATTTTTTCTACACTACATCCTCTTTGTAGAATGAAGATTCTCACTTCATTCACCGTTGGATTGAGCTAAAATTTTGATAGTTGATCCTAGACGTGTGATTCTTCGTTTTGACTGGTGGGATCTTTGTTTTGGAGTTTATGATAATTGATTTTCATTATTTTGATGTATTTTATACTAATGAATCTTTTTTTTATCTCCAACTGGTATATACCTCTTATGTACTACGAATTTGATTATAAGTTACAAAAATCAGATCTTATTGCATGCACTAGGTGACCGACTTAAAAAAAAATAGGCACCACCAGATAGGAAAATAACTGTGGCACCTCTATAATACACTTTATGGGTTGATTTTAGGGACTTTTAATCAAATATAGGCCAACCTAGATATGCAAATAAGTCGGGCACAATGAATATATGTGTGCAAGCTGCTTGTTACTTTTCGTACAATTTTTTTAAATTTACTAATCAATCTTTTTTTTTCATCTAAAGGGATGTATTTCTTATGTACCAAAAATTTCATTACAATTCACTAAAATCAACCCTTATTTTTTGCACTAAGTGACTGACTTGAAGAAATAAATAGGAAACCAGATAGACAAATATTTGGGGCATAATAAATAAATAAGTGTGGAGTTGCGTATTACTTTTCGTACAATTTTTTCAAATTCACTAATCAATTTTTTTTATCATCCAACTGGTATGTACCTCTTATGTACCACAAATTTGATTATAAGTTAGAAAAATCAACCCTTATTGCTTGCACTAGGTGACTGACTTAAAGAAGAAAAAAGGCACCACAAGATAGGAAAATAAGTGGGGCACCTCCATAATGCACTCTATGGGTTGATTTTAGTGACCTGTAATCAAATATAGGTCAACCTAGATATGCAAATAAGTAGGGCACAATGAATAAATATGTGGAAGCTGCTTGTTACTTTTTAAAGGGATGTATTTCTTATGTACCACAAATTTGATTACAATTCACTAAAATCAATCGTTATTTCTTGCACTAGGTGACTGGTTTGAAGAAATAAATAAGACAAACCAAATAGGTAAATATTTGGGGCATAATAAATAAATAAGTTTGGAGTTGCGTATTACTTTTCGTACATTTTTTTACAATTTACTAATCAATCTTTTTTTTATTCATCCAACGGGTATGTATAGGGATGGCAAGGGGTCGGGTATGGATAGTGCCTACCCGCAACCCGACCCACTAAAAAAAAATCTGCCCGCTACGCGCCCGTTTACATGTCGGGTATCCATTTAAAAAATACTCGCAAATACCCGTGGATACCCGATATCCGCAAATATTTTAAAAAATATATATTTTATAAATTTTTTAATATAAAATTATAAAAATAAAATATAAATTAAATTAAATTATAATTATAATTAAATTTGACATAATAAAATATACTGTTAATATTAATTTTAATTAAATTTAACTTAATAAAATATAAATTAATTTTTATTTTTATTTTGTTGCGGATAACAGGTACCCGCGGGTACGGATAGTATGATACCCGTACCCGACCCGTTTATAAGCGGGTATTAAAATACCCGCTACCTGCGGGTACTAACTATTCGCCGCAGATTTTATCTGTAGATATCTGCGGGCACGAGTATTTTTGCCATCCCTAGGTATGTACCTAGGGATGTCAACGGGGCGGGTAGGGTATGGGTAGTAGCTCCCCCGTACCCTACTCGCTGGATAAATATTTGCCCCGTACCTGTATCCATATCAAGAAAATGGTTCATTAGTAACCCATTTTAGTGACCAAAAGTTATTAGTTACTATAGTGACAAATTTAAATATTAATTTACAAAATCCAAAATTATTGGTTACTAAAATAATCACTATTATAAATAAAAAATTATAATTGGTCATTAATTAATTAGAGGTCAATTTAGTAACTAAGTCATTTTAGTAGCCAAAACCTATGTAGCTAATTTTTAGTGACTAATTTTCTTTGGTAGCCAAAATCATGATAACTAATTTTAAAAACTAATTTAGTTACCAATTATATTTTTTTATTCACATTAGTAACTATTTTAGCAACCAATAATTTTTTACTTTGTAAATTGGTATCTAAATTAGTCATTACAGTGACTAACAATTTTTGATCACTAAAATTGGTTACTAATGAAATATTATTATTATTATTATTATTATTATTATTACAATCAAATTAAATATAAATAACTTTTATAATTTTATTACAATTAATTTTTATTTATTTCGTAGATATTTTTTTTAATTTAAAAAGTGGTAAAGTTTAAATAGTTTGTCAAATTGAAGAAAATGGTTAAACTTAAACTAGTGTAAACACAGGCGCTATCGCGCCTGCGTGTACGCATTTTTCGAATTATATTTATAATTGATGATATTGTAATGTTATTAAGTTAATGAACAAAATAAAAGTATATTTATAAAAATTAAAGTGAAATGTATGGAAAAAATATGAAAAAAATAATTGTTGATGAATAGTATGAGAAAAAAGAAAAAGGAGATAAATAAATATTTTTATAAAAACTTGTAAAATTAACCGTTAATTTTTAAAATTTTAATAAATAATTAAATTGTAAAGGGTAAAATTGGAATTATGAAATGTGGACACAAAAGAGGGAATCCCCTTTATATATAGTTATAGATAAATCACCATTTAGAAGGTAATATTAATTAATAAAATAATTGTTTTAATTTAAAAAATATATATTTAAAAAATTAATTTTTTTAAAAAAAATATACACAAAAAGATGAATTCCCTTTTTATATTATGATATATATGTATGAAAACTTTTAGAAGCATCAAATATATAAAATATAATACATTTTTTAAAAACATTTTGAAGTATATATTTATTTATATAAATATTAAAAAACAATTAGAGTCTCTCATGTAACTAATAAGGCATGTTAGTAAAGTAAATATGAGCTTTATTCTATAAATAAAAACATAATACTATATACACTGCATTATTAGGTATTTATTTACCATTAAAAAAAAAACTTATTCTGCAACAAGCTAATAACAATTGAAAGCCAACAACAAAAATAACAAAATCTTCAACTTTGGACTTGTAACAATCAATCATTTTTTTTTGTCTGAAACACAATATAGAGTGAAGAACCATTCAAAACAAATTACAGAATGTCATCCGTGCCACAAACAAACAAAAAATATATATATATATATATATATATATATATATATATATATATATAAATAAAAAA
>Ga0209589_1004296_pt1 | contig 24710 bp, 9 predicted proteins | sample CowpeawhiteBW_FD_187525 | JGI IMG/M metagenome (GOLD analysis project Ga0209589, IMG submission 187525) | Root nodule microbial communities of legume samples collected from California USA - Cow pea white BW (SPAdes) (version 2) | ecosystem: Host-associated > Plants > Roots > Nodule | place: USA...
AAAAAATGAAAAATACAATAAAAATAAATAAAAAATATCTTAATAAATATTTTTATTATTTATTACATTTGATTTTATATTTTAATATTTATTAACATTAAATATTATGTCTTATAAAATAAATAAAAATATATCTCATTTAATTTTTATCAATTTTTATATGTTATATATAATAAAAAATTGAAAAATTGAAAATAATTAATATATATATATATATATATATATATAATATAAAAAATTAAAAATTGTGGGGGAGGGGAGGAGCCATGGCCACCCCTGCCCCAGTGATCCTCCGCCACTGTTTTTATCTTACCAAACATGCTACACTTCTTGTTGTGCAGGAACTAATTTCTAGAATTTCACTTCAGTGTTAAATGCTCTATACTGCTTTCTGAAAAAAACTTGAATCTATACAAAATTATATCACAACACAATTTATACTCCTACATATAACACTAATTCTCGCACAATTTAATAAAATAGATTTTGAATAACTTTCATTTGATCTTAGCATATTATTAGTTTAGGTAGGATCTATCTTTTGACTTCTTTTACATAATCAACATAACATCTAATTGTCATCAACAAACATTCAAATGTTATATCCCCAACTAACATATATCATATTATTAGATTTAGTTGTAATTTTTTGATCCTGTATTTTATGTATTTTATAATTCTGATACTTAATTTTTTTTCAGTAATTTCAATTTTTAATTTTCGTAATTACGTGTAATTTTGAATTCTGATTTTAATTTCGACTCTTAATTTAAGGTGTACGGTATAACGTCAGATAAAATATGTTTATTTAGATTCATGGTTTCTGTAATTATATATAAATAAGATTATTCATTTTCTTCTTAAAAGGATCAGATGCGTATGTTTCAACGACCACTCTGATTTTTAACGTGTTCACAGCTAATGCCATATATTACAAAACCCTCTCTAAATTGTACACATACACAAAACATTATTTTATAAACTATTAGAAATTATAAATAAACCTTTTCCCCTCTCATAATTGGACACTTTCAATAATTTCTCTCTTCTTTGAAGTTATATTTAATAAATTTTAACTATAACAAAATTTCTTTCAAACAAGTCAACCTGTATCCTTTTCTCTATGATTATTTGTATAAGATAATCTTCTTCATATATATCTTATCTCTTTCAATTCAAACTCGTTTGTCTCTACCATTAATTAAATTTTAATTTTAAGAAAAAAATAATAGTGAAAAATAAATTTTGTTGTAATTATTTTTTATTATAAATTTGAATTATATTAAAATTTTGCTAGTTTTATTTCGAGTTATGTTTCACGAGTTACAATCATAACTAATTAAGTAAAAAGATCTTTCGACAGTCAATTAGTATACTTTCTATTGTTCTTTTTTGTATTTGATATTTTATTATTCATTTCTTTAATTTATAATGTTTTATCTATATCTAAATAAAAATTGTAGTATTTAAAAAAATTGTCACAATTAAAATAACTTTGTGTTGTAATTTAATTTTTTATTATAAATTTAAAAAGTAATTTAATAATTGGAATATTTATTTGTTAGTAATTTTAATTGTAGTTAAATTATTTCTTATAAACTTTCATTTCCTTTTCTTGTATAAAAAATTGGGAGGCCTTGGCCTCCCAATTTTTTTTATATCTTTATAAAAATTTTAACACCCCTAAAACATATAATGAGATTTCGTCATTATATTTGAGTATTTAAAATTATATTATTGAATTTATTTTCACATTAATTTTTCGTAAACCTATGTCATTATATTTCGTCATTTTCTTCTTGGTAATGTGTTCAAATTCTATATTTATGTGTATTTGGTGATTTTGATATGTGGGACAAAAATGTTTGGATGAGACACACACCATAATGGTAGAACGTGTTTACTTAGCGTCAACATATTTGATTTTAAATTATGTGAGCAAATCTATTTTGTTGTTGGAGAAACCGAAATGAATGGTTTATCTCAGGACTTGAATCTCTCTTTTTCAAAATTAAATTTGAAAATAACCAAACATGATTTAAATAATTTTATATACTTTAAAATCGATTTTGCATGGTTGGAACTGAAATCAAACACACACATAAATTTATTGACTTATAGGTTCATTAAAATGAGAATGAGGTTTGTTGCATGTTGTTTTTTGTAAAAAGTATGCAACAAGGGAGCATCTTAATCTGAGGTGAATTCATAACTGGGATAAAAATTGTGATTTCATACTGACTTATACTTTCAATATTATTTGATGACCACTTTAATATAAATAATCTTTATATTACATAAGCATATACCAGAATTTTATTGTAATTTTGAAAACGGGTAAGTTCATATCCCCAGAAAATTATAAAATTCTTGATTAAATTTTATTAATTGTAAATTTCTAACTAATTGTGTGTTTTTGTTATTAATTATAAACTATGTTTGAAGCAAAAACAAGATATACTGTAACTAAGAGTACAGATGCATGAGATTGAAAATAACTTATTTATTTTTAGTTGTCTATATAAGTTCGTTTAAAGTACTTTTCAACAAATATTTTCATGATATAATTTCAATATTTTCTATAAAAATTTCTTATTAATAAAGACTAAAAATACTTATAAAATATCAATTCTTCATATGTTTAATAAATATTTTACATTAACTATGTTATAAATAATTAATATATATTTATCCTTAGAATATTATGACATTAGTAATTTTAATCGCATCCAATTCTAAGAATCATATTTCAAATCTCTTTCTGTAATTATTTTTATCACCAATAATAAATTTTATTAATAAAGGCAATTAGGTTATTTCAAATCATTTAAAAAAACAAAAAGATAAAAAAAATACTAAAAAGTATTCTCATAACCTCTCTTTGGGATTTGAAATTATAATTGTTCAATATTCTTATAATTATTGAACACATAAGTAAAACATCGAGATTTTATTAAATTACCAATATCAAATATGAAGATAAACCATAAATTACATTCACCCATAATACCACACAATATCTCCTTTATCAAGTCATCTGTTTTTTCTCTAATTTTCTTAAAACATATAGAATAAAGGCATGTGATCTAACTCCTATAACAATGAATTATCTAACTCCTCTGCATTGTTTATAGTTTCTCAAACTATTATTATTGTTTGACTATTTTCTCTTTTGAGTAACGAGATTTACCATAAAGATACAATATATTAATGAGACTTGAATATAGGATTAACACCACTCTCAACCAATAAATTAAGACAATAAATTTATGGGTTTTCATCCTCGTGCTTTAATTTTTTTTTTTTTTATTTATAACCAATGTGAGACTTAGACTTACATTTAGATTTTCAACAATTTATCTCTCAAGGATGAGTTCCTTTCATATTGATACACTTCCTTTCCAGCCAAAACATTCTTAACAACGAGTATCTCTTTTCGTACCACTATTATTCTTAGCGGAAAACATTCATATAAAACCCTTGTCAGAAAAAAATTTGATATAAAGAATCATATTGTACTCATCTAAGCTGGTTATTAAAATTAATCATAGGCTCTAATACCACCTAAGCATATACACATTATATGTTGAATCACAATAATTTTTTGTTTATTTTTCTTTCATTTTATTATCTTATTCCTAACAATTTCAGGTCGCTTAATAAGGTTATTACTTTTTTATTAAAAATAAATATTTGTTAAGATGCTAACTTAACAAAATTTGATATCTAAGTGAGCATATTTATTTATTTATTTAATTTTTTTAATTAAGTTTCAAGTCTCTTACAAAATAATATATATTTAATTTATTTTCTATTAAATTTTTTATTATTAAATACTCAAAATTTTATATTTTTTAATTAAATTTATTATTTAATATTTTTTCGTTAACTAGGTAATGATTGATATTTTGTTTCATTATCTTATTTGTCTCTATATATTTATTTATTTTATATTAATCACAAAATCTTATATTAAATAGAAAAAAATAGCGAAACATGAAATCAGATAACATGTCACCCAAAAAATATTAAATAATTAAAATGTAAATATTTATTGTGATTTGAGTTTTGTCTTTTGTCCTGTAGGAAGTTATGACCCTACTTAATTTATTGTGCTCTGATAAATCAAAACAAATTGTAGCAAAAGTGGTATAAATTAAATCATTCTAAACAACACGTCTTCCCAACTCTGTGGTTAGTATTTGCAGTTTGGATTTCCTTGTTATCTACATACTGCATGGTAAATCTTCAAAACCTTTTTTTTATACTATACTTCAAAGTTAAGGAATCGAAATAACATTAAACTTTATTAATAAAACAATTTAATTTAGACACAAGCATATCATGCAAAATATTAATCCATTGCATTATTAGATTAGAATAAATCTTTGATATCCTCTATTTATCCCTTGTGTAAATCACTTACATTTTAAGGTTGGAATTATTATTACGATATATGAGAGATTCACTATCATTTTAAGTATAAAGATAATATAAAATAAGTTTTCATCAAAATCTTAAAAGTCAGTGTTTGTGTAGTGTAACATCATATTGTATGTGGTATCAATTGTTCCATGACATCAGTTAAATGAATCAAATTATGATCGAATGTTACGTTTGGATTGTTATGCTCTTAAATAAAAATAGTTACATCGATAATAATTTTTAGCCTTCGATCCTAACCCTGTATATTTCTCATTTCTTAATGTTACACAACTTTGATTATTTTTAATTAATTTTGGATTTTTTCTAAAAGTTGTGTAATTTTGTTCCAAAATTACGAGAATGATATATTTAAAATAAAGGTACTACTTCTAAGTAAATTGTGTTTAACATGTACAACTTCTCGTAATAAAAGATGTGTATCTAGTTAACAATTTCACTTTCAATTTAAAATAAACAAAATAAGCCGTATAAATAGAAGCTAAGTTTCATTGTAAAATAAACAAATAAGGAAGCGGATGATTTTCTTGACACAAATTTTCAGTGTCTTATACTTCTACGATTTTATTTTTTTTAAAATTGAAACTGAAATCGTTAATTGGATGCATGATTTACGATGTATAAAATTATATGCATAAAACACGACATAGCCAAAAATAATATTTGTATTAAATCAGTCCATTATGGTAATTTCATGCAAAATTGCACTATCTTAGTTAAAAAAAACTCAAGAAATTTATTTCATATTTGTATTCCTAACTTTAACTAATATATACATATACATGCAGTTTTCTCTATCCATATTTGTTCTTATTAGGTACACATATGAGTTTCATAAGAGAGAATAAAAATCAATGAGACTTGAGCTCAATCACATAAGACATTGACATTATTCTAAACCTAAAATTTTAAAATAATAGATTTATGAATCTTTATCCTTATATAATTCTTCACTTTTTTCATTTTTAATCGATCTCGGACTTAAACTCACACTTAAATTCTTAACTATTCTTAACGGTTCCATATTTGTATTCCTGTTTTCTTGATATGAATAAAGTGCACACGTGTGCTAATTTGATGCATAGTTTGTGGGGGACTGTCATTGGGATTCACCATTGGAGAGTGGAAATTAATAGAGGTAGATCTGTTGTCAGATTTGTTGTGAAATTATTGATGCTTCATGTTTCATTCAATTGCTTCAACATCCTTTTCTTATTATTATTAGAGGCCTCTCATGTTGTCACCTCCCAACAAACCTTCCTCCATATGATACTTACATATCATTTTTTCTTAGATTTTTATTTATTATTTACGTTTTATTTGTGTATATTTAATGAAGTTGACCATGTTAAAATTGATTTATTTTTTATACTACTCATCAATATCATGATTTCTGTTATTAATTTGCACGAACATATTTGACCATTGATGAGTTTAGTTACAAGAAACATAACAAAAATAGTTTTAATTTTATGTTGGTATATGTGACTCATTGGTAGAATCGATAAAAAACTGCATTTGATAAATTTTATAATTATAAGGCTATACACATAGTCTAGATGGAGGGATCACTCAACCTTTAATCTAAGATTGGTCTTGCAATTATATAATAAAGTACAATTATGATTATACTAAATTAAAAGGATTAAATAATAAGTTATAACTAAATCATATTAGACAATGATGTATCTAAAAGAACATGAAGCATTACAATGTGTGTTAACTAAAGAGTTGTTTTATTTTTTTATGGTAAAAACTAGATCGATGAGGACAACCTTACTTGATTGTAAACATGTTAGGTCTCATGTCACATTACATTCTTTATTATTCTAAACATTCTATTATTAGAGAGAGAGAAAATATTAGAAAGAGACAAAAAATTCTATCACGAGTCTCTCTCTACGTGGTGATTGAAAAGTCGAATCTTTTGTATGAACCTTTTAGTTGCAAGCTGCGGCAAAACATATCATTTGCCGTACGTTGTCACCTTCCGGAAGAAATTTGTGTGAATATAGTAATTGGAATCGTACAAATGCAACAAGATAACATAAATGTAGCTAAAATAGATATTTAAATTAACAAACTATAAAATTGATTTTTTAAAATATAGTTTGAAAATCAATATTTAACAACTTGAAAGTTATTAATGTTATTAAGGATGTGAAAAAAATTTGTACCAAATAAAAAATAAATATTATAAATGAATATCCGCAGACAACAGGTACGAATATTTTTAATACCTACAAGTTAACGAGTGGGTACGAGTATCATATTATGCGTACCCATAAACACATGTATCTTCTATATTCTAATTTAAATTAAAAAAAACATGATTACAATATTAACATATTTATTTTGAATGAGTTTTTTTTATCCATTAGTTTGAAAAACAAATCATTTCTTTGTAAACTATCATTCAACACTATTTAAATGAGTTATTTGAATTTTTTTAAAAATTTATGAATTTATGTATTGTATTTTATTTGAATTTACGATCAAAATGAATTGTTAAATATTTATTTTTATTTTTTTGTAAATATCCGTGAATATTAAAAAATTTTGTGGATACCCACATAACGGATACCCACGGATACCCAACGGATATGGAAACGGATACGAGTACGAGACGAATATTTATCCAGCAGATAAGATACATGAGAGCTACTATCTATACCCTATCCTTTTATTCACACAATTAACGTTAAAACTAGAATTCAATTTTGTCTTTAAAAACGCATCCAAACGTTGAAAGGGAAAAAAATACATATTATTGGATATACATATTATAAAATATGGTGAAATTTATGATTGCAAAACTCCTTAACAACCATGAGAATAGTTTGTTATATGTTTTTTAAAGTTTTATTTCTTAACTTGTGCATGAGTCAATTGTCAAAAATTTTATTTAATTTTTTTTTTTCTATAAACTTGTCCAACCACATTTTATACTAAAGTTAAGTTTGCATGGACCTACATTTGTAATGGCTGTTGTAAGGGACTGGTAATACTTTGGGTTTTGCAGTTCTATTTCTAAGCAATTCATAGAATTGATGATTGAGAAAATGGATTGATATATATATAATCACACATCATCCGCCATAATTGGATCGCAATCACAAGTGATAATTTCGTATAAGAACGGACAAAGTTGGCTTTTAGAATGGGCGTTTTGTAGGAATAAAGTTTAATAATATTTTCTATTTTCATATTTGTATTAATGATTTAATATTTTTTAATTATTGCTTTTATTCGATGTGATTGTTAATTTTTTTTAAAAGGGTTTAATGTGATACTTATGTTAGATTAATATTAATATTATTATTTTTTATTTTATTCTTAGAATCAGATAGTGAATATATAAAAAATCCTAATTAGAAATTAATTTCAAAAATAAAAAATAGTTAGTCACTGTAATGACTAATTTAGATATCAATTTATAAAATTAAAAATTATTAGTTACTAAAATAGTCATTATTATAAATAAAAAATTATAATTGATCACCAAATTTATCACTAATTAATTAGAGACCAATTTAGAAACTAAGTCTTTTTTTGTAGTAAAAACCTAGGTAGCTAATGTTTAGTGACTAATTTTCCTTTAGTAGCCAAAACAGTGGTAGCTAATTTTAAAACCAATTTAGTGACAAATTATAATTTTTTATTCATAATAGTGACTATTTTAATAACTAATAATTTTTAGTTTTGTAAATTATTATCTAAATTAGTTACTATAGTTACTAATCATTATTGGTCATTAAAATTGGTCACTATTTATAAGTTTTCTTGTATTCATATGAGTGATTGTATTAGTATGGTTAAATTATGCATTTGGTCCATTTTGGTAGGAAAATATTGATTTAGTTAATTTTTTTATTTATCTCAATTGGATTCCTATATTACAAAATTTGATGCAATCAAGTCCTTTATGTTAATATTGAACGTTAAAGAGATATCACATGTCAGTTAGTGATTCTTTTTATTCTTTTTTAGTTTTTTTTTAGTTTTTTTAATTTTTAAAAAATTAAAAATTTGTCACATGTTAAACTGATTTCGTGCCACATGACTGTGACAATTATGTGGTAGTGGCAAAGCCACGTGTCACTGTTATGCCAAATGTCATTTCTTTATTCTCAATTTGGTCCATGTATTTTTATTTTGTATCAATTGGGTTCCAATCTTTGTAAAAATTTTGCAATTTCATTCCTCTCCAAATTGAAACAAAAATTAATTTTTATATAAATGTTATAAAAATATTTTTATTAAATTTCAACTTTTTATTCAAATGGTGTTTTTACTACATATTTTTAACAAAACTAAGTTTATTTAAATTTATATTTCATATTCAACTTTATTTAAAATTGTTTTCAAATTTTAAATTTGTTTGTTTTAAATTTTTATATAAATTGTTTAAAAATATTTTAAAATTTTACATTTGAATTTATATAACTTTATTTTTACACTAACTCAAAACATTTGTATATAAATTATTGAACTTTGCAAATTTAAAAAATATACAATTATTTGAAATATAAATTCAAATTAAAAACAATATTAAAGTATAATGTAATAAAATATCAATGTTTGAATTTTTACAAAAACTGCGACTAAATTAGATAAAATAAAAATATAATGATCAAATTGGGACAAATAAAAAATGACCAAATCGATATTTTTCTACGAAAATTAAATATCAGTTCATCATTTTCTAACACATTTATAAAAAAATTATAAAATTATATTTAATCAAAAATAAAATAATAAAATAATTTTTAAGCTACATATTTTTTTTTCTTTACACAAGCTTTTTTTCTAATGTTTTCGTGGGAAAATTTGTCTTTAGGAATATTTTTTCTCTCTCTAATAATAGAATGTTAGAATAATAAAGAATGTAATGTGACATGAGACCTAACATGTTTACAATCAAGTAAGGTTGTCATCATCTATCTAGTTTTTACCATAAAAAAATAAAATAACTCTTTAGTTAACACACATTGTAATGCGTTCATGTTCTTTTAGATGCGTGATTGTCTAATATGATTTAGTTATAACTTATTTAATCCTTTTAATTTAGCATAATCATAATTGTATTTTATTATATAAGTACAAGACCAATCTTAGATTAAAGGTTCAATGATCCCTTCATCTAGACTACATGTATAGCTTTGTATAAACATTCATTTAAGTCCGTATTTTGATCTTGAGAGTTTGATGCGGACTTAATTGGAATGCAAACTTATAAAATTTTAAAAATCATATTAAAATTTAAAATATTTGGAGTCATATAATATAATTAGAGTATAAAATATTATGAGTGTTTACAATTTTTTAAAATTGTGAAAATATATATGACAAATATAAGACATATGTCACAAGAGGAGGAACTTGTTATTATATTTTATTAGAATATAAAGTCAAATGTCTTTATGTGATTTTTCTCTAAAAATAAAGTCACCAAATAATTGATCGAGAATTTTTCTTTCCAAATGTGAATTTAGGCGGGATGCGGACTTAGATGAGTGCGAACTTAAACGAATGTTTACTGGATATAATTCATATATCAAATGCATTTTTTATCGATTCAACTAATGAGTTATATATACCAACATAAAATTAAAACTATTTTTGTTATATTTCTTGTAACTAAGCTCATCAATGGTCAAATACGTTCATGCAAATAAATAACAGAAATCATGATATTTATGAGTAGTATAAAAAATAAAATAATCTTAACATGTTCAACTTCATTAGATTCTTCTTAAACTTGAACGAGAACAGTTAATATACACAAATAGTTAAATATCAAATTATATATGAATTCATATTGAATACATCAAACTATCATCATTGACTTTTTTTCTCCTAACTACAATGGTAAGCATATATAAATTATTTCATTACAATTAAAAGCACACGCTAAATATATAAAATAAAATAATGAAGACGCATGTCCAAAATAAAACTCCTAATAATCAAACATATATCAAAAGACTATAATCAATTGTTACAATTATATTCAATTAATATAAAATCATAAAGCAAGAATAATAAGAGAGAAGAACAATTTGACCTTCCAATTCAATATGTACTCTCTTGGGATACTACTTTAATAATATTTCTATCTCTTTTTAAATATAGGAGTTGGAACAATTAAAGAAAGCTCATTCGTGATAAAAGAAAAAAAAATTAAATATTCAAGATTTAAGTGAGATAATATACATTATAAGAAAATGTCTAATTAATGATCAATTTTAGTGAAATAATATATATTACAAGAAAATGTTAATGATCAATTTTAGTAACAAAAAATAATTAATTATTATAGTGACTAATTTATTAAATAAATATTATTAGTAACTCAAATACTTTCTAAATTGGTCAGAATTGGTTTCTAAATTTATTACTGTCTTTAGTTACCAAAAAAAATTATCTTTATATTTGTATCTAAATTGGTCACTAATGGGATAAATTTAGTGACTTATTGTTTTGATAACTAATGGTAATAACTAATTTAGAGACTAATTTATTATAGTGTTGAATGTGTGTTTATAAACTATTTTAGTTACCAATAATTTATAAGTTATAATTTTACATCTAAATTTATCACTATAAGAACTAATTTTTTGATTATTAATTAAATATTTTTTTAGAGTGATACTTAAGCAGTAGAAAAGTAATAATGTTGAATATGTAATGGAATGAGAGAAAAGATTGAGAGAGAGAGAGAGAGAGAGAACAAATTTTAAAACAGCTTAAATGCGTAAAGAATATGTATTTGATTCGATAATAGAAAAAAAAACACAATAAAGCAATGTGATATTTAAAGATAACTGCATTAATACTTTTGTTGTGTCTGTTGTTCATATCCTTTTCACTATGACAAAGACAAATATCATTGGAGATGGAAATTAATAAATTTTAAATGCGTTAAGTTGATGTTAGAGTGACGTAACTAATTATAAACTAATTAAGTTTAATTGCATATGAAATATATTTGAAAAGAAAATTTAGCGTTGAAACACACAATTTGCAAACTATTTAATATTAATTTTATTTATTTAACTCTACTTTATTTTTTATAATTATTATTGGAAATTAATAAATAATATTTTTAAGGAATAACTTATTTTCATTTATTTAACTAATTATTTTTAAAACTAAAAGCAATTTTAACATCACACTGAAAAAAATAACCTTTCAAGTTTCATTTGTTAAATCAAAGTCAATATTGTATGTAGGAATAGACATTTACTGAAATCGAGTGTCATTTCACTTAAACCAAATAGCTCACTTTTCATTCATTTTGTCATCAAATCACTTCGTCACTTCAAATCAATAATCCTGAATCCATCCCTGGATCAGTTATCTTGGACTATGTTTGAATCATAATTTTTCTACAGGGAATTATTGAATTTGAAGAAATGCACAAAGGTTAATATTATTAGTAGGGTCTGATGTCTGCCTAAAGGCTAATATTTTCAATATAGGGTTTGATGCATGTTATGTCTAGTGATAAGTTGTGAAAGTCGAAAGAGACATCTCAATAAGATGATGTTTGAAACAACTATGATAACTTTTATAATTATGTTATTATTTCATTTTGGACTATTAATTTTAATGTGTGATTACAATAATATATATATATATATATATATATATATATATATATATATATATATATATATATTAGTATGTTCTTAAATTACTCTAACTTACTTTTATTTGTTAATAATTTATCCGTCCACTTGTTTAAAAAAATTATGGCTTAAATATCTTTTTGTCCTCATTTTTGTAGTATTTGTTGCGGATGATCCTCATTTTGACTGAATGTTTAAAATGGTCCTCATTCTTACCTAATGTTTAAAATGGTCCTCATTTTCGCAATTCGTGTTTTATTTGGTCCTTTTCTATAACACCGAACCCAGAAAACTCTAAACCCACTTACCTCGTTAATGATGATTAACTGGAAAATTGAAATGAAGAGCGCAACTACAATCCAATGATGAAATGGCAAGTATTAGTTGTTTCCTCTGCAAATCCGAGCTCAAGAAAGACGAAGAGGAAGAAATTTCCCTAATTGCAAAATTTCTCATAAATTGAAAGATTAACGTTAATTAGCCATATGTACAGTACACGTAACACACCCTAATAGAAACCATGTCACCTGTACAATGCTCCGTTAATGATTTAAACGGTGTTACAAAAAAGGACCAAATAAAACACAAATTGCGAAAATGAGGACCATTGTAAACATTCGGTAAAAATGAGGACCATTTTAAACATCATGCCAAAATGATGATCATCCGTAACAAACACTACAAAAATGGGAACCAAAAAGGTATTTAAGCCAAAAATTATATACTAAAGAAATTTATTATTATTTTTATGGAGGATTGTAAAGAAATATTATATGCTTATATGGTTTTTTATTTTTTAATATTTAACTTGTAATAATTTAACTTTGTAATGTAAAGGTTTTAAATTGAGATGGTACATCTAATTTATAAAATATTTTTTGATAAAATTTATTATTTAAAAAACATTAAAAGAAATTGAAAATTTTCAAATGCATGAAATTAATATGATTTTATATTATAAAATTTCAATTTAAAATAAATAAGGTTTAAAAAACTTAACATCCTATTCCTTTTAAAATTTATTTACTTTTTTCTTCAATTCGACTTTGGTTAGAATATCATAAATTTGACTTAATTGGGATATTATTAACTTAGTGAAGATTAATGTGTTATTGAGTAGGATTCTTTTTCAACTAATATTAATCGAGGTTTTTTAATATATGTTAAACTTGTTTATGTTTCAATATTTATTATTAATGTTTTATTTCATGAAACTAGTGTTATTTTTTATAACTAAAATTAGTTAGATTTTTCTTTCAACATCAAAAATATTTTTTGAGATGATATATCAAAATATAACATTATTTTTTTACATATGTTAATGTCGAAGGCCATAAACAAATCCTTGTAAAAGATGAAACACTATAATTTCAAAAGTAAAAATCTTAAAACAATTAGACTGTGTGTTTTTAGTTATATATTACGTACCGAGTATAAAACTCTTAAGAGTAACTCAAGTTCATACATTCACTACATCCAATTGTCCATGGAAGTTACTCAAAATTTTTGAAGATTGGTCCATTCGCATCTATCGTTTCTAAAGGACACTCAATTCCAAAAAATTACTTATTATTCAGTAACTTATTACATTGAACAATAAAAATATATATTTTAAATATCTTTTTAATATATTTTAAAACGTCAAAATGAGTAGTAATCAATGCATTATGAAGACACAGTAGAGGAATAACACAAAAAAATCAAGCAGAGAATCCAAATTCCTTATTACACGACTAGAAATTAATGTATTAACGACTCCAAAAAATATAGGTTGTTATTTGCAACCGAATTAGTCACTGAATGATTTTTGTTGCAATCTGCTATCAATATAGCAACAAAATATTATTGTGTTTACATAAATTTATTTAACAACTGAAATAGTGATCTTAACATATAATTGCTACAATTTAGTCATTAAATCGGTGACTATATTTCTACAAATGAACCTAGACTTTTTAGTAACCACATTGACAACCGATTAAATTTTCCATTAACATTAACATTATATTTTCCATTCTCAACACAAATTGTTAAATACGTGTCTACAAAACTGCATCATATATATATATATATATATATATATATATATATATATATATATATATATATATATATATATATTTACTTCGAGCAAAACGTTTTCTCTCCAAGTATATCACGTTATCAGGGTATCACTTGTGAGCAAGTAGCTTGTGTGATTATGGAAGGAAGATTATCAGGATTGAGGAAAGGAGCATGGAGTCAAACTGAAGATGAGCGTCTCAGAGAATGCGTGCAACTCTATGGGGAAGGAAAATGGCACCTTGTTCCTCAAAGATCAGGTTTCTTTCAACTCTTTCTTTATATTATCCTTTTTCCTTTTCTTCATTTCTTTACATAACATTCTCATAAACATTTTTATGAGTCATATGATGTTATGTTTTGTACACGTAGGGTTGAACAGATGCAGGAAGAGTTGTAGGCTGAGATGGTTGAACTATTTGAAACCAAATATCAAGCGAGGTGATTTTAGTGAAGATGAGGTCGATTTGATCATCAGATTGCATAAGCTTTTGGGAAACAGGTTTCTATATATTTGCTGTATAAGATTTATTCAAACACATAAAACAAACGAATACTTTTATATTATGAGTATTATTTATAGAATATGTTTAATTTTCGTACACATATTCGACATTACAAAGGTCAACAGAATAGCAATCATGAAACGAAAAGTTTGTTGGATGCAGGTGGTCTCTGATCGCAGGAAGAATTCCGGGAAGAACTTCGAACGATGTGAAGAATTACTGGAACACCAACATGCGCCGCAAAGTACAATCTCACAGCAAAGATGAGGAGAACAACAACAAGAACAACGTGAAAGAATCCGAAAGAAGTTGGAAACCCCACCACCAAGTGATAAAGCCTGTGCCTCGAGCTTTGCCAAAAGCATCGCCCTTGGTGCAAAGGCAATTCATGAGTTGTTCGAAAGTTGGAGTTAGTGAAGCTGTTTCAGCAGCCTCTGAGAATTGGTGGGAAACTCTGTTAGATGAGAATGAAGATAACATTGCAGTTAACGACGACACGTGCTTCCCACGTGCAAAAGATGGATCCTTTGAACTTTGGAATGAAGAACTTGGTTCCATTGCTTCTGAGTTTCTTGCAGAAGGTGAAACATGGAAGGATTTTCTTCTTAATTAAGTTATCTCATTTGCCACTGCTCTTTTGTGTTACGAGTCTCTTTAAATTCAAATTTGTAAAATTGGGTCTCTGACTTTCTTTTTTTGTAATATAAGGACAAGTTGAAGTCGTCTGTATCCTACTGGTTTCTATTTTTTTATTCTTAAGAAGCAAAGTCGTCCTTGTATCAAACGGTTTCAGTTTATATATAAAATGAAGTTGTCAGGACACATGACGACTTCACTTCTTGATTTTTATTTACGGTTCTAATTTTTCTGTTATCATAAGTATGGTTTCAATTTTTCGAATCTTATCTAAAAACTTTTTTATTTGATTTAACATCAAATTAAATCACATTAATTAAATCACTGAATTGTTGGATTGATTTGACTTCTAATTTATTTCCATTTTCAAAGTCCTACACTCAATTATTAATATTGGTTTTGCGTCAAAAGCATCCTAAAATTTTGAATAAAAAAAAAGTAACACATGTATATGCTATTTTGACTTTAAAGAGAGAATTATACAAAAACAAAAATAAACTTGATTCAAAAGTAAAGTCATCATGTGTCCTGACGACTTCACTTTTTTACATGAACGGAAACCATCTTGTATAAGGACGACTTTGTTTTAAAAAAAAAAATAGAAATCGGTAAGAGACAGGACGATTTCACTTATAATGTCAGAAACATTTTTACAAATTTGGATTGAAAGAGACCCTAAAATAAAAAAAGTCCCATCTCTCTCATGCCTTTGATTCTGAAGGCATGATGGACTTCAATTTCCTTCGTAATTTTATTTACTTTAGAAAAAAAGTTCTTGCTAAATGCACTGGTTAAGAAATTAAAAAAATGATTTTTTTGTAAATTATGGAAGAATGATGCATAAATGATTTTTGTGCATGCAAAAAGAATTTTACTTTAAGTTATTTAACGAGTGCCTTCTATTCGATTAAAAAACATATTGAAAAATAATATTTTGATAATTAAATTTTGATTACTTTTTTATGATATGAGGTGATATTTTTTAAATGACTTTCATTTTTTTATTTTCTATTTTTTTTCATATTTCAAAATCACTTATAATGTTACCTTATATTGTAAGAAAAAATTATTAAAATTTAGTGATTAAAATATCATTCTCCAAAAATATTCTTCACTTTTTATCTGTAGTGATTTATGCTATGTAAAGATAGCTCTATGACTCTCTTTATTCAATTTTGAATTTTCGTGTCATTTGATCGTTCTAAAATTCTATTAAGTGGAAAAAGATCCATACATACTATAGGTCAGGCACACCTTTTAACATGATATAAAAGTATAATTAAACATAAACCTCCTTTTAGAAATCAATATTGTTTTAGAAATTAAAATCGTGAGATTGAATTAAACATAATCATTTATATTAAGGACCTTTATGACTAATCTACAAACTTATTAACATAGTAAATTTATATTAGTTATCACGATCATATTATCATAATAAAGAGTAATTAAGTACTTTTGGGTTAATAAAAATAATTTTTATATTGACAATTTAGATTTATAATAAAACTTTTGATAGATAAATATGGTTTTAGTCTTTATATTTGAATGAATGCAAAATTGGAATAAGTGCATTTCGAACTTTGATTGATTTTTGTCCTCAATTTTTAAAAGTGAAAGGATAAACCCTTTTAAGGTAACAATGCCATTTTTTTGGACTTGTTAAACGGCGTTTCAAATTCACATTTGAGCTTAAACTTGTTAAAACGACGTAAACAATTCAGACATCATTCTGAAGCATGTTTTGACACGTCACAAAAATCTAATACAATTGGATTAGAAGACTTATATTTATTCATTTTTATATTTTGGGAACCAAACTGCATCAATGTTTAAGACATAGACGAACTTTAATTTCACGTCAAAGTTCAGGTACTAAAAACATATTTAATCCAAAATTTAATCTATTAATCATTTTATTCATACAATAGTGGAGTTGATTTTAGTCTAACATAAAGATTCAAACGTTAAAAAGTATAATTACATTTATGTAAATAAGAGCAACTTTTTTGTGTTAGACCCCTTATGATCTAATATAAAAAGTCTCTTTTACAAGAGGTCTTATAAGGTCTAACATAGATTTACATCATATGTTATGAGGTCACACATAAATGAGTCTTTTTACATCTGACATTAAAGTGTCTAACATAAATGAGTTTTTAAAATTTTGCATGCAACCTTTCTTCCTCATTTTTTTCTTTTCTGAAACTTATGTGCGCAACTTCTCTCTTTTCTAATGGCAACCTTGAGTACGGTGGAGGCTCCATATCGTTGACCAAAATAGCTCCTTTCTTCAGCTTTTTGTGGATGGTTTCTAGTGAAAAATGATGATGTCTAATTACATTTGTGAATTGAGGTTAGCTTTCTAAACTTACACTTTGTTTACATGGAAAGCATGTTTGTTTTTTTTAAAACTCAATAATGTCTCCCATTATTGTTGGTTTTTCGAGATAGTTTGGTGTTTCGTGGTGGTGGTGGCTCCAATTACACTTGTATTTTGTGGATTAAGTGGTTTTCAAATTATGTATTATATGTCTCCATGATATATGTTGTATATCTCCATAGATCATCATTGTATCATTGTATTATATATGGTGTTCGCATTTTCTTAATTTTCATAAAAAATTTGAGTTAAGGTGAATAAAAAATATATAATTAATTATTAAAATAGTTTTTAAATGTAAAATTTGAAAAATAAAATATGTACACAAAAAGAATTTTGAACATAACGATTAAAGACAAAAGATGTTTTAAAATAATAATTAATTTTAAAAATAATAATTAAGGATAAAATGGAAATATCGAAATGTGGGTACAAAAGAGGTTATTTTTTTTATATATTGTTATAGATATGGATACTTAATGATAACTATCTTATTCTATTAACACATAATACTAGATATAATACTTTATTCACTCTCTTAATTATGAATGAATGAAAGACGTATAGGCAAATGCATTCCACCCATTATTTCTTAAATGACATTATTTGTTAAATGATAAAAATGTAACACAAATTATCACATCTATAAATGTAAATCTCATTACATGCATCTTATAAGTTCATCTATATAAATAATTCAAAACACATCTTCTCATGCATAATATCAAATACAAATTATAAATTTTACATTTCAACATAACATCTTTTAAAATATACATTTATTTATAAATATGTTTACACAAGTTTCACATATAAAGCTACTTTATGTCTACATTATCTCACTTTTTATTATTTATTATGTATTAATATTTTTTATTGAGGTTAAAAGTTATATATATATATATATATATATATATATAGATATATTAAATCTACCAAATTAACTTTTGTATAGTTTGAAAGCTACAACGTTTATCTCAATTTTATATCCATAGTTAAGTTTCCTGTGAAATTTAAATCCGCAAGCAAGGTTTTTTTTCTTTCTGAATTTGTGAATTTGTAATCAAATGGCGAAATTCGTGTTTCTCATTCAGTTCCATGCTGATTTAATTTGTGAAAAAGTTGTATACAAAAATTCATGCGAATTTTTAAAATATATAAGTTCAGTTTTAAAATATATAAATTCATGTGAAAAAGCACTAACCTAACCTAGCTTTGAGTTCATCTATTTCCTATAAAAAATTGTTTACTTTTCATTTTACTTGTCGAAATTTAGTCAATCAAAATTGCTAATTTATTAAAAATTATCAAACTAAAAGCTACCAAATTAAATAGAATTTATTTCTTAGTTGATTAAGTATCTAACTTTTATATTTAAAATGCTACAGTTTTTTTTTTACCTATTCCCTTCATAACGTGATCTACTGCAAATTTAAAAATCAGATAAGAAAACAATATTTTTTAATAATAACATTCCTTCGTACTGTTATCATTTTGCTGAAATACTGAGCTTTATTTAAGAAAAAAAAATGCAATGAATTGATTCCTTTATCGTGTTCCCACAATGTGAGAGACTCATTCCATAATTGAACACCCTAGCCCCTAGTCCTAGCCTTAACCCAACTCAACATTACCCAGAAACATGTTTCCACCAAATGGGACCTCATGCAAGCATGACAAGAATATATTATGTTTCACCTGTGTCTAGATCTTTTATAGCATTAAAGGTGGTTCAATCTTAATATACATTAATTTCTATTATGAATAATGAACACTACAGCAGATTTACTTTTCATGGCAGTTGAATTAATATTTAATGACAGTTTTATATTTGTCGTCGATCCAATCACTGTTCTGTGTTTGAATAATTAATAACGATTTTAGAACCATTATTAAAAGTAAAAAACAACGATAATTAGAATAAGTACTACACGAAAATGGATAAAAGAAAGAATATAAATATGACAATGGTTATTACCGTTGTTTAAAGTCCACATACGATCATAGTTCATTACCAAATTTGTCATGATAAGTTATTTTATTATCATGATAATTGACTTGTGTGAAAGCGACAATCTTGTACAAATTTTTAAATGTAAATTCATTTTACAATTAGATAGCAATTCAATAGTACAAATAGTACAAAGTAGTAATATTTTAAACACAAAATTTAAATTTTATGACCTAATTGCCTACTACCCTAAAGAGTTGTCACTATTAAAAAAACATATTTTCTACCAATTATTTTTTTAAATTTAAAAAAAGAAACACTTGCCAATTTTGTTATAAATAATGGTTTGCAAAAATTTACTTTCAATTCTTTTACAAAATATTTTGCACAAAAAAAAATCGTAATAAATGAAAAATATTTGTGAATTTTATAATTTTGTAAAAAATAACTATCCACAAAAGAATTACCTGTCAATTAAATTTCTTAAGAAAAATAGCAAAAAAAAGTTGTTTTTTGGAAAATTTTATAACAAATTTGCAAAATAAATTTAATGAAATATGAAAAATTCTAGTAGTGTATATATGTTAAGTACTTAGCCCACATTTTTATAACATAAACTAATGCATTTGAGTCTAAAGGTTGTGTGTCGTTAAAAATCTACAACAAATGAAATGAAATTAGAATAAGTTCATGTGTAAGTAATAAATTATTTATAAGATTATTAGTGGATTATAGCATATATTTGATCCTAACCTCTTTTAATACCAGCTTGCATAATGGTCGACCTTCATTGCATGGTATAGTAGTCAACACTTGTAGTCTTCCTTTTTTGTTTATTACATTATGCCCATACTAAAGATGTTTAGATCAATTAAATGATAATACAAAAGTAAATAAATGAGACAATACAGATACCATCAAGTACATATGAGCTTTTTTGAGTGCACCTAATCTACCACTCAATATGATATATCCATTGTAAGATACAAAATAAAAACATTTCATGTTAGAAAATATGACATTATATATTCAAGGTCAATATAGTAAATAGGCGTTTGTTAAAATAAACTTACAGATCTACTATTTGTTTAAAGTAATTGGGAGTTTTTTATGCAAGAAACAAAATCATACTGCTATGATCTTGCACTGGTATAACTAGGAGTTGTTAATGACACCAACATTGAAAATTAGTTACAACATATTTAAATTGTCAAACTATAATAAGTTATTTAATAAAGATGGACCTACTTATAAATATATGGAGTAAAGTAAATTTGTTTTTCCTCGCTTCAGTGTGGTATTGCTCATGTACATTTGTGTCTCTGACTTTTTGTTATGAATTGAGTGTCCATAAATCCATATATGTCTTGTTTTCCTTCCTCCAATCACAAACCATGCAAGGACATAAATTTGATACATTATTAATAACATATGTGTAATAAGGTAACTAATAAAAATGATTTTAAAATTGATCTTGCATCATCCAAATTACACAATAAATATGTTTAACTCTTGATTACCTGATACAATCTCCATCAAATCAAACGTATACATGTACAATGGAGCTCACTCTTTCTACCAAAAATAGTAACATCCATGGAATCTATAGTGGGTTTATCCCTATGGTTGTAACAACCTTAAACAAAATATATTTTTTATCTCATAATTTCAATTAGGTAGAGTATTACTACTTCAAGCAATTCCTTTAACAACTAAAACAATTTTGTGAAATTTTTATTAGTCCATCCATTCAATGCTTTCAAATTCATCAACCTTAACATTGTTGATAATCGTGTGAAGTTAGTTGAAATACAATGTAACAAAGTCTCTACATCACTAGACATATTTTCATACAACACTTCAGTAAAGGATTGTGCTCCAACATCACGGATCATGTTCTCTAATCTATCATTTGTTATCCAATCAATAGATCCATGTGCTTCGAACACGCTTCACACATAATATTGTTATGACTATTTTATCATTGAGTTTTATAAACATTACAATGTGCTTATTATCTTCACAATTTATATATATATATATATATATATATATATATATATATATATGATGCCAAACATCACTAATAATCTTGCATAACTATGATAATAATATAAAAATATAGCTTTAAAATTTATGTTTAAAATTTGTCAAAAAAAATAAATATACAAATATATTGTATTTTTATTATTTTTTTATTGAAATAATTATTTTTTAAAAACTCATTATCTAAGTCATCTAAATATAATTTTAGATTATTTTCAACATCAAAGACAATTTATTAATTTTTTTTAATTAAACTTAATTTTTAATTTATCACATCACTTAAACATTTTTACAAACTTTATTTCTAAATTCATTAACTTTTATCACAAAATTCTTTCAAAATAACAACACAAACTTCACCCTCTAATTCACTTAAATTCATCATTTTCCTCTTTTCAGATCAATCCTCATAAGCTATGATACACAGATACGATACGTATATCGAATACGACACGTATCCAATATGTCGATACGTTTATTTTCAAAATAATAGGATACGATACGTGATAGATACATGATATATGAATATTGAAAAGTCTACAATAATTCTTACAAACGTAATAAATATATGATTGTTAATGTGTGAATCCAAATTTTCTAATTATAGATCAATTATTTTGGTAGTCGAAGCCTGGTAGCTAATGTTAGTGACCAATTTTAAAATCAATTCATAATTTAAACTAATTTAATTATCAATTTAGAGAATAATAATAATTTTTGGGAACTATTTTAGTTGTCAATTTGGTCACTATTTAGTGACTAATTATTTTTTGTCAATAAAATTGATCATTATTTAAATATTTTATTATAGTGTACTACAACTTTATAAATTAGATACTCCATTGTTAAGTATTGTTAAAATATCCTAAAGTATCGAATACGATATGTGTCGGACACGGATACGTGACCCAAATTAAAGTATCAGTGCATCATCACTCATAAGTGAACACACGTTAAATCACTAAATAAAATACAATGTAAAATTAAATATTATCTAGTTTACAAATAAGAAATGCTAATCTATTACATATTAAGAAAAGAAGATACCACCAAAATTACTACATTACCCATCTTCTTTTATTGACAAGTGTCATAAAGTTTAGTTTTTTCGTCATTTTCAAACTGTGTAACAAAAGGACCCGGGTTCAAATCCTACAAAAACCAATTTGTTTTTATTTTTTCATTTTTTTATGATTTCAACTATAATATTAATTATAAGTAATATTATTATTTGTAATACTTTTATAATAATTATTATTTGTAATTATTAATAATATTATTATTTGTAATGTTTTTATAAATATTATTATTATTATTTGTAATTATTAATAATATTATTATTATAAATATTATTTATAGTGATAGTAGTAAAATTATAATCAATATTAATATAATAATAATAATTATTATTATTATTATCATTGTTATATGTTACTATTATATATTATTATTATTGGTATTATTAACATTATTATTATATATTATTATTATTATTATTATTAGTAAAGAAGTAATTAGAAAAATTATTAACTATAATATACGAAAATTAATAGTAAAATTAATAGTATTATTACTATCATATTTTGTATTATGAAAATTATTAACATTATTAGTAATAATAAAATATTACTGTTATTATTATTCTTATTAATATTATAAGTATTATTAATCATATTTATATATTAATAAATGATTGTTGCTATTATCAAATTTATTGACAATATTAGTAGTAGTAAAAATATTAGTATAGTATTACTTATAATATCAATATATAATATATTAATCTTTTTATATATTATGAAAACAAAAAACTACAAAAATTTATTATTATTAAAATAATAAAATAGTGAAAGTATTATGTAATAAAATATTATAAAAATTAAGTTATATTGTTTTAAATGTTGTTAATAAAGTAATGAAATAGTAAATCTAAGTGATGCAATAATAATTTCAGTTTTAAATATAATAAATAGAATTGATATCATAATATAATACATTTAATTGAATTTACAAAATGATTATAATAGTCTATGATCCATGTGAACATTTTTTTTTTGTTTTTTTTATTTTAAATTTTGTTAGTATAATAATATAATTGTTATTATATTTATTTAACCATTAAAAATACTAATAATAATATTAATATAAATTATAAATTATAAAAATTTAAAAGATTAAAACTCTCTTTTGCAAAAATATTTAGTATAACAACATTTTCTATAATTAAAAAACACACTTATAATAATAACACCATTATGAATAATAATAATAATAATAATAATAATAATAATAATAATAATAATAATAATAATAATAATAATAATAATAATAATAATAATAATAATAATACTAATAATAATAATAATAATAATAATAATAATAATAATAATAATAATAATAATAATAATAATAATAATAATAATAATACCAATAATAATAATAATAATATTTATGATATAGATATTAATATTAATGCTAACACTAAGACTAATATCAACTATAATAATTTATAATTATATATAAAGATATACATTAACAACAAAACAAATAAAAATGACAAGTAATGGAAATATGATCCTGTTGTAATAATAATTAATGCTAACACTAAGACTAATGTCAACTATAATAATTTATAAGTATATATAAAGATATACATTAACAACAAAACAAATAAAAATGACAAGTAATGGAAATATGATCCTATTGTAATAATAATACCAAGAAAAGAAGATACTATCAAAATTACTACAATACCCGTTTTCTTTTATTAACACGTGTCATAAAAATTAGTTTTTTCATCATTTTAAAACTCTGGTACAAAAGGATCCGGGTTCAAATCCTACAAAAGTCAATTTGTTTTTATTTTTTCATTTACTTATGATTTCAACTATAATATTAATTATAAATAATATTACTATTTGTAGTATTTTTATAAGTATTAGTATTTCTAATTATTAATAATATTATTATTATAAATATTATTTATAGTGATAATAGTAAAATTGTAACAAATATTAGTATTATAATAATAATAATTGTTATTATTATAT
>Ga0209589_1004300_pt1 | contig 24681 bp, 8 predicted proteins | sample CowpeawhiteBW_FD_187525 | JGI IMG/M metagenome (GOLD analysis project Ga0209589, IMG submission 187525) | Root nodule microbial communities of legume samples collected from California USA - Cow pea white BW (SPAdes) (version 2) | ecosystem: Host-associated > Plants > Roots > Nodule | place: USA...
TTGAGTTGTGGCTCGGGATAGGGGTTAAGCACGTGGTATTCCTTGAGTTGTGGCTCGGAATAGCATCTCTTGAGTTGTGGCTCGGGATGGCGGATGGACACGAGGAACCCTGGAGTTGTGGCTCGGATTGACGAGTGTTGCCGGTGTGAGTGTGCTGGTTGTGGCCAGTACGGATGGGTCCAGATGGATTGCACTCCTCAGTTGTTGGCTGACGAGTTTGGTAGTCTTGGGACGATACGGACTATGTTCGTACCCGGGAACTCTACCTGGCGTTGCGGTGTATGATCCGTATATTGTTTTCCCGCACGTGCTCTATCGGTTGTGGCCGATAGGTATGGCAGCAAGTCACCTTGAAGTAATCCTTAGTCATCGTAATTGACCGAGGGAGATGTTCGCAAGGGTTACGTTTGGACCTCACTAAATCAGAGTTTTGAGGGTCAGAACAGCAGCAGAAGGCTCCGACGAGAGATACGAAGGTGGTGCCGTGACGTTCCGATCAGCAGAAGGCGACACGTGGGTTGCACGTGCCTGTTCGCTGCGGAGAAGATGCGGCGCGTGGAGGCGCGTGGAGGCGCGTGGACGGGAGGCTGGTTCCGACACTGGTGGGGGTGGCTATCCCTCGGAGAGGCGCTCCATATCCAGTTGTCTCCGGCGAAAATTGAGGTGATCGGAGAAGACGCGCCTGTTCGCAGCGGAGAAGATGCGACACGTGGCGAAGTGTGGACGGGAGGCTGGTTCCGACACCGGTGGGGGTGGCTGTCGCTCTAAGAGGCGCTCCAGATCCAGTGGTCGCCGATGAAAATTGAGATGGCCGGAGACAGCGCCAGCGGCGAATAGTGGTGGACGGCGGCGGAACAGTGGCAGACAATGACGATTTTGTGAACAGTGATAGTGGGTAGCTTTGGATAGTGTTTTATGGCAGTGGATAGCTGCAGACAGTGATTAACAGTGGCGGATGGCGGCGGACAGCCGCGGACGATGGCAACAACTGCCGGTGGACAGACCAGACAGAAACCAGAGCGAGATCGACCCGCTCTGATACCAAGTTGAGATTAAAATAGACAAAAATATGCTTGAGGGCTTAATTAGTCTCCTCTACTGTTCCTGATATTTATATAAATGATGAAGGAGATACAAGGAAGTTGAAACATTAAAGGCTACAACTAGGTGCTAGGTTAGAGGTTATCCAACACTCAACCTCCTACCTTACAACATCATGATTGCCTTGATATACTAATTACTTCTACAAATAATAATAATAATAATAATAGTAATATAATAATAGAAATAATTATAATTAATAATAATGATAATAATATTTATAGTTGATAATAATAATGATTATTAGTTATACTATAATAAAAAAATTATTTTTTAATTTTATTATTTTACTAATTCTAGTAACTATTCTTTTAAATTGAAATAAGTGTTCAAATGAAGAGATAAATGAACAACAAAACAAATAAAAATGACAAGTAATTGAAACTTAATTCCTACATAGTAAGTAAAAGTAAAATGTTTATCTAATAATAATAATAAAAACAATAATAATACTAATAATAACTATTATAATAATTATAGTTCTTAATAATAATAATAATAATAGAAATAATTATTATTAATAATAATGATAGTAATATTTAATATTTATAGTTGATAGTGATAATGATTATTAATTATAGTTGATAATAATAACCCTGACGAATCTTGACCAATAATTTTGGAGGAGCCAAAATAATTTATAGTAAAAAATTTTGAACTCATCAATAATTTATTCAGAATAAAAATCTCCAGTTATTATTTTTTGAATGTAAATAACCATATTGTGTTCAAGAAATTCATCTTTCATCTTATTTCGAATTTTGTTTTGATAATCTTGATTGTAGAAAATGAAACATTAAGGGTTAAATAAAATGAATTAGACAATCAATCAAGTAAAATATGTTTAATTTGTTTGTTTTTGTAAAAGATTGACATAATTCAATAATGGTCGACAAATTCTTCAAAATTTGAATGAGTATGAACATCAACAATGAAATGTTGGAGTGAAATTTTAAACTAATAATATATTTATCAATATACCTATTTTTTTAAGTTTAAGACAAAAAAATAATTTATCATAATCTAATAAAAATTGAGACGTAATTGCTAACAAAAATATATAATAGTAATAATATTATAATATTACAAATAAGAGTAATAACTTTACTACTAATAATGTTAATAATACTAATATTGTTATTATTGTTATTATACTATAGTATAATATTATATACTATAGTAATAATATATAATAGTAACATATAATAATAATAACAATTATTGTTATTATTATTATAATACTAATATTTGTTCTAATTTTACTACTATCACTATAAATAATATTTATAATAATATTATTAATAATAATTAGAAATACTAATACTTATAAAAATATTATAATTAATAATATTATTTATAATTAATATTATAGTTTAAATCATAAATAAATGAAAAAACAAAAACAAGATTGACTTTTGTAGGATTTGAACCCGGGTCCTTTTGTACCAGAATTTTAAAATGACAAAAAAACTATTTTTTATGACACGTGTCAATAAAAGAGAATGGGTAATGTAATAATTTTGGTAGTATATTCTTTTCTTAATATGTAATAGATAGATATGCTTTATCATGATGAGTGATAATATAATCATAGATTTATAGGAATTATCACGAAACATGAATTGGTTGTGTAAGACCTGAGAAATTTAAATAATTAAATAAATAGTCCTTGAAGGGCAATTATATTCATTTAAAGGCCATTTTCGTTTTTGACCATTAACCATAATTAAGGACCATAATAAAAAGGCAAAATAAGGCAAATAGAAGGGTTGTGAGACTAGAAAACCAGGAGTGCTGGGAGGAGGACGAATTTTAGAAGAGAAAATTGAGTCTTGGTTGAGAGAAGAGCTGAACCTTTTGGAAGAGTAAAGGAGGGTTCTTAGGTATCACAAAGCTAAGGTTAGAAGACTAATTGGAACAAGGATTTCCAGGTAAGGGGAGCTATTTCATGTTTTATGTTATGTGTATGATTAAGAGTCTTGTTCTCATGATTTTATGCTTGTGTGCCATGAATTTACGTGCTCCATGTGATGGGATTAGAGGTTTTTTGTTTTTGGAGGTTGTGTGTGTAAGATCCGTGAAAATTAATTAATTAAATAATTAATTAATTAATAAATGTGGGTAAAAAGTGTCTTTATGGCATTAATTATGACGTGGAAAAGTACTAACTCAAGTGGTTGAGAGTACTTTGATTGTGTGAGAGGACTTGGGTTTAAGTCCTATGTATGCCAATTATGTGTTGTTGTTTTATTATTTATTTTTAATAATATGTATGAGTATGGAATTGGTAATGTAAACTTATATTGATTGGAGTGTATCACCAAATGTGAATTGACATAGTGGTTGTGCTTTGGCATTATGAGTGGAGGGTCATGAGTTCAAACCTTGGTAGACAGAACTTAACCTTTATTTTTACTAAACTTAGTTTGGAATGAATGTGGAAAGGTAGAGAGAACCTAGCAGAATGGGGCACAACGGGTTGGAAAACCACCAAATAATAAGTTTGTTCCTGTCTTTTGTGATCAGAGTTGAAACCCTGCAATAAGTTCGTTCCTGTCTTTTGTGATCAGAGTTGAAACCCTGCAAGTCTAAGTCCATCTCGCCTAAGTGAGAGTTGCAGAGTCTCGACGGGGTTAAGCAACTTGGTCTCTCACTCAGGCGAGAGACACTCGCCCAAGCGAGGTCGCAAGGAAACCTATAAGTTTTGAGTTCTGAGCGATGGACGCTCTCGCCTAGGCGAGAGTGGCTCGCCTAAGCGAGTTCTTGAAGTGTATTTGTTTTGTCGAATACTCGTCTAGGCAAGGTTTGTATGTTATTTTGACGAAGGTGTGACTCGCCCAAGCGAGAGGATCTCGCCTAAGCGAGAGGATCTCGCCTAAGCGAGATTATGTGTTGATGTTGCTATTTTAAGCTCGCTCAGGCGAGGTGAGCTAGCCTAAACAAGGCTGAGGGCTTAGCTTGGGCGAGGGTCCCTAGCTTAAGCGAGTTTATGCGAAATTCCATGTTTGTGTGTGCTTGTGTGTGTGATTTGGCTGCTTTATCCTAAGTATAGGATGTATATGCATGTGGTGTAGTGTTTGGGCTTGAAGGACTAAGTCCAATAGGGGTTTGGGATGTGCTTGGTGGTTGGACACATGATGGGCATGGAACTGGTTGAGTTCCCGTCGGCTACTAATGGGCGAGGAGTCCTTAGTATGGTGATTACATGTGTCGGGCGCACAATGGGCAAGGAACTGTTATGTTCCCGTCGGCTACTATTGGGCGAGGAGTCCATGGTATGGTGATTGCGTGCGTGCCAGGGTCCAAGTTGAGAAGACTTAGATGTTTTACTACAAATGAGGAGTCTGTAGGGCAGGACAATGAGCGGGATAGGCTCATAGGGTGGGATCACGAATGAGTTAGTTTCGTGGGAGCACAATGAAGTCCCAAGACCTAGTACATGTATATGACTCATGAAGGACTATGAGGTCATGGTTGGGTTATTTGAAAAGCATGAAATATTATTTATGTTATTTTGTGATGGGTGGCATATTTATTTCTTGTATCTATTTCTATATATTGTGCATAGCTCACCCTTTCTGTGTGTGTGTGGCGATGATCGGATAACTTGTTATCCGGGAGCAGATGATTTGACAGGTGGGCCAGGAGATGCATAGACTCGGAGCGAGGGTTAGCTGGGGATTTGTTTATATGTTGTTATTTTACTTTTGAGATAAATATGTAATCTTTTGGGAGTCATTTGAACATTATTTCAGTTTTATAATTATGGACTCCTGATTTTATGACATGTATATTAAAAGTTTAAATTCCCCGCGTTTTTAGGAAATGATTATATTTTAAATGCGGTATTTATTTTATTTCAGAATTTATTTATTAAATATTAGTAATATTCCTTAGGGATGTTACAGTTGAAAAGTCTATCATGCTTTTGTATGAATATGATGGGGGGTTTTCTGTACTATATGTTGTTTAAAATTAAATCTCAAGTTGTGGTGGTCCAATTGAGTTTAAAACATGTCAATGAGAATTGTTCGATGTTATAGATTGCTTGGTACGGTTTAGACTGTGGTTTGGCATTATTTTCTGGTGTTTACGTGCGTAAACAGGGAAGAGATCTGTTATTCTCGCTCAAGCGAGCAAGGCTCGTCTAGGCGAAAGTAGCAGAGACTCAACCCTGGTTCTACTTGAGCATCTCGCTCAAGCAGAGAGCCCATGTTTTGGGTGACAGATCATCTCGCTCAAGCGAGAGTCCCTCGCCTAAGCGAGAAATCATTGGGGATTGGTGTGTTCTGTTTGACTCGACGTCCAGGCGAGAGACTTTGGTTCTGGGCGAGGAGTGATCTCGCCTAGAAGGTATCGCCTAAGCGAGAATTCACAAATTGCCACTGTAATGCGCTTGCTCAAGCGAGAGAACCTAGCTTAAGTGAGACAGGCCTGATCGCTTGGGCGAAGGCTTCTTGCCTAAGCGAGATTAGTGCAGTTTTGTGTGTGTTGTTTGTACGCATTGATGCGAACCTTGGATCAGGAGATGTTGTGCCATGAGCAGGTAGGTTCATGGATGGTGGTGAACACGTGATGATATGAACGGGGAGGTTCATATCCAATTACTCTCGTGTGGGGATACGAGCGAGGTAGATTCGTATGTTCCATGCTCACACTTCAGAGATGTTGCATGCGGGGAGGTACGTAGCTGGTGGATCACATGTGTTGGACTACGGGCAGGGGAGGTTCGTAAAGTAGGACTACGAGCGGGGAGGTTCGTAGAGACAAGACCACGACCGGGCAGGTTCGTGTGAGCATCATAAATCCTGAGTCCATGGATAACTGTTTGTGTGAATTGAAGGTTGAATAGCCTTGGGGTATTAAGGTTTTGGCCAAGGTCTAACTATAATAATATAGCTGGGTGTAATTATATTATTTAACTGATGTGTTTCTTTTATTATTGATCTCACCCTTTCTGTTTGTGTTTGGCAATGATCGTGTGATTCGTTACACGGGAGAAGATGATGCTACAGGTGATGCTGGTGATGCATAGAGATGGAGAGAGGGCTAGCTTGGGGCTCTTGAGATAAGGATCTTTATGATGTTATTTCCTTAGTTTGGATTTTAAAAACTTGTAATAAGATTATTATTTAGTTATCTTTAAATTATGGCGCGATGAAAAATAATTTGAATTTTTCTCGCATTTGGGAATAATAAAATTATGTCGATTGATTTTCTATATTTTATTTATTTATTTTAATTAAGTAATTTCCAGTAGGGATGTTACAGGTTGTGCACTTGCTTTGGAATTAGATGGTTGTGTGTTCGAATCTTGGCTTATGCGAATAGTGAGTATAGTGAGGAGAGAATCCTCAACACGTGGAATCAATGAGACATTGCAGCAAGGTGTAGTAGTGGTAGCATAGGATAGTCTTCGCAGTTTTCATAAAATTGAGTTTTCCGGTTCGTTAACCGTCCGATTTAGCTGAAATTTTGACAACGAGTTCATAACATATTGCTCTTTAGTTTGTACGTTGTGATCTTGGTTTTGATATAAAGTGCATGATCATGTAGGGTTGATAAATTGTGAGCTTGGCATAATGCATGTGAAATTATTGTAAAATGAACATATTACTATTGTGAGATTCGTATGCATGAAATTATTGCCATGTGAAAAGGTTAAAGTTGGGTTAGTATGCGGGATTGTTACCACTACTATTTGAGTTGGGTGCGTAGTATTGGCATAGTGTAAATGTATGAATCCTTGTGTAAAAATATATGTGCTTGATTCGTATGACTTGTGGAATGTGTGTTGAGTTTTGGTAGATGTATCAACATGTTTTGGTGTTCTAGATTGTGTGTGGCGTGAGTAGGTTCATTAGAACCTGTTCTGGAGTGCCAAAAACCAGTAAGGATCTGGGAGATCACAACGCCAGGCAACACAGAGGATCTGCCAAGCGGCCTGGAGCGCGAGTGCGCCTAGTGACGCAGGGTGTGGCGCTCGGAGGTTTCAGGTGCAGAGGTGGATTTCGTACGGGATTCTACATAGCTTTGGATGGAGGTCTTGAGGCAATGATTTGTTAGGGGCCCAGTTACGAGTGTGGCTTGTATTGGGGTAACACGTGACCACTCGAGGTTGTAGCCTGATGGTTTTGGAAGTCCAGTGGAGTGTGCGAGATTGTGGCTTGTACGAACGGGTCCCGAAAGATTGCCCTCCTCGGTATTAGTCGCCAAGTTTGGTAGTCTTGGGACAAATACAGACTATAGTTCGTATTGGGGGAACTCTACTTGGTGTTGTGGATTGTAGTTCGTAACAAGATCATTCCCATGTGTGGACTATATGTGGTGGCCTGTAGTCGGCGGGCGAGTAGACACTTGTGGCAGCAAGTATCAACTTAAGGATATCGTCAAAGGGTGTAGAATCAAGAGGCAGACAATGGAAGAAGTGAATGCTGGGGTTTGAGGGTTGTGGTCCTCAAAAGGGGTCAAGTTATCTTCAAAGGCTTTGGTTGAATACCTTAAGGATGGATTTTGCTGGAGCATTCGTTGAGTTGTGGCTCGGAATGACATCCCTTGAGTTGTGGCTCGAGATGGTGGGGAAACACTTGGTATTCCTTGAGTTGTGGCTCGGAATGGCGGATGATACCGGTGTGAGTGTGCGAGTTGTGCCTCGTACGGATGGTATCGACTTAATTGAGCAGCCATGGGTTGTGGCCAATGGTGTTGCCAATCTTGTGTTGAGAGTACGATTAGTGATTCGCATTTGAAACTTCACCTGGTGTTACGGAGTGTGGTCCGTAGCTTATTTTCTTGCACGTGTTTCTACAAGTTGTGGCTTGTAAATGGTGAAACCACGAGTTGTGGCTTGTGGCAGCAAAGGATATCATAAGGTCATCATCTGAAGATGTAGAATGTGGATGAACATGGTGGTGGCCATGTTATATGGATTGGGAAATTGTGGTCCTCTTATGAGTGTGTGTTTGTGTGTGTACACTTGATTTGTGTTTATGTATATATTTTGTATTATTAGCTCACCCTATCTGTTTATGATTGATGATGATCATGTAATTCGTTGCACGGGAGCAAATGATGTTGCAGGTAGTGTTGGTGATGCTTAGAGTCTCAGAGGGGCTAGTAGGGGAACTTCTTTGTGAACTATTTTGGTTTACTCTTTTGTAAACATGGTTTTATTATCGGTTTGAAATTATGAAAAAATTTAAGTTGAATTTTATGATTTTGAATTTTGAGACATTTAATAAAGTTTAAACTTTCCCACATTTTGGGAAATAGTTTATAATAAAGGAAAAACTTTATTTTAATATTACTTTTTTGATTTTATTCTATTTAAAATTAGTAATGTCCGACTGGGACGCCGCCATATTTCCGTTGTGGTTCTTTAATTATAAATACAATCATATGACAAATTCAAACAGTTATGGTAAAATATATTGTCAACCCTAAACTTAATAAAAATCATTTTTTAAAATCATCAACATTTTAAATGGACCAATTTACATCACAAAGACCGAGAACTTTTTTAATTATCATTTCACTATTGTATTTTCAAATAGTTAAAATGGAGGAAGATGTCCACCTTGAATTTTCATCCCTTGCATTGTTTCAAATCTCACACAATTGTTCCAGATCACACAACATTCAACAAGTTATTTTACCAATGACCTTAACTCATGAGTAACTATCTAATTAGTTATGATATTAGCTTGTAAATCTCAATTTCCCATTATCATAATCATTGAAATGTACATTAAGTTTACAAAGACTATGAAGGAATTGTGAGGCTTCTAATATCCACTAAAAGTTCTTCCACAAAGCAATACTTTACTTAAAAAACTTATCAATGAGCCACCACTATAAAAAGTCGAAATGGTTACACTTTAACCTACAAATGTTGCAACCCTAGAAGAATGATCATTTAACACAATTGATCTTTTGATAAGCTATTTCACACTGTATTAGAAGTACTACAATATGGAGACTATAAATAAGTCATTGAAATCACTACTTACGTTTATTTGAGTTATTAATTAAAAACTCATTCATGACTAATCCTAATCAAAATTAATAGTTATGTCACACAAATAATAAACTGTTGGAAGAAAACTCAATTTTTTCTTCCCAGCATGCATCAGGAACAATCTTGAGTTAACATTTAATTATTTATCCAAACAACGAATATTTATGTACAACAACCCTTGATGAAATAGTTTGGCTTAGAAGATAATACATACATAAACCAACACAATAAAAGAAGATTCACCTTTTATCACTTTTCTTTTGAAAAAATAATCAATTATTTTATTATTTATCGTGATTTTTTAAATATAATTTTAGGCTTAAATACCTTTTTGATCCTAATTTTCGTAAGTTTTATTTCGTTTAGTCCTCATTTTTTGAAAATATTATAAATGGTCCTCATTTTTGTAATTTGTGGTCAATTTAGTCTTTTTTGCAGACATCGTTTAAATTGTTAACGAAGGGTGAACAATAACTACCACGTGTCACTCAGTGGTTTTTTTAATTTTTTTTTATTTTTTTAAATTTTTTTAATTTTAAAAATGTTGTCCACGTGTCAAGTCAGCATTGTGACACGTGGCAGTATCTCGTGGCTTATATTCAATTTGGTCCCAATTTTCGTTAATTTTGTTTAATTTAGTCCCAATTTTTGTTCTTTTTATTCAATTCAGTCCCAATTTTGTCTCTATCCAAAATGACCAAATTTATTTTTTATATAAATGTTATATTTAAAATTTTATTTTTATTAAAATTCACATTTATTTTAAATATTTCTTTCATTATTTTTATACCAAAACTAACTATATTTTTGGAGGGAAATTATTATATATGTTTGATTTTTGATACATGTAAAAAATAGGGTTAAAGTTAGTTTAAAATTAGAGGAAAAATTCTTCATTGTTTTTAAAATTAGTAGGAAAATTCTTCATTATGTTTTAAATGATTCAGTACAACATTTATATAAAAATTAAATTTGGTCAATTTGGAGAGGAGCAAAATTGGGACTGATTTGAACAAAATTAACGTAAATTGGGACTAAATTGAACAAAATTAACATAAATTGGGACCGAATTGAATATAAGCCATGAGATACTGCCATGTGTCACAATGCTGACTTGACACGTGGACAACATTTTTAAAATTAAAAACAATTTAAAAATAATTTAAAAAACATTTATAAAATAAAAAAAAACAGTTACTGTTCACCCTCTGTTAACGAATTAAACAGTCTGCAAAAAGGACTAAATTAACCACAAATTACAAAAATGAGGACCATTTAGAACATTTTGAAAAAATGAGGACCAAACGAAACAAACTCACGAAAATTGGGATCAAAAAGATATTTAAGCCATAATTTTATTACCTCTTACCTATTTAGTAAATAATAAATTTATCATCGCCTAATGGTACATAATAGACAAATTTATTACATACAAGAAATAAATATATTGTTTCAGAAAAAAAAAAAATGAACTTACATTTAAGAAGAAATTGATCGGTGCAAAAGTGCCTTAAGTCTTCAATTTCACCATAATACAATTTAATTTTAAAAGAAGATTGAAAGATAAAAAAATGGGGTGAAAAAGAGATGGGGTACGGAAAGAGAAAAATGAAAAATAAAAATAAAAATTGTTGGAGAAATTTTTTCTAAAATTAATGTAAATAATATATTAATATATAAATAAAACTTTAAAATACAAAAATAATATTATAATATGTATAAAAAAATTAAATTAAAAAACCTTGGGGAGTTGTTGCTCTCGTGGTCACAATGAAGGTCCATAATTGATCACTATTATTTTTTTAATAAATACCATTTTATGTATTCTTAAATTAAATTTTATTTCAATGTTATTACTTAATTTTATTAATTAGTTCCATAAAAATATATAAAATAAATTATAAGTTAACTAATTATTTAATGTCATTTTTCAACTCTCTTTTATGTTTACAATTTTAAAATTGAAATTTATCCATTATTAATCACTTTAACTTTTGTAGACAAATTTATAACATTAAATTGATAATCCTTTCAAATTAATTATCAACCTTTTATTTTTAATAAATTTCTTTCATGATTTAATTATTTTATCATTATTTAAATAGTTATGAAAGTTATTTAAATTTTAATTGTAATATTTATTATATTATTATTAAACAAAATATTAAATATATGTATATTTTAAGTGTAATATTTATTATATTATTATAATTATTTCAATTATTTTTTTAATAATTATTAAATTTATTTATATTTTATATTTTAATATTTATTTTATTATTATATTTGAAAATTTTGTTTTTAAATATTTTTTATATAATTCTTAAATTTATTTATATTTTATGTTATATTCACAGGGACATAAAAAAATTCAAAATCCACCTAGAAATCAATTTCTCGGAAATGAATTTCGGCTGGTTTCAGATTCTAGAAATTGAGATTCTCGGAATTTGTATCATTTCAGATTTCATCTTTGGAAATTCATCTTGGCGCATATTAGAGACCATATACAAACACGTGCTAAAAAGTGAATTTTATTTTAAAGACTGGAAAAGAACAAGGGTGCCTCTTGGGGAAAAAGTTATCATTATCATTTTTTTTTAGTTTTTCTATAATCAAACCGTAATTAAAATATTCAATATTTTAATTCGCCAGAAAATTGATTAATTAATTTTTAAAATAATTATTACATTTTATATATTTTATTTGTAATATGTATTATATTTAAATAAAAAAATTTCAATTATTTTTGAAACAATTATTGAATTTGATTATATTTTAATTTAATATTTAATATATTTCTTATACTGTAATAAATATATTTAATTTTCTAAGTGATTATTATATATATATATATATATATATATATATATATTATATTAATGGAAAAAAATTCAGTCTGAAATTCGACTTTTGAAAAACTAAATTTTAACTAGTTTATGGTTTTACAAAGCCACTACCAGGACCAAAACACAATGTGCTATCACTGATAATAAAAAAAAGGAAACAATGCTAGGCGTGTGAAAATTTAGTTGAATGTAAGATAATTAATTATTTTTCAATTTAAAACAAGCTATTGATATTTTTATTAATTATTAATCAATTTATTAAGATTAAACAGTGACATAAATATAAATGGAGGAAACTATTTAAATATTTATGGAATATATAAAATTGAAATGGTATTTTCTTGATAAATTTAGTATTTTGGTCTTTTAATTTAATTATCTATTATTTATTGTTTCAATCGAATTATTCCCGTTAAAGAATTAACTTTACGTAGGTTTGACAAAAGGGAAAGAAGATAAATAAATTTGAGAATACATTAAAGTTTTCTCTCTTTTGATTTAAAAATAAAATCCAAAAGAGATTGAATTTTTGTGTGCCTAAAATGGGGATTTTGAAACTTAATTTATTGCATGTGATTTGGGTATATAATGTGTATTACATGTGTTTGATTATACCTCGGTCGGTCATGATATACTTATATTCGTCAAGTATCCGTTATGTGGATACCCACATAATTTTATAATATTCACGGATATCTACGGTTACTCACTGGTATTTATAAAAAATGTAAAAATAAATATTTAACAATATATTTTAATCATAAATTCAAATAAAAAACAATAAATAATATTTATAAATTTTAAAATAAGTCCAAATAACCCATTTAAACAGTATTGAATGACAGTGTACAAAGAAATGAATTTTTTTTTAAAACTAATTGATAAAAAAAATAACTTATTCAAAATCAATATGTTAATACTTTAATCATCTTTTCTTTAATTTAAATTAGAGTATAACGGATACGAGTATCCACGTGTACGGATACTATGATACCTATACCCGCCTCATTAACATATATTAAAAATACAAGTATCCGTTACATGTGGGTATCCATTTACAATATTCATTTCCTACTCGTTGCAGGTTTTATCCATGGATACCCGCGGGTATGGATTTTTTTAACATCCCTAGTCATGTGGTCATATGGTCATATGGACTTAGATGTATTCAGCCTACATGTAGACTTGAACAATATTATATCGGCAAAGTCAATATTTAGGCGGTTAGATTATTAGCAAGAGTCAATGATAATTAATTAAAGAAAATATTTAAAGCATCATTAGCATACTACTAAGTTAATTAAGGTAAATCTGGACCAAGACCCATCCAGTTGTGAGGGTCCATAATTTTACCTTGTATTTCCTCTCTCAGTGTTTATTGGCTGAACCTGTTTTAGCTCAATTGTGATTATTTTTCTTAAAATAGATTATTGTTCTAATGTTCATTTAAGGAAAAATTGTATTTGGGTCAATTAGTTATTTGGTAACATAAGATCTCCATAATGTACAATTGTTCTTTAGGCCTCCAGTATGAAATCTGGGTTGAATAGTCAAGTCCATTTTCACTTGGCAAACCAGCTTAGCCCGGTCCATTTTAAACGGGCTAGAATCGGGTCGAGTTTAAATGGGTTGAATTGGACAATTTTGACACCCCCTACTAGTTTAGGTAAATTAATTACATTCATTATTACAACATATATTATCATTTGACGCACTTGATTGACTTAAGTGTCAAAATGTTTTCTACAGTCACAACCATTGTTTCAGACTAGAGAGGACTTATGAGAGTTTGAAGGTAGAAGCACGAGAAGATAGAGGTATACGAAGATCTATGCAAAATATAGTTAGTTCTATAAACAAGAACATAATGTATTGATGATGTAACATCCTAAATTTCAACTTAATATCCTAAAAATTTTTAAAAAGTTTAAGTTCTTAGAATATTACAAAGTGGTAAACAAAATTCATAAATTATCTATAACAAGACCTAACTATAATTGCAGTCCTTTAAAATATAATGGATACATTTCTTCAAAACTCTGATATACATCATCACCTAAGGTTCTTACTACTCTAGGCTTTCAATCACCTTCTGCAATTCCTGTGCTACTACCACCATTTGTTTCTAAGTCAACTTACATATAATTATACGATCATTAACAAAAGAAAGAAAAACAAACACAGAGAAGAAAAAGACAAGGTAAGCTAATGCATTTAAAAAAAGAAACACAATATAAAAGCAATGATAACTTATTGTAAAGATTATCAAAACATATTTCTAAAATAAAATCAGTTCTTAGCTTACACATTCTTAGTTTTCCTTTACTACCATACGTGTAGAGCGTACAATCTTTATCAAAATTAGGCTCAATGTGTTCTTATTCCAATTCAACCATCACACTATAACCCTCAAGGCTTAAACAAACTCTAAGTTATTGCATTCAATGAACATTCTCAACAAAACCAGCCAAAAAGCATAAAATAGTTCACATTCATAAAAAAAAATAAACTATCCAACATTAGCTCACATAGCTTTATCCAAAATTTCAAGTACATTCATCCCAAATGACCCAAACAAAGAAATACATCTAGAAGTTGCTTCTGAAAGTATAGTTATGGAATGAACTCGTGAAACTATGCACCTGTCATGCTTGCTCAAAATTCCTCCACTAATGATTCAAGCATAGGTTTAATGTCCCCAAACCAAGCCATGATATGATTAATCCTATTAGCTCCCTAAGTATGATCCTTTTTCCTATCATATCATTTACTATGCGGAACATCCTTCGACTCACACCACCTAGATGTCCTACTCTATGTGAGTTCGACATTAGTTGAGTTAGGATAGTCTCACCCTCCCCCTTCCCAAAGTCCTCCTCAATAAACATTGACACACACTAAAATTGGCATTTCCCTGTGGAAATAGTTAACTTAACTCTCTATTATTTCATTATTTCACACAAAAACATATTTGTCATTCCAGAGATCTTACAATTTCCCAAATTAAGTTGCTTGAATTTAAAAAAGACCACAATTTCATTTTTATCCTTAATTTTCCCTAAACAAGCAATAAAACAACCATTCCATTTCCAAACCATACAAGGTATATTCTTCTTAGAAATAACTAATCCCCAACATTTTATCACATACAACTTTCTCAAGTATATGGAACAACAACTTAACAACATGTGTACAACTATTTTGAGATTTTTAAAAATAAAATTACGGCTTCAACAAAACTTTGAAAATTATGTTTTTACATTCAAATTAGAGATAATTGAATCAAGAATGCAATTCAAAAAGAATATTTATCCTAAACTATAGGAATCTTACGCAAAAAATTCTCTACCTATAGAATTGCAATAAAAAATCCCTAGGGTCAAACTAAATATTTACATCTGGATCGACCATCAAAATTTCAGCTTGATCTAATGATTAATAAAACAAGAACCATTATTTTCTCGAGATGACGTAGTTCTTCAAATTTTAATTAACTTCTAGAGTATTATTCATGCATGTGAAAATATCACATTTACATGCTCATATAAGTGTTTCTTTTTCAATATGACAACCACATCCATTAAAGATCATGTTCTAATCTAAAGCTTAAATAACTATTCAAATAATCATTACACAACAATCCTCATGTGACATTAACACATTAATCCTCTTTCTCAAATCCACACTGTCAACTTTCTTTTTAAAATTCACCAAAACAAAAAATCATTTTTGTTCACAATTATAGGCGATCATTCCAAACATTTGCATTCCAAATCAGTATTGCATCCAAATGCATGGTTCATGGTTCAATTAACATTATTACCATTTTCGTTTATCATTAACCCCTCCTCCATATTTGAACATAATTTTGTACAGCAACTCACATTGATATATATATATACATATATATATATATATATGTATGTATGTATGTGTATATATATATATATATGTATGTGTATATATATATATATATATGTATATGTATATATACACACACACTGTAAAACCCTAGAAAGTTTAATTTTCGAAGTGATAGTGATTTACAAATAATGAGACTCAATTATTTTAATATTAAAAGGTTTTGGTATAAATAGTTTTGTTATAAACGAGTTTCATTATTTTAAAACACACTATCTCTCTAGAAACCACTTTTCTAGAGTTCTTTGACTTCTCTCTTGGAGTTCTCATTCTTTGCTCGCTTGATTGAAAATATGAGATGGTAGGAATTATCCTCACAACAAGCTCTTCCATTTGGACCAATCAATTTTTATGTTCGTGTAAGTTAAGCTTTTGCCATTTTTCTTGGTCATCTTCTATTTTTCGTTGCATGGGAGGCTTTCTACGCTTGCATGTGTCTTTTCAGTCTTCTATGTAAGTCTCTACTGATCAGTGATCATAACGGTATGTCATGATCATTCCTGTGATATTTCTATCTATAGATAGGGTGTCCTGTGGAGTTAGAAGTGTTTTGGTGTTAAAGAGTTGTTTGGGTCTTATGAGCTGCTTGGTCAGGTAAAGGAAGTTAGTTGTTTTTTGTGTGCACGAGTTTGATAAATTTAGGGTTTTGCATGTATGTGATTGATTGTATTTTTGTGATAAAAATGAGTTGTATGGTGAATCTAATTGATATATATGATTGTTGTATTTTGGATTGTGTTTGATCAATTATGAAATGTTGTTGTTTGATTTTCTGGTAATTAGGAGAAATTTGAATTTTGAGCCATTGATCAAATTGGTACCAACTCCAATGCTTTAAAATTGTTTTGAACTCATACCCTGAGAGAAGGGTACCAATTTGAGTAGTGATACAGGTCAAAGTCACAAAAGTTCAACTGTTGTGATCTTGTGCATTGTTGAGTGGCACTAAAGTGTCGTTGAGCGCTAGTTGTATGTGGCAAATCTTGAGCAGTTTGGCCCAGGGTGCTAAGTGATGAAAGGTATCGTTGAGCACCACTTATTGTGAATGGCTAAGTGTTAAGCAACGTCAATGTGGCGCTAAGCGCCACTTATTGCGATAGGAATGATATTGAGCACCAATTTCCTCTAGTGTTTTTGTTTCCGTCCCCTGTTATCCTTGTTGATGCTTTCTATGGATTAAGTTATTTTGTTTACTATTTCATGAATAATAATTAGTGTGAGAATGATGTTATGAGCATGTGGAATAATGATGTTTAAAGAGTTTCAAGGAAAATTCTTTATGATGGTATTGTTATTATGCCTTGATATAGGAGATGTCAGGTAGGAGGTATTATGAACTCTAATAATCATTCACACTCAAATAGAGTATAATAAGTTATGTGGTAAGAGTTGTAGGAGATCCTAGTCTTTGGACTTGTTCTTTGGTCCAAGGTGCGAAGGGATTAACCTTGTGTGTGGTTGGGTGATAACTTCTTGAGGTTAGATTGTACAGAGTCTAGGAACCACCATAGGTGCACACCTCCTATGAATTCTATATCAAAGACATGTACCCGAATAATTTATTAGTGTCAACTATTTATGTATATATATGTATTATCATATGTTAACCGTGCTTAGTAGTAGTTAATATGATTTAATTGTGTAGGATAACTTTTTTGTACACTAGCTTACCCTTTTGTGTGTTTTATGTTTTCTTGTGTGGTTTGTCTTTTTCTTTTGCGTTGATAACCTATTCAATGGGAGCACATGAAGATGTAGATTTAGAGACACCTCTAGAAGAGGAGAAGCCATCAATTAGAGTAGTGGAGGGTCTCAGGGAGCTTTAGTAGTGGTTAGTCTTCATATAATGATAGTTTTGGTTTTGGTTTGTGTGTATAATGTTATATTTTTATAGTCTTATCTTTTGTAAAATTGTATTAGTATACTTTATACATTGGATTACTTGTTTTGAATATTATGATGAAGCGTCCTATTTTATTAGTTTTAAGTTGCTAAAATGGGATGTCACATAGATATTATCAACTAAATAAAAGCACATTTTTCGTTAAAACTCTTCAAAAAAAATTATATGTACTAACAAATTTTTAACTTTTTTTACCATGCAGCACCTCAAAAATTAAGATTCTTCTACACCTAAAATTTTAACATAGTGCATCTCAAAAATACACAGCAATTTCCGTTCTCTTACATTTTCCATGATTTACTATCAACATTAGTATAATACAACTAAAATGATTTGTTTCTCTTACCTCAAAGTGGGTTCCGAAAACCACCTTTTACATAACTTTTCCTCTTTGATTTGCATTTTCTACACACACAATAGGGCCTAAACAAAACCATAGTGTGATTCTAAGATTTCAAATGGGTAGAATACAATATAAAAGGTAGAAAACATAATGTAACCAAAAGAAAGCTAAATGCAAGGTGGAAAACATATTGATTCATAGAAAAAGGGTAGAAATTAAACTTAATGTATTTTAAAATCCAATCGGTCCATAATGCTACTTAGGTCCTCAATTTCACCATGTTGCAATTTGATTTTTGGAAATAGATGAAGGTTGAAATGAATTTGAGAATATAATGAAGAAGATGAAGGGCTTAAGAAAGAAAAAGTTGAAGGAAAAAAATGAGCACAGTGCAATCTTTTGTCTCTCTCTCTTAGATTGCTTATAATATTCATTTATTAAGTTTTACTTTTGGTAACTTTGTAGAATTAAAGAATGAGAAAGTGTGTATGGTTGGAAACGAGAATTACAATTCTTCCCAACCACAAAATTTTCGTCCACGAAAAAGTGGCTTACCAAGTAAATACTAAGATATAATTCTCTTATCCTTTTTCTCCATCTCTTAGGTGAAATAACCAAATGCAATATCCCACACTTATGAATGAGGTAGCTCTCAGAAAACATGTTCACCTACAAAATGATTATAAAAGATTTCCTCTTTGATCTGTACTAGAGTTCCACATATATAAAGACGTTTTCAGCACTCCCAAATCATCTTAACTTTCTAAAAATCCATAATTATACTTTATTAACAACTATTATCATATATAAATACTAATGAAGTAAAATTTCTCTTACCGCCTTCCAATTGATCCAATGAATAAGTTATAAGCCAACCTCTCAAAACTTACATAATTTCTCTTTTATTTCCCATTAATTTATGAATGTAAGTTATATTGAGTCATATTCCTTCATCGTAGAGGCAAGTAGTGGCTAAAGTCCATGAAAATATTATCTCACTTCCAAACCGGGATGTCTAGCTATATTAACATACTTTCTGGTTGATGATATTCAGCTTTTGGTTTCTAACAAACTAAATGAACAACTATAACCTTAACTATAGCTTCCTTCATTCCATGCCACTAATTACATCTTGGTTGTACTTGAATATGTGTTGTGCTTGCTTTTTTTAACTTCACATAACATTATCCATTTTAGATATGTTTCTAAACCTTAAGGTATCATCAATTTTCTTATAGATCTTTTACTATTTTTTTTATCAACACTAATAGGCACCAAAATATTTTTCAATCTCAACTCACTAATTATAACTATGATATTTACAATCAACATGATATGAAGATACAAAACCTCCAAATTCAAAGTTTTGAAACTTTTAGTCAGTTCTAACTTTATAATCTTACTTGTTAACACCAGTATCATCTCGTGGTTTTAAACATTTATACCAACTCTTATTTTCTTAAGAGGACCCATTAACTAACTCATAATCTTTTAATACGCCATTAATCACTCTCTAAGAGATTTGCATATTCATTATCACTCGATCTACTATATATCATCTGTATTGCTTTATATGCTTTAACTAGTGGTGACAAAAAGAAAATCGCTTACATAGTATCATTACTTCCATTTTTACCTAGTTATGTCCAACTGTTATAACATTTCTTTTTCAAGTTTATGATGCTCCAATACGACCTCTTAATATGTTAGATAAACAAATTTACACTAAACATCCCCCCTTATGCTGGACTACCTAAAGAACCTTTCTACGTAGGACATACTTGATCATATTTGATACGGAAAAAGTTTTCTTATAAATTCTATACAAAACCATTTTCTCTAACTTCTTACTTTCTGATATTAAACCACACCTTAAACCCTTGAGTCTTATTTGCTTTCATCATGAAATTCTTAGTCTATTAAGTATTTGACACTCTATTAACTTAAACTCTTGACAATTCCTTCTAACACTTGGACTATATTATTACTTGAGGTCTCATTAACAACACTTTCCTTTTCTAGATATTACGAAATGCTTGAAATTACAATCCTTTAAAACTTCATAAATCTATCATGTCTTATTTCTAGCCCCTACAAATCATATAGTTACTTAGACTATTACAATATTAACCCTTAAAACTAGCCCTATTAAGATAATGTCTTTGGGTCTTCAAAACAACAATTCTACCACCATTCTTATATTGTTAGTGAGTAATCTTTCTAATGAACTTATAACCTTCTTTAAAAGAAATCTATCATCATTAGGTAATCCTCATGCACTTCCTGTGTATTGGATATATAAACCTATCATCTATATAACCATGATAAAATTTCTTGGGGGTGTGGTCCATAATGTTCCTCTTTCTACACAATATCACCACACACTTGTAGTGGTCATATCTAAAGGTTGCCTTCTATGTTTCTTCGTTACTCATAGAGCTGTCAAAACGGGTAACCCAACCCGACCTGGCTCGACCCACCATGGGTTGATGATTTAGTGGGCCAACCCAACCCGGCTCACTTTTTAGCGAGCCAAAAAAATTTGAACCCAGCCCGGCCCACCACGGGTTGGCTCACGAGTTCACCTAATTAAAAAAAATTTATTTTTTATTTTTTTTCAGTCAAAACTAAATTGTAATTCTAATTAAAATCTAAATAAACTTTAATACAATCCAAATACAAACCAAAATAAAAAAAAAAAACAAATTATTTATGTGTTGGCTAAAAAAAACAACCTAACATGACCCAAATATAAAGCCCAACTTAATAAAAAAAATACTTGTGTGACCCTTTTATCTACGGGTTGGTGGCCCGAACCCATAGTGAGTCGAGTTGGCTCACGGGTTCCAACTCATTTTGACAGCTCTGCTGTTACATATGAACATGCTAGGAACGAGCTAGGTTCAACTTATTTTTTGTAATATTGTTTAGTTTTATAATTAATATATTTTATACTTTTTTAATATCATATCAATTTGTGAAACAACACAAATAGTTATATTTCTCCATTTAGACTTGCTTGTTTACATTGATAAACATAGTGGAAATAAAAATGTTGATCAATAACGTTGAAAATAATATTAGTATTCATTTAAGGGATAGATCAAACATACTGCCAGGTTTATATATATATATATATATATATATATATATATATATATATATATATATATATATATATATATATATTCCTATATAGAGATAAATGAACAATGTAACGTCCCAATTAAATAGATAAAATCAATTTAAATAAAACGCAACATATATATAAATATTCAGAGAGTGCAGAAATTTGGAATATGACGTACACAGTACCCCAACATATCCATAACAAAAGGAAGAGGCTTCATATGGCCTAAACGAAGTACAAAATCTCGCCAAGAGCGAGAGAAACTACTACTACTAAACTCCAAAAGTTGTGGCCCCCAAAGTGAGCCCGATAGTCGTCCAAGATTCATTAAACTGCAGCATCTCTATTATTATTACCACTGCCAGAGGTTCTCACATCTGCTCACATCAATTGGGTTGATGATCATCGCAAACAAGCAAAGGGTAAGCTAGTGAAAAATTCCTCATATCATACACTCAACATACAATCACATATTCAAGCATAAATATTGGGAAGCCACACATGATATACCAAACCATTTAAAACTCCAATACTAGACTATCTAGATATGCTTAATGAGGCACCACCACGAGATAGTGGAATTATGTCCTAGCAGTGAGGCGTCACCACGAGGCCTTCGCAGAATTACACCCTTACAAGAGGCACCACCACGTGGCCTTCGTGGAATTACGTCCTGGCCTTGAGGCACCACCATGTTACCCTCGTGGAATTACGTCCTGATCTTGAGGCACCACCGTGAACTCTCACCTCGAGGTTCATGGAATTACGTCCAATAGTTGAGGCACCACCGTGAACTCCCCCTAGAAGGGCCCACGGAATTATGTCCATATGATGAGGCACCACCACAAGCCCCGCTACAAGGGTCATGGGATTACGTCCTACACAAACCTTACTCATACATTATCAACCAATCATGAAGTTCCTATGCATACCAATAACATGTCATTTAGTATACATGACCAACCATCAATCATATCTCATACCAAGCTCATTATCAATTCATTAGTTCCCACCCATAACATACGTAGTACATGCATATACATCCCCCTTATATAATAAATCAATGAACCAGCCAATCAAACAACCAACAACATTCAGGAAACGAAGCATAGCAAAAACCCAAGCTAAGTCTCGCTCAAGCTGGGAGTCCTCGCTCAAGCGAGAGGAGTACTCTCGCTTAAGCTGCAGACTCTTGCTTAGGCGAGACTGCGATAGTGACTCTAGGAAAAATTCGTGGATTCTCGCTTAGGCGAGGCTGTCTCGCCTGAGCGAGATAGTCCGTCGTTCAAAATGCAGCCCCTCGCCTGGGTGAAGGTTCGAGTAGAAAAGTCTGGGCGAGCTTCTGCTATTCTCGCCTAGGCGAGACGAGCTCGCTTGGGCGAAAATATCAACTCTCGCCCTTGTTCACGCATACATTATAGCACACCCAACCAAAATACATCGTTCAAGCCATTTCCATGCGCACCCAAGCAACATACAAACATATACTCATGAAACAGTAGCAAACCAAGCAACAAAGTACTAAAAGAATAGAAAATGCTAGCTTCCCTTACCACGAGTGGGGTTAAAATTCTAGCATAGAGGTCCGCTGAGAAAAGGGAGGGTACGGCGACTCAAACTAGTGCAGTAAAGCTGGAAAAACAAACATACAACATTAAGCATAAGGTTTTAGATTCGATCCAAGACGGGGACCAAGGCAATGGAATGGAAAGAGAAGGGCAAAGTCTAAGTTCAACTTACCCGGAGGAGATTTAGAGTGAAACAGTGGTTGCTTCGATGATGCCCTAGCAGAGCTCTACGTTTTCAGCTGCAAGGGGGTAGGGGAACAGTTCTCTGAAAATTAGTAGAATTAGGGTGTTAGGGTTGGTTTAGGTGGTTTTGGGCACCTCCTGGGCTGGTCTTAGGCCCAACAGATTGGGGCAGTCCCTTAGTTATGAGGACAGAAAAATAAATGGGCTTTACAAACAACAAAACAAATAAAAAGTACAAGTAATTGAGATATGATCCTGTAGTAAATAAAAGGTTAAATTATACCTTTGGTCCCAATAGGAAAATATCAATTTGGTGCCTCGATTTTTTGTATCTCAATTTGGTCCCTATTTTCGAAAATTTGATGCAATCAAGTCCTTTCCGTTAGTGGTGTAGTAACGGCGTTAAATGGGGTGCCACGTGTCAGTTCCTGAATTTTTTGAATTTTTTTAACTTTTTTTTGAATTTTTTTTTAAAAATATTTTAAAAAATTAAAAATTTGTCACGTGACAAGCTGACATCGTGCCACGTGGCAGTAATAGTGCCACGTGTCACTATTATGCCAGGTGTCATTATTCTCAATTTGGTTCCAGTATTTTAATTTTTGTCTCAATTTAGTCTCATTTTTTGTAAAAGTTATGGATTTTTGTCCCTCTCCAAATTGAAACCAAATTTAATTTCTATACAAATGTGCACAAATATTTCTATCAAAATTGATATTTCAAGTAAATATTTTTAACAAGATTAAGTTTATTTTAATTTATATTTCACATTAAACTTTATTTAAAATTGTTTTAAAGTTGTTAATAGAAAATAATGCTAATAACAAAAAGAATTCATAAATTATATTGATATTTTATTACATCATACTTTAATATTGTTTTTTCTTTGAATTTATATTTTAAATAATTGCATATTTTTAAAATGTGTAAAATTCAATAATTTCTATACAAATATTTTAGTTGGTGTATAAATAAAAATTATATAATTTAAGAAAAATTAACTAGTTTATGTAACAATAAAAAACAAATAAATTAAAATTTGAAAACAATTTTAAGTAAAGTTGAATGTGAAACAAATTTAAATAAACTTAATTTTATTGAAAATATATAATAAAAATATCAATTTGAATAAAAAATCAAATTTAATAAAAATATTTGTATAACATTTATATAAAAATTAATTTTTGTTACAATTTGGAGGGGGACGAAATTGCACATTTTTTACAAAATTGATACTAAATTGAGACAAAAATTAAAATACATGGATCAAATTGAGAATGAGAAAATGACACATGGCATTATCATTGCCATGTGGCACGATGTCACCTTGATAGTGGCAAATTTTTAATTTTTTTAAAATTTAAAAAAGGTAAAAAAAATTCAAAAAATCCAAAAACTGACATGTGGCACTCCATTTAACATCGTTACTACACCACTAATGGAAAGGACTTGATTGCATCAAATTTTCCAAAATAGGTACCAAATTGAGATAAAAAAAATAGAGGGACCAAATTGATATTTTGCTACGAAAATAGAGACCAAAGGTATAATTTAACCTAAATAAAATTAAGATGAGTGTCTAACTATAATAATAATAATAATAATAATAATAATAATAATAATAATAATAATAATAATAATAATAATAATAATAATAATAATAATA
>Ga0209589_1004301_pt1 | contig 24677 bp, 14 predicted proteins | sample CowpeawhiteBW_FD_187525 | JGI IMG/M metagenome (GOLD analysis project Ga0209589, IMG submission 187525) | Root nodule microbial communities of legume samples collected from California USA - Cow pea white BW (SPAdes) (version 2) | ecosystem: Host-associated > Plants > Roots > Nodule | place: USA...
CTTTGAATATTTATAATGTTATTAATGTGCATAGATTGATTCAACAAGTCTTCACAAGCTTTCATTGCACTGTTATGCGGTGAGCAAGGACTATCTCCAATGTGGTTGAGAAATGCACATCTTTTTCTCGCATTAACCTTTCTCCATGATCTAAAACCTTGTTTAGTAAACACATCTGATCCAAAACGACCATATGGCTTTGAACTAAATAGATAACATGTCAAACAATAAGCTCCATCATTAGCCGGGGAATACTCTAGCCAATAAGGAAACATTTTAAACTAACTAGATTGAAATCTCCTTGGATGTTTTTCCTTAGAATAAGGATAGTTTTCAAGTTGCATTTGATATAGACCCCATTTTAAATAAGCTCTTCAAATCTCATCTCTTTGACTCATTGGATATTCCCATATTTGAAGACGTTTTCCTGGATCACGTTCCAAAGAATTAATATGAAACTCCTCACCTATAATTTTTTGAACCTTAAAAGGGGGCTCCTCTGACTGAACAATTGGAACATCAGTATCATGATTCAGAATATTTGGAAGAGTTGAATTTGTCCTGTTTTCATCTTCACGGGTAGCTTCCCTTTTATCACTTTTAAAAAATGAATCTATTCTTTTATTCTTCATCAATATACCTATTTAAAAAATACTAAAAATGATTTATCATAATCTAATAAAAAATTGAGAGACATAAATACCAAAAGAAAATTCGATGATAATCAAACCACACTTAAAATTCAATTATAAAAAACACACAGTACAATCATTTTTTCTTCTATGTTGATAAAATAAAAAATTAATATAAAAGAGGCTCATTAAATAAATTATTAAACTAATATTTCACTATCAAGTGAGACAAAAGAGAATTACCTTCTTTATTTCTTCGAGGATGGAAGAGAACAATTGAGAGATGAAAGCAAAAATAATTGATCTTTTTCTCTTCAAAAACAAAAGAAAATAGGTAAGAATGGAAGATGAGAACAATTTGTAAGAAATTCAAGGCATAAACATATAAAAGTGGCTCATTAAATAAATTATTGAATTAATATTTCACTATCAAGTGAGACGAAAGAATCACCTTCTTCTTTTCTTCCTCGAGGATGGAAGAGAATAAAGGAGAAATAAGAAAAAAAAGAATAGATGTTTTTCTTTTCAGAAACAAAAGAAAACAAATGAGAACAAATAATACAAAATATCTTGATAAATCTTTTTAATCTTTATTTTTATTATATTTGATTTTATATTTTATTATTTATTAGTATTAATTATTATGTTTATAAAAGAAATGAAATATTTGATTTAATATTTATAACAAAATAAAATCAAAATACCTAATATCTATAATAAAAAAAATCAAAATATCTAACGTAAAAAAATTCCAAAAAATCTATAATAAAAAGAAATCAAAATATCTAACGTAAAAAAAAAAATTCAAAATTTTTGGGGGTGCCAAGGCACCCCCTGCACTCATAATACTCCGCCACTGATTGGGAATAAACGAACCCCAAGTCTCTTGCTCAATTAACTCATCTTGCACCATATAATATGATTTAATCATAAAACAAACCACTTCACGTGAACTTTGGTATTGGGTTTAGGGTTTAAACTTATTATATTTTCAGATATCATCTGAGTTACTTGTGATGTCATGTGCCCATCAAACTTAGTTCAAGCAGTTGTCCATATCTCGTACATAGGAGGTGCAGGTACTAGGTCAGGAGACTCAAGTCCTAAAGCCTCTACATGAGACTTTCTTAAATGTTTCTCCAATAATACATAGCCGCCTCGCGAAGCGAAAGTACGTGTGGTGCATCATTTAGTTTTTGTCTTTCCTAGGCTATTATTCTTATGTCCTATTATACATAATATACAAGCTTCTCCCTATATTTGAATCTTATTCTTACTTTTCCTTCAAGTCTATTTGGCAGCGTTCTTTTTCATCTAAGTGTAACACTCACTTACTCGTTTAGTATGTATATTTATGAGCTTCATTCTCACCCTTAAAACCCTATATATTTTATAAAGATTTACGTTACCTCCTTAGTAACTACAAAATATATGAGATATATCTTTTCCTACATTTCTAATTTTGTTTCTTACAAAATCTCTTATATATAACCAAAATCTCATACATAATAAATTTTATATCTTTTTAATAAATTTTTTTAAGAAATACCATCACATATAATATGTTTATGTTATAATAACCACTCTATATATCATTTAGAAAATCTGTTTAATATCTTTTCAATAATTATTCATCAATTTTTTTCTTAAAAAAACTTTTAAATAAAATAGATCTTTTAAATTAATAAACCATTATATCTTCTTTAATTAAATAAATAATTAATAAGAAAATATTATATCACTTATAAAAACTTTTTAAATAAATATTTTTAAAATAATTAATTATCCAATATCTATCTCTTAATACCTACCGATATCTTTTTTTTTAATTAGATAAGTAATAAATTTTTTTATTTTTTACTTAAAAAATCTATTTAAATTCGTTGATTTATTTTCATAATTGTTATAATTTTTTAAATCTTACAAAATAATGATATATAAATATTTTTATATCAAAACATAATAAAATTTAATATTTTAAATGAATAATTAATAGTTATTATTTCTCAAATTTATTTTATATGGTTAATAATAATAACTTTTATTCACAATGAAATTTAACAATAAAATTTAATGCTGTTTTACATTTTAATATTTATTTTAGATTATTAAAACATTTAATAATTTATAGAAAAGTAAAATTGAATTAATGATATTAATTATTGATATTGATAGCGGTTAACTTCTTTTCAATTTATAAATTTATTAACAATAAAAAATATATTAATTATTTAATTAATTTAATTTAATAACTTATATAAAATCATCGAATAAATATTTTAAGAAAATTAAATATTTTTTAATTCTCTGCTCTTAAAAAAATAATTAAGAAAATGAAGGAAAACAAAATTCAAGCTGAGAAAAAAAAAATAGTATCCTCCCGTGGCAACCAATAACCACACACCATCTCGAACCCTAAGACACTCTTTTTCTCTGCTTTGTTCTCAGGTATTTTTCCCTGTTCATTTCCCGAGCTTTGTTTGGCGAAGGTGTTTGATCGGGTTTACATCTGTCGCCCCTTCATTTTTAATTCACTCTGACCGTGTCAAGTTTTTAACTTTATTACATGATAATGTATTTAGGTATTGGGGTGATCCTTTTTGAGATGGAAAGACCGTTTTCTCCGATGGATGGGTTTATGTTTATTGTTTGAGATATTTGATGCATGCTTTTACATATTTCAAGATATGTCATGTATGTGTTAAATTGGGTACTGTAGTCTCCGAATTTTGTTAAGAGTGTACAATTTCAGTGCTTTGAAACTTCGTTTCTTGTCCATATTTTCTGGCAGTAACTTCCAGTAGATGGTTGATGTATTTGTTAATTATGACTGGCAGATGCACTTGAGGTGCATGTTGTGAGGTCACCCGAAAGATGGATCTTGCAGACAAAAGCTTTGGAAGGGGTAAGAACTTGACATGTAGCTTATTGATTGTTTGTTTTTCTACTTTTATTGATAATGTGGATGTGAAAAATAACTGAAAACCGGATCTTTCTGTTGTTCCTGTGATTACTTTGTTTGAATAGATGAGCTGGTAACCTGTGAAAGCATATGGTTTACTGTGGAGCATACACAGTACGCACTAATTTGCATATTCACGGAATGAAAATTAGATTTCTTTTATAATTCCTATCATACCAATGGATTTTTAAAAACAGAAGATTGGTAGTTACCAGAGTTTTCTGTGGCACAGAAAATGTTTACAGCGGAACTTTCCTGATTTCGTTGTTCACTGTTATTGGAGCCTTACGAATGGAGAATTTCGTGAGGTTTAAAGTCAGTGATATAGCAAATGGAGCTTATTGGATCTTGTGATCATGAGATGGTCATGTGTAAAATCCCTGTTGAGGGCTTGCTCTAACATTTGTAAGTTTGAATGGCCCAACATTTTTTTTTGACATTAGGTCACTGATGGCTAGATAATGATGTGTGTTCAGGCTCTATTATATATGTTAATTTATTATTTATCCTCGGTGGGTTATTTGATAAACTTGTTCCCTATTCCCACATTCGCGTTCTTATTACTACATGTATGGCCGTTTGGATGAGAGCTAATATGACTGATTGTTTTTTATTTCCTAGAGAAAACTTCAGAAATGTTCAGTTGACGGTTATGATTAAAGTTTGAATGTCTTTTCCCAGCCCTCCCCTTTCTATTTATACTCATCTTCTCAACAAATAACATCAAACTAATTTCCATATCTTTTTAAAGATTAAATAAAAATTGTTTGTTTTGACATTTTCCATTTCTTCAGGCAAGCTAACTCTCTGTTAATGATTGCAGAGAGAATAAGATTACTAATATATTATTGCACACCATTAGACATATTTTCTCTGTTCTTATATTTTTTTTTCTTTCTTGAGGAGGAGCTAAATCGTGAGTGGATATAGGCCATCTAAAAACTAGAATTAGATGTTTTGGTAAAGTGCCATAGATGTTATTTTTGTGCTGAATCTTTTGACTTGCAGATCTGTTTTAACTTGTTTTCTATAGTGTTTGACCTTGAGTATTCTCATACTATCATTAAGGATAGAAAAAAAGATTATCAAATTGGTAGGAAAAAAGTAAAAGATGTTAAAAATCCTCCCAAGGAAATCACAAAACTGAAAGGCAAGATTAATCATAAGAAATGAAAAATAAATTATTGCTAAGGTTTTGGACGTGACTCACCTCATTAAACTTCATGGTATTACCTAAAAGAAAAATTCAAGTTAATCTATAATTGAAGCTATGCTGAAGCAGCCCATGATGAATTCCTTTCATGGAAGTATATCTAAGTATTTGTGTTACTTGGTAGTTAGGACCTTTAAAGACAGGGATTTGCTATTAAACATGGTAAAATGCTACATGTTGACAACTCCAAAAATGCCTATTCTTGTGGACATTATTGGAAACCATATATTGTCGCTTGAGCATTTTCATAAGTTGTAGAGCTAGAGCTTTCTCTAGACTTTGATGGATTTGATAGGCAATAAAATAATGTTCACTCCTTTTACTCACTGATCTCCTAAAAGATGATTCAATATTTGTTAGAATAAATATTAATTGTAGGTAGAAAGTAGTTGTGTTTGGAACTACTTGATGTACCTATAAGTTGTACCTTGTTCTATACCTAGGTTCTTAGTTCAACCCTTTGATCTTTTATTTTCTCATTGTATCAAAATTCTATCATTATAAGTATGAGATCATAAGAGGGGTCTTTCAAGCCCTCTATGATATATTTTCTCTACTATTAATCTTAAGTTGGTATCAGAGTAGGATGATCTCGCTCTGCTGGTCTCTGTCTTCTCTCGCTTTTTTTTCATTATCATACACCATTCGCCACTGAGTCTTTTTCCAAAAACAGTTGCAAGTCTTAAAAGATCTAAGAGAACCCAATAATTTGGGTTCTATAGACTGCCATAGTAAGGCACAAAGCTGAAAATCAATTTTCTTTCATTGTTCAAATTGGTCAAAAGGTACATTACTTCCATCCTGTTCAAGGTGATCATGGTAACCTTGGCCAAGGAACCACATTTCAACCGAGGCAGACCATGAGATAATTCTTCCCATTCAACTTTTCAGAGGTAATGGTAGGAGTTCTAGAGAAGGAGACAATAGGTGTAGTGGACATTTTAGTTGGAGTCTGAGGAAACCAGCAGAGGCAACAAACTGGTAAATAAGAGAAGTAAAATGGAAAACCCTATTAAACGTGTTAACCATGCTGAAAAAAGACAACCAGGGACAATAATGACGATTAGGTTTGGCAAGCCCTGACAAGGAGGCGTGACGTCGCTTTGGTGAGAGGAAGGCGAAATGTGGACTTCATGCACCTAGCAACAACAAAGAGAACAGGGTGTGTGGCTGTGCATGGAGCAGAGAAAACGGTGTTCGTTGGTTGTTGCTCAAGGAGACGGTCTAGATTTGGTGGTCATCAGATAAAATTGAGATGATGACCGGTTGTGAATGACAAACGATGGCAAAAATTGTGTCTGAGAAGACTTAGGTCAGTAAATTGGGATCTACCTGCTCTAATATCAACTTAAGATTAATAAGAGACAATATATTTTTGAAGGCTTGAAACACCACTCTGATGATCTCATATTTATAATGATGGAAATTTGATATAACGGGAAGATAAAAGATCGAAAGGCTGAACTAGAAACCTAGGTACATAACTAGGTACAACTCATAGGTACAACAATAGTAGTTCCCTACACAACTACTTTCAACCCAATTTTAATACTTATTCTAGCACCTACCAATATAGGACCCAAGTGCCTAGTCCAGTTCTCTTAGATGAATCCGCTACATTGAGTTATTTTCCATTGTCGATGGTGATTCGGGTTGACCAATTGCTCTCTGAAAAGGTACTTGTTCTATCCCAAACCCACATCCTATTTATAATTCTCTTAGTTATCACACGCTGTCACCTTCTTATTATTTCTTCTATCCTTAGTGTCTTCTATTACTATTCCCAAAAATTTGAATGTAGCACTTGATCATCTTGGATAGCAACAAGTCATGATAAAAGAAATGCAGGCTCTTGACTTGAATAATACATGGGAGTTTGTTTTCCTTCCACTTTGGAAAAAGGCAATTGGATGTCGATGGGTGTTTGCCATTAAAGTTGATCTCAATGGTGAAGTTGATCGTCTCAAGGCATGATTCGTTGCCAAAAGGTACACTCAGATTTATGGCCTTGATTATAGTGATACTTTTTCTCTATTGGCCAAAATTACTAGTGTTCGTCTTTTCTTTGCCAAGGCAGCTTGGTTATCACAAAGACTTGTAAGGTGAAGATTGCACCCACTTATATATTGTGAATTGGCCTTGTCTCTAGTAGATATGGGACTTCCAACAAAACATATTTGTGAATTGAAGAAAAAATGGCTACAATGGGACCAGTTGGAGTCAGTGACAAGCTGCAAAGCTAGTTCTATATCTGCCAAAAGTGCAGTGAGTGGAGCATATGAATCTCCAGCTAAAGTGGACTTTTGGAATGACGACTATTGTTGGCTGGAAACACTGTATTTCAGTTGTTGGGGATACAAGAAAAGTGAATGGCAAATACTGTAGGAGGTGTTCATTGGAGGGGTTTATTGTTTGGAGCATCATTTACCAGAACTACAAAAATGGTTGGAACCTGTAGAGCCTTCCCTAAAGATGCTCACAAAAAGATATTGAGCATTGTTTTCTTCATTGTAAGAAAAATCCATTAAAAAATCAAATGATTTTAAAGGAGCTGATGGTAACACGGCTTTATCAGAAAATGAGGTTGGGAAACAAAAGATGCACAGAGATATTAGGATTCTTGTAACTTAAATTATTTTCAGGAGAAGTGCAAGCAAGGTCTCATAAACCATCAACAACATTTTCAAGAAGAGCTTGATTTATTTTATCATTAGGTTTAACCACTTAATTGGTTCTTATAAACAAACCCAACCCTTTTGCCCCTATATTTAAAAATCATCCTTTTTAGTCCTTACAAGTATTATTTTTAATCTCTTTTAGTCTCTATGAGCTTAGATGTCACGGACTAAATCTGATTAAAAATAACACGCTAAATTAATTTATTTGGCTCTTCTGTTTCTTTTTTGCTTTTAAAAACATGCAATGGATGAATGAAAATTCATATTTCTTCAATTATATTTTGTTTAGTAAGGTTATTTCTTGGAATTAGGTAACAGAGAACTTGGAGGCACTCGTGATCTCATAAATCAATATAGACTTTGGCCTTACTATGAATTCTTTTGCAAGAAGCCACTTCCGGTGTCAATCTCCGAGACACATTATCTTCACAATGTGGTTGGTGACACAAAAGTCAGGAAAGGAGAAGGAATGGAACTGGATCAGCTCTGTCAGAACCCTCAACCAAGTGAGAAAAAAACTTCCTTAAGTCCTTTTGACTTGGATGTACTAAGTGAAGCTTTCCACATGAGGGAAATGAGTCCATTCCACCTTTCTTCTGTAAGATTTTTAATCTTTTGTCTGGCTACATTTTATCGTTATGTTCAAAAAAACTGAATAATTCAAAATCACGTTTCATTTTGTTATGACAAAAAGACATGTTATGCCAATGTGCTGTACACTGGTCAGAAGGGGCTTCTAAATGCAGTGCTCAAGTCAGAGAACCAGTCTAGAGATCATGAGAAGAAGAAAAAAAAGGTCAATGATAAGGGTGAAAACTGCAAGAAGCAGAAGCACAGACTACATCGAGTAAATAATGGAAGTTGTATAGAAAACATCAGAGTCAAACCCCATGATCCTCATCCCTTGCAGTTGAAGAACCATCAAAACAAGGTTTGTTCTTTAAGTATTGTGTCTAATGTTAAATTTTACGCTAATTTTATCGTTTACATAAATTTTACCACCTTGTTTACATGCCATGCAAGTATAACCAACAAATGAAAAGGTCTGGTGTTCTATAATATTAAAATTTGATTACAACATAATCTATTTTGAACTACTTACATCTATTATCCTTGATTAATTGAGATTCTATTTTCAATGACTATTTTTACTTTTGATCTCGAATTTCAGTGGAAGACTTTAGGTAAAAAAAAGGGTTATTTTTTAATTTGATTTGTAGAACGAATTGATATTAACTAATTTCATTCATTGGCTTAAAAATTTGTTAATTTAGCTTATGTTTGAGTTTAAAGCGAGTAGTACATTTCATATTATCTCTTTGAATGTGAAAAGTGATTAGTTATTTCTCCAAGCCACGTTATGACTGATATTGGTTACTATTTGTATTATTAATATATTATTGAGGTTACCATTTCTAATGGTTACTTGTTTCGTGTTTTGTTCTTTTCAAGTCTTGAAGTAGTAAATGCTGTTTATATGCAGAGACTTAAATTGCACTAAAATCTAATATTATCTTTATTTAACTCAGAAAAGGAAGACAGATTCAAGCAAAGATCCTTCTGCATCCAAGAGATAACAATACTATAAAGAGAAGCAGAATTTGACTGTTTTTTCTGTGAAACATGTGATCAATTCAGAAGCTGACAGTAAAACTCTATTTTGTCACATTTAACATTTTCTGTTCTCTTCTTCATGCTTTAATTTCAACTATGGGTCGTTCTGTGCATAGAATAGTTAGGGATGTCAAAATATGGGACACTTTGGCAAGTCTCACCTAGTTTGATGGTCCTTTAAAAAAAATTAAAAATTAAAAATTATATTATTTTAAGGATATAAATATGCAATGATATTACAATTTAGATTATTGATACTTATAAATTAAATTTTAATTATTAATCACAAGAGTAGTTTAGTATGTAAATATAATAATTATTTTAATTTATTTATTAGAGATATTAGTTAATCAATTTAAAGCTTAGAAATATATATAGGTAAATAAATTTTAAAATTAAAATATTAAAAAAATTGATATAAACTAAACTTAAAAGACAAATAATTAGTTATTATATTTACTTAATTAGAGATTATTTTATAAACCAAGTCATTGGTATCTAAACCTAGGTTTGTTCCTCTTTTATGGATAAATTAAGTAAAAACTAATCAAATTGACTTCCATTTGTCATCCTTAGGTATAATAGGTATAAAAGTTTTATAATAGAAGGGTTCGTAGCAATGGATAGTCGATCAGCGATTGCTTCTTGCATTTCACAACTACAAACCTAGGGGTGTTAAAGGGGTCTGATCCGATGAGTCAGCTCACCAGTCCCACATGAAAAGGGAGGGATAAACCTAGAGTTTATAACACATGAACCCGTTGTAGCTCGATCTGTTTGTGCTGGTGACCTAACAAGTTCTAGGTCGGGTTATTGTGGGCTAACCTTCAACCCTTTACTATAGGATTGTGTATTGTATTGTTGGTTGATTTGATGCATATAACCCGTTATATCATTCATATTTTTTTCTTTCTCTGTGGGTGTCATTGTGAAAGGGTAGAAACAAACTTTTCTCTTTCATTGTCCTTTTCCTTTCTCAAGCATCTCATCTTCTCTTCTTCAACAACCACATCTCTTATTCAACGAAGCCCATAGTCCATGTTCATCTTCTTCGTTTCTCTTTGACAACCTCCAACGAAGGTAGGGAGGTGATGTCATTGTTCCTCTTTTGTTCTTGAACCTTCTCTTCATCATGTTCCACCATCAAATTCACTACTGACAGGCTCATAGGGTAGATAGGAACGTCGGCGAAGCTTTGATTTCGTTACTCCTCATTCTGTTCGTTATCAGGGTTTCTTGAGTTGGGGTTTGAGGGTTTTTCGATTGGGTTTTTTGATTTGGTTGTGAATGGGGATTTTTGATATGTTTTTTATTTGAGTTTCTCAATCTGAGTGGTGATTTTGTGGTTGGGGTTTTTTTTAGATCTGGGTGTGATGAGTTTTTGCGTTTGGGTTGTTGATGGAGAAAGGTTCTCATTGTAAAGATGAAGATGGTGGATCTCTTGATCTGGTGAAGAAGAATAAAAACACAATAAAAATGAAGAAATAACGGCTAGCCCACCAACCCATCTAACCCACCCAGTGGTGGGAATGATTCAATTTTGTCACCTTTTTTTTGATGTCGGACTGACCTAATCCAACTCAAATTTGACTGATTAAAAGTGGGTCAGACTTAAATGGGTTGGATCGACCTGTTTTGAAAACCTTACCCAACACTGTTATTGTTACCAAATCACTATTTTAGAGGAAGGAAAGACAAATGTTAAACTCATTTAAGAAAGCTTTTAAAAGAAAATATTTGAAGTGTTTTAGAAAGTTTTTTCAGAATCTCAAGGAGAGTATTTTGAAATTTTTGTTTTAGAAAGTATTATATGCGTTCCGGAAAGTTTGTTTTAAAATGTATTTTGAAAACCTTATTTCTAAATGTTCTTTTTTCTATGTAGTTTGAAAATTTTATTTCAAAAATCTTGTTCTGAAAATTTTGTTTTGGAAGATGTTTGTTTTGAGAATGTTATTTCGAAAATTATAAAAATTATGTTCTATAAGTTTATTCCAAAATTAATAATCGGGAAATTGTCAATTTTATAAATTTATGGGTGCCAGAAGCATTTGCCTAGTCAGATTTAAGTGAAAAGGTCAATTTTAAGTGAAAAGTGCAGTGATAATCCTTATTAATGATTGAGTTTGTTTATTAAATTAAGGTTAAATTACTCTTTTGGTTCATTTATTTGCTATTAAATTTTATTTTGATCTTCAAGTTTTTCGTTGTTTCAATTTGGTCATTATTTTTTTAAAAATGACTCAATTTAGTCTTCACCGTTAACTTTAAGCGATATTAAGTCAATGCCACGTGTCAATTTCTGGTTTTTTTGAATTTTTTTAAATTTTTAAAAATTTTTTTTGACACGTGTCACTTCATAGTTGTGCCACGTGTCAAAGTGACTCAATTTGGTCCCTATATTTGTTTTTAGTTTCAATTTAGTACCAATTTTTGTAAAAATGAAGCAATATTGTCCTCCTTAGATTGAGACTCAATTTAATCTTTGTATACAACTTATGATGATATTCTTAATAAAATTGACGTTTTTATTAAATATTTGTAGAAATATTTTTAAATAAGTTTTTCTTTTTAGTTTTATTATTAAAAGTTAAACCCCAAACGTAGGTTCAAAAGTTAACAATTTTGTCATCATATATAAAGGCATCAAGTGTATCATATATACAAACTTAGTAAAAATTAAAAATCAAATAACTTGTCACATATAAGTTTAGGAACTAAATTTTAAGTTCAAAACAAAATCAAAGTCTAATGTTTTGTGTAGAATTTAAAGTTAATTTAAAATATTTAATAAAAACATTAATTTTAATAAGAATATTATCATAAAATTTATAAAAAAGTAAATTTAGTGTCAATTTAAGGAAAAACAATATCCTTCATTTTTACAAAAATTGGGAATAAATTGAAACTAAAAACAAATATAGGGACCAAATTGAGTCACTTTGACACGTGGCATAACTGTGAAGTGACACGTGTAAAAAATAAAAAAATTAAAAAAAATTTAAAAAATTTAAAAAAATAAGAAAAACCAGAAATTGACACGTGACGTTGACTTTAACACCATTTGGTCAAAGTTAACGGTGAGGACCAAATTGAGTCATTTTTAAGAAAATGAGGACCAAATTGAGACAACGAAAAACTTGAGGATCACAATGAAATTTCATGATAAATAGAGAAACAAAAAGATAATTTAACCTTAAATTAAAGTATGCTCAATTTTATTTTTATCATAGTGTTCATGACAGTGTAGGAAGTTTTAGTAACTGAATTGATAACGTAAATACATTCTAAATTTGATAGATCATTACATTCGTAAAATGATTAATTTGACTATTCTTATTACCACCAATAAAATAAGTATAAATAAGTGGTGTATGTGTATTGTTATTTTTGTTATAATTCATTGGATAAAGTTGTGTCGTAGTTTTTATTTTATTTTATGATGATGTAAAGGAAGTTTGATATCAATTTTCTTTTATGATAATGTAAAAAGAGTTTGATAAGTTATAAATTTGGTAGATTATATTAAGAAAATTTATTACAGGAAGTTTGAATGTTAAATATGAAATATATCATTCTTTCAATGGTTAAATATGAAATATGTACCTTAGCATGCAAAAAGTTCCATTTTCAGTGTTAATATACGGAACATCTCCTTCAAGTGATAACATAAGGTTTCGACAACAAAAATGAAGTTTGATTACACATTTGCCTAAACATTCAATAAATAAAGCAAAAGGAAGAAATTGTGGTTAGAGAATAGAGTTATTTCACATGAATTTAAGTGAAATAATTACGTGTTCAAATCCTAACATTTATACTATATATAATGTAAATCATACATTATACATTATACCGAAGGAATAAGAAAATCCTATAGGTTGTTCAAGATTTCTACAGAAAAGGGCTTTATATCAAAGGGATGCAATGCATCTTTCACCATTTTAGTCCCTAAATATGAGAATCTTACTAGCTTAGCTTAAATGATTATAGACCAATTTCTTTAATAGGATGTATGTATAAGACAAAATAAAAAACCCTAATTAATAGATTGAAGAAGGTCATATATAAAGTAATTGATAGGTCTTAATATGCATTTATATCAGGGAGAGAATTGCTCGATAACATACTTATATAGCTAGTGAGGTGGTGGAAGAGATAAAGCGAAAAAAGAAAAGTAAGGGTATAATGAAGATAGATTATGAGAAGGCATGTGATTCCATAAGTTGGGAGTTTCTCTATTGTATGATGGAGAAATTAGGTTTTTGTAGGCAGTGGATAAGTTGGATTAAGGAGTGCCCAAAATCCTTAAACCAGTCATAACCCCCCTCATTCTGCACTTTTCAGAAAAACTGTTCCTTGCTCACTTCCTTGTTCCCTCAACAAAGCTCTGTTAGGGTTTGGATCTCAAACGTTTTCAAGCTAAGCTCAACTCCACTCGCACCTCACGTAAGTTGTTTCTCAACCATACCTTTCTCTTTTCTAGTTCTGTTGTCATGATTCTAACTAGGGTTTACCTTGGTAACCCGTTTTGAATCTATTCCACTATTTTTCCAGCTTGTGAATCTGCTTCGGGAGCTGTTGTGCACATTTGCTTAGGTGTCAGGGTGTTCTGTTAGCATTTTCTAGGTAAGAGAAACTAGGGTTTGTTTGTATTTTCTGAATATTGTGTATTCTAGCTTTGCTTCGTGTTTACATATGGCTTGTGTGCTACTGTGGTTACGTAGAAAACCTCGATGTGTTGTTGGGATTGAATGGATGGCTGATGTAGGAGTGAATAGTGGCGAGAACTGATATTCTCGCCCAAGCGAGCTTGTCTCGCTTAGGCAAGAATAGCAGAAGCTGACTTAGGTTCCTACTCGAGCTCTCGCTCAGGCGAGAGGAGCTCGCCTAAGCGACAACTCGTGGGAGCCTGATGTGTTTTGCTACAGTTGTAGCTCAAGCGAGAGACCTCACCTTTGGGCGAAGAGCAGACTCGCTCAAGTGAGGAGGTCTCGCCCAAGCAAGAACTCCCAAACCCTGTTGTGCGTTCTGCTGGCAGTCTCGCCTAAGCGAGGACCTGTAGCTTGAGCGAAAGACCTCTTTCGCTTGAGCGAGGGTCAATAGCTTGAGCGAGACTAGTGCAACAATTTGTGTTCTTTTCCATGTTTTTGGTTGTTGGTTGTATGGTTGGTTGGAGTACCTTATTTAAAGTATGAAGTATATGAATATGCATGTAATATCTGATGTATGGTGCCACATATATTGTATGAGATTAAGTGGGGATGAAATGTTGCTATGTTGAACATGAAATGGAAAGTATAAATTTGTTGGATGATTGGTTATATATATTGGCATGAGATTGGTATGCATGATAATTTTATGCTGGTTAGTGAGACATGATTTTGGTATGGTTTAGGACGTAATTCCATGAATCTCTAGGAGAGATCTCATGGTGGTGCCTCATGGTCAGGATGTAATTCCATGACCCTTTTTGGTGGGAGCTCATGGTGGTGCCTCATGGTTAGGACGTAATTCCACGAAGGTTTCGTGGTGGTGCCTCATTATATAATTTAGTAAGGATTCAAGTAAGGATTACATCCTGAAACTCTAAAGAGTCAGTTAGTCTCACGTAGAGCGTATTGACTCAAGTGGTGAGAGTAGCATGGCCCTAGTCTTTGGCAGGATAATGGCCTTAGATGTTTGAAGGCTAACCTTGTGGGTGGTAGGGTGAAACCCATTGGCAATGGCTCTGCAGAGTAGTAGAGGCCACCACAAGTGCAAACGTCCAGTGAATCCGACTGATTATATGTATCCGGATAATTGATTCTTAGAGTCTTGATTGCTGTTCATCACATGCTTGGTTGATTTATGTATTCTTGACTTTTAAGTTGTATGCTCAATTGTATGGTAAACCTTTTTCACTCTAGCTTACACTTTTTGTTTGTTTGTGTGTTCTATGTGTGGTTTTCTCCTTTTTGCGATGATCATCAATTTATTGATGTGAGCAGATGTGGTAACTCCTCGTGGTCATCAGGGTGATGGAAATTCCGCTGCGTAGTTATTCTTGGGTTGGACTCCCTACTCCGAGTATTCTTTAAGGCCGAGACCTATGTACTACCTTGTATTTTGGATACTGTTCAACTTTTATCTTGTTTTTGTGTTGTGCCTTAGACCTTCTCTCCAAGTATTTTCGATATCTGTAAGGAGTGGCATTTATACTCCATAACGTTGCTCTTCATAGTACTTTATGTGATGTTTCATTTAATTAAGCCTATTTATTAAATGGAACGTTACAAGTTGAATAAAAAATAGTTATAAAATTAAAGTAATAACACATTGAAATAATTTATATTAATAAAATAAAATCAAACTGTTACAAAAGTATTAAAAAAATAATTCTCTTTATTAGTAATTAAAGATATTGAAATAAAACTTGTTACTAGTTAAAAATAATTTACATTTAGATTATAAATTTTATTTTAGAAAAGTAACATAGAAATATTTGTAAGCAAACTAGTTATTTTAACTTATGAAAAAAAATATTTTGTTTTATTTTTCTTAATTTTTTTGATAGTGTTTATAAAAATATCTTTTTGAAAATGCATATTATTTTTATGATAATACATATAATTTTATAATTTTACTCTAAATATAAATATTACAAATAGTTTTTATTTATTTTATAAATAATTTTATAATTAAAAAAATTTAAACTAACAATTTTCGTGTTTAGAATAAGTTTTGAAAAAACAAATCAAAATTTGTTGATCTTTAAGAATATAAATATGCACGTTTTCTTACTTTTATATTCTTAGGGTGAAGGTTGAGTATTTAATATCACAACAAAATAGAGTTAGCTTTTAAAATAGCTATTTGTGCCCATCTCGTTCTTTACCAATTTTTCTTCTACTTTTATTTTATTGATTTTTTAGTTAAATAATTGTTTCCAAAAATAGTTCAAACGTCTGTGTGTTCATAGAAATAATATTTATAAACCTATTGCGTTTTAAAATTAACTCCTCAAAAATACAATATTTTACCTTAAAACAAAGCTAGAAATATTTATAACTTTGTAATGGATGGGCCTAGACATAAATCATAACATTGTAGGCAGTTTTTTTCATGCATTTTCATAATTTTCTTCCTGCATCTCATATAATAAAAAAATAAATTTTAAATAATACAATTTATAAGTTATTTTAAACTTATAAATCGTATAATTTAAACAATTAACACATGGAAGTGCAAGAAAAAAAACGGCCCAGTGTGTGTGCTGCCATGCTCTTTTGAGCCACCACTATCGTACTGGGCCAGAGATTAGCATGGGCTTGCTTAAATAATACATATAACATTGTGACAACTCTGAATGCAAAATTATGGTTTTTTGGGTTGACGTTGGTTTAGTGACAATTAACACATTTAATCATCAATTTTATCACTATTATAACATAAAAATAATCAACACTATATCTAATTCTATATATAAATGTTTCTATTTGTACTTGTATTATATATATGTTTTTACATTTGCATATTGTATTTTAAATATGCACTCCAAAAATCAAGAAACTCCTTTTTGTTGTCTTTAATTTAGTGCAAAACAAATATTTTTGTTTATTTACAAGATAAGTTAAGTACAAGTTGCAAATAAAAATGTAAAAGAATTATATAAGAAATTATGCAAATTAACTTATAAGTAAATTGATTTAAACTTATGGAAAACATTACTTTTTTAATTTTTTTTCCTTACAGAAAAAAGTCTTTATCTAGAAGTTCACTCAACTAGGATAAACATTATTTATTGTACTTTATTAAAAATCTTTTATCGAGAAAAAAAATTCTTTTCGTGTAAATAAAGTTAAAAGAAGTGTAACTCGCATTAAAAGAAAAGAGTTTAGTCTTTTATTGAGTTTAGACTAAAAGCTACTTTGGGATACACGTTGGATGCTCAAAACCTCATTATTTTAAGCAAGCAATGATATTTTCAATCATTTAAAACCATGGGTAGCTATTTTGGTTTAAATGCCACACTTTAAAGGGCATCTTTTTAATTGGTGACTTTGGTCTTCTTTCTCTTTAAAAATAAACTTGATTCTTGGGCCATTTTCTCCAATTGTAAAGATCTTTTTGAAGAGTTTAGATTTGCCATATCCTTGAATGCTTCCAAAAGTTTGTGAAGCATCATTTGACTTTGAAGTGAAGGAGAGCCAAAATTCTCATTTCTTGAAAAAAGGGGAATTAGTTAAAGCAAGAGGAAGCAACTTTCCACACCTAAATTTGATTGAATTTTCAAAGATTAGCAATCAAATGGTCCCAATTTCAGAAAGCTGCAACTCCTTTTTTTTCAGTCAAAGTTCATTAGGGTCCCAACAAACTTAGTATTCTGTCTTCTGAAATTTATTCTCATGTAGGTCCCACGTTAATTCTTTATTTTGTGGGTACTCATTTTGACACCGACTCGCCGTTACTTTATGCAAATATCATCTTTATTTTTAATTGAATATACGTAAACAATTTCATCAAACTATCGAATCATTATAACGATAATTTCCAGATTAAAAATAAGTTTGCATAAATCTTATCAACTATTAAGATTTGCATAGTGGGTATTACATATTTTCAAAGTTATTTTTAATTAACCACAAATAAATTATCATTTTTAATTGGATGGACGTATCGAAAATATTAATATAATTAGAAAAGTATAATTAGAAAAATATAATTTGAATATAAATTTCGAAATTCATGTTTCATGACATGTTTGACATACTTATATTTAATATAATATAATATTATATTAAATATATTAATACTATAATATTTGGGGTATTTTAATCCTTTTATAAAATTATTTAAAAAAAAAATGTCAAGGACAAGACAACAAATCAAAACATTCAAGATGTTCTTTTAATAAAGCTTCTACATCTTTCTATTTGTGTTTCCTCTCAATGGAAATACCATATGCCTCCTTCCTTTTCTTGTATCCTTTAGTGTTTTGCAACTTCATATTTGTTCCATTGTAGTACATTATTCTAGCCTTAATCAACATTAATCCACTTATCTCTTTTAGTGTCCATCTTAAGAACTAAAGTTGAGGAATGTTGAATTGTCGCAAACACGATCCTTGCAAGGTAGACAAACACTTGTATGCTATTGATAGAGTATACAGATACCCTGGGTTAACTCCAAGAAAAAATGGCAGACTTAACTCCAAGATAAAATAACAGACTTAACTCACAATGACTTTAAGCATTGAATTGAGCATTGATACCAATCACTATATGAGAATGTTATATGCATGCATTTGTACCATACAAAAGATTTCCTCTGAGTCTACCTTCCCTTGCTTAAATATTACCCCATTTCTATGTTTCCAAATTTCCCCGACAATAGCTACCCACATTCCTTTCCATATTTGATTTTGTTTGTCGTTTAATTGCATGAGGTGAAAGTGTTGGAAATTAACTATATAATGGTTATGATGCACTACATTCACTCCCACCACCTATCACATATTTTCCACATAGTTTGGGCTACTTTACAAGAAAAGAAAATATGTTTGACATTCTCCTCACTTTTTGTGCATAACTCACAAAGATTATTGCCACCTTATCTAGCAATACCTTCCACCCTAGTATCAGTGCCTTTGGAATAACCTTTATACTCCAAAATGATTTTAAGAAGCTAGTATCCTTCCCACGTCAATCACCTTGTAATTTATTATATGCAGATCTAACTGTATAAGATCCTTCCTCTTCCTCCGACCAAACCCAAGAATCATCACAATCTCATTTTGTTTTTTACCATTTATTCGTTGTAGCAATTCATGTTCTTGGGTTGTTTCCCACACAAATCTGGTTCTTTTACAAGTAAGATTCCGTTCCTAATTGTTATGTTCCCAAACCCCCATCTGCCTTATCTTACTATGTTTACAATTGGAAATTGCATACAACCAAGGGAACCTACAACAAAGAGGTGAATCTCCTATCCATTTGTCCTCTCAAAATTTAATATTATCACCTTCACCTACTCTCCACACCATACCATTTTCAAACCAAATACCTTGCTGGTGGCATCCACTTACCATACATAGATCTCTCCACCACCAAAATTCATTTTTACAACTATTTACTCCATTCAAGTTCCTCCAGGATCCATACTTGGACTCTAACACCTCTTTCCACACACCCTAGTTTTCCACACCTAGTCTCCATTTCCATTTTGCTAGAAAGGCTTTGTTAAAGTTTTCTATATCTCTTATACCCAGACCCCCTCCTTCCTTTGATTTGCATAGAGTTTCCCATTTAATCCAAGCTATCTTTCTATCCTCAGTCCTCCAACCTTAGAGAAAGTTCCTTTGTACCTTTTTAAGCTATTTACAAACACTTTTAGGAGTTTTGAAGAAGGCTAAATAAAATAATGGAAGTGCTAAAATTACATATTTGATTAGGCATACATGACCAACGAAGGACAACAACCAACCTTTCCAATTAGATAATTTATTTCTAACTTTGTCTACCATTTCTTACCAAAACTATATCCATGGATTCCCTTCTATCAACATACCTATGTCCTTAAACGAAATTTTCATATATTTATAGTTTAGGATCCTAGAAAAATTTGCTACATCATCCAACTTAAACCTTATACCTCATTTCTTGCTTTTGTAAAAGTTAACCTTGAGTCCAGACACGATCTCAAAACTTCTCAAGATAGATTTTATCACCAAGATATTTTCATTGGTAGGTTGACATACAAATAGGGTGTCATTTGAAAATTGTAATAAGCCAACCTCAACATCCTTATTTCCCACTCTCACTCCTTGGTATACATTTTTCTTAGTCGCTTCTCTCACTATCCATACTAACCTTTCAACTACTATAAGAAATAAAAATGGTGCCACTGGGTCCCCTACCTCAACCCTCTTATCGGTTTGAATTCCTTAGTTGGATTTCCATTAACCAAAATAGACACAGTAGTGGATTCCATACATGCTTTTATCCATTTAATCCAACAGTCATAAAAACCTAGCCTACCCATCATAAAGTACACGAACTCCTAGTTTACATAATCATAGGCTTTTTCAAAATCCACTTTAACAACTACCCTACTCTTTTTACATCGACTACGTTCTTCCACTACTTCATTAGCTACTAAGATGCTATCCAAGAGTCCTCTCCCTTTGATAAACCCTGATTGTGGGGCACTTATAATTTTTGGGAGCACTCTTTTCATCCTATTTGCAAGTACCTTAGTGATGATCTTATACACATACACACAACCAACGATATAGGCCTATACTCATCCACTTGTATTGGGTTTTGTTTTTTGGGTACCAATGCTATGAATGATGCATTACAACTAGCTGGTACCCAAAACTATGAAACCATTTTATTGCTTGAATTACTTCATTCTTTATTGTCTCCTAGTTATATTTAATGAAGTAAAAGTTAAACCCATTCGGTCTAGGGCTCTTTGTCCCCCCACATTGTTTGATTGCTTCCACAATTTCCTCATAAACTATTTCTCTTGTGAGGGTCTATTATCTTCCTCATTTAGAATTTGGAAGTCAATATTTAGAAGTTTAAGACTACTTTTTTTTTTTTGGTGTAGTGAATCTCTTCTAAAAAATATGTTTGACCTCATCTTTAAATTTACTATGATCCTCACACAAATTGCCACTAACTTCCACCCCTTTTAACTTATTCTTCATTCTTCTCCATCTAATGCTACACTGAAAGTATTTAGAGTTTATATCCCCTTGCTTTAGCCTTTTCACCTTAGCCTTCTATTTTAAGATTGAATTTTCTTTGTTAGAGGTCATTTTTAGTTCACTAATCAACTGCATTCGCTCCAACCTCAAAGCTTCATTTAGGTTACTATTATCATCCATATTACCTAGACCATTAATCTTCCTAATTATTTGTTATTTTTTGGTATTCATTATCCCAAATAGGTCTTTGTTCCATAGCTTTATATCACGTCTCAACTTTCCAATTTTTCTTTCAACATCACCATAAGTTCCCAATTGCAATATATGAGACCCAAAATTTTTTTACCACTTTTTTCAAACTCGGATCATAGACCCATACATTCAACGTAATAAAAGGCTTGGGGTCATAATAAAATGAGGTAGACTAAAGAACTAAAGCACAATGATAAGACAATTGTCTTTCTTTTGGAAATTATTTAAATTCAGACCACTTTTCCAATGACCTGAAGGATACTAGGACTCTATCTATTCTTTTTTTAGTTGTACCATTAGCTTTATACCAAGTGTACTTCCTACCTACTATTGGTACATCTAGTAGCTTTGTTCTTTCAATAAATTCATTAAACCCCTTCATCTCCCTATTAGTATTGATTCTCCTCGAGTTTAACCCCTTCCTCTCACTAGGTATCCTGACAACATTGAAATCACCTAATACACATCACACTTTGCAACTCTTGTAATTTAGTTTCTTGTATGCATATCATATATGCCATTTCCTTAGATATAAGTTCCTTTATATATCTCCACTTGATCCCACCTCGTAACCCCTTGATGTTTTAGCTAATGATCTTCATTATTAGCATTTCTCATCACTTCTTCTATTTCTTCCAGCATTTTCCTATCTTTTTGCTCCATCTAATCTAGTTGTCCTATAATTTGTTCTCCTCCCTTAAGAAAGTGGTCCCTAATTCTCTACCTAACTACCAGATTTTGACAGAGTCTACTATACCTGAAGCCTCTTATTTTGACTGAAACAACCTAGTGCAATTCTGTATATTTTCATCAGATAAGGAGTTACATATGGTGTAAGAACCTAACCTTATGTTCTTCCTCTATATTGCTATGCTCCCATTCTTGTGTTTTGGTTTAGATAGTTTTTGATTTCTTTTGCTGGACTCACCCTCCCAAAGTTTGCTTTGATAGTCATTCATATTTTTTGAAAATGGTTAGACAAACCCAAACTTTTGCAGAGTGCACCTTCATACCCGCCAAGCAGTTTCTGGGCGAAAACCTAGAAACTTACGAAAAATAATGTAAAAGTGGGGAATTTCATGCAATTATATCATGGCAAAGCAAAATCATTCATATACGACTAAAAGCACACAAAACAACTCCCCTTACCTGGAATTCCTTGATCCAATTGAAATCCTTGCTCTTCTTTCACACATATTCTTCCCTTTGCTTCTAAGAACCAACACAATCTCCTATTCTTTGCTTTCTCCACGAACCAAAACTTCTCCACTCACATACCAAACACTCTTTACACTTTTCCAGCCTATTTTCGTCTCTTTCTCTCTTCTTCACTTATATTTTAATTACTTTAATTAAAAAAAACGAAAATCATTATGTTAAGGTTTAGTAACCATTAGTCCTCATTAACTTGATGGTTTCCCAGACCTTCTGGTTGCTCCCTCTAACGGCTAGGGTTTTTTGACCCTTCTCATTCATGGCAAAAGAAAATTTGGCAAAAAGAATGTTAATTTCGTTCTAAGTAAGGTTTGAACACACAACCCCCCAATTACAAAGTCAATGCACAACCTATTCAATCAATTCATGTTTCATGATAATTCCTACAACTTTAGGATTACATTATCACTAATCACATTGAAATATAACATAAAAAGAAATGCACCATTTAAAACAACATACAATTGGTATACATAAGACTCGAACCCAAGTCCTCTCTCACAATTAAGTACTCTCAACCACTTGAGGTAGTACTTTTCGACATCATAACAATTTGCATTTAATGTCATAAAGGCTCCTTCTGCCCGCATTTATTAAATAACTATTTAATTAATTATTTAAATTTTTCTGGTCTTACATCAATGATAGGAGAATTGACATTCTTTCTTGGATAGCAAATCAAGCAAAAGGAAGGTGGAACCTTCATATCAAAATCCAAGTACTGCAAGGAAGTCTTGTAAGGAAGTCTTAAAGAAATTTGGTATGGCAACATCATGCTTCTTGGATAAGGATGAGTCAGGTACGAAAGTTAATCAAACTATGTATAGAGGAATTATATGATCTTTATTGTATCTCACTACTAGTAGGCTAGATATCATGCAAAACATGTGCGTATGTTCTAGGTTTCAATCTAGTCCTAGAGAATTCCATCTTGTAGTAGTTAAAAGAATTATGAAATATCTTAAGGGAATTATTTCTTTTAGTTTAGGGTATCCTTCAGGTGCCACCCCTAATTTAATGTTAATTTGATGTTGATTATGGGGGATGTAAGATTGATAGAAAAAGCACTAGTGGTACATGTCATTTATTAGGATGTTATTTAGTGCTTGACATTCTAATAAACAAGTCTTTATGACTCTATCATGTAGTGCAATTAATCTCACTAGAAATCCAATAATGCATTCTAGAACTAAGCATATTGAGATTAGACATCATTTTGTAAGAGATCACAAAAATAAAGAAAATTGCATATTTGAATATGTAGACACTAAGCATCAATTAGATGATATTGTCACTAAGCCTTTAGCTAGAGATAGATTTTATGATCTAAGAAGGGATTTGGGGATATTAGATGATTGGCATTATCATGTTTTTATTTTAGTTTATTTTTATGTTTAATTGTTATTTTATTTTTGGATTTTATTTGAAATTTCAAGTTTTATTCAATAAAAGTGGAAACGATAAATGTTTGGGTTATATTTTGCAAATAAGTGAAAATCTCAAAGATATGGTAAGATTATCAATAGAATGAGTGGAATATTGAATGATCAAAGTTTATCAACCGTACTAGTTACCCACAAAGTTGGTTACTCAAATTACAAGTCGTGAGAATTAAAGAATAATTCGAGAATATGGAGTTCCAAAAGATAAAAAAGACATACAACAGAACATCCAACAGATAGTTTGGTAAACCTGATTGTGATCTTCAACTTGCATGTTCTAGATATGGTGCATATGTGGGAGTATCGGTTGATCTAAAAGATATTTTGGGTAACTTGAGTAGGATAAAATAGTTAATTGATTTCACACGATAGATATAAATGTGGTCATTGGTTATCCTTACACATCAGGATATTGGTCATTAGGCTTGTCTGCGATAAAATCGATGCTTGTTACAAAAGATATGAGTGTGAAAGACAAAAATAGAAATATATTGCTTGTTTGAATGGAATCATGAAACCTAATCCTGGTGAAACTTTTATCGTATACTTTTCTAAATCAAGTTCATTGTTTCCACTGTGCAAATTTCTTATTAAGTAATTAATTTTTTTTTGCTAAATTTATATTCTTATATACCCATTATTCGAATCCTTTATTAGTAAACAATCCATTATTTTAAATCACATTAGTCTCCGTGAGAATGATATCTAGACTTGTCCACTATATTACTTGTGCGATTTGGTACATTTCCCAATTTTGTAACAAGTTTTTTATGTCATTGTCAGGGACTAAAGTTGGTTTAGTTTAATTGTGTTTGTTTAACAATTTAGGTTTTCATTATTATTTCAAAAAGAATATATATATATATATATATATATATATATATATTATTTTATATTATTTAACACGTCCTTTCTAGTTTTCTTTACTCTGCATGAGACGCATGATTTCGACTCATCAATTACTTTACAATTCGGAA
>Ga0209589_1004302_pt1 | contig 24673 bp, 10 predicted proteins | sample CowpeawhiteBW_FD_187525 | JGI IMG/M metagenome (GOLD analysis project Ga0209589, IMG submission 187525) | Root nodule microbial communities of legume samples collected from California USA - Cow pea white BW (SPAdes) (version 2) | ecosystem: Host-associated > Plants > Roots > Nodule | place: USA...
GCCCAGCCCATGAAATGGTCAAACGTCATTAATGCTCTATAAATACGCGTGGACCCCATCATTTAAAGGTACGCATTCATTAATCACTGATTTGACTTTAGGAGAACTTTGACTTACTTGAGCTTCGGAGACTCTTCTGCAGGTAACCCCTCCTGGGTTCAAGTTAACATGTATCGACCGAGAAGAGGCCAACTGAGGAGATAGCGGACTACATGGTAAGGTGACGCTTGTGCCTAATCTATCTTATTTGTTCTCTGCAGGAACAATACTCTTACTTTCTTGGTGATAATGTTCCAATTTTTAATTGTAATTTTCATCTTTGTTTTGTACATATGAGGTGTTGTCATATCTTAAAACGGCTAAAGATATGTGTTTATCAGTCTTTAGAATTTTTCTTTTGCATGTTTCACTAAGTCATTGTGGTTGTAATTGAAATACTCTAAAGATAGTGAATTGGGATTGTCATTCTCACATTGGGATGACTGGGAACTAGATATAGGGTTGGCTATACCCGAACCACTATAAAATTACTGTGTGAATTTCTCAATTGCTTTACCCTTTTTTACGCTTCCGATAACACACTTAATTAATAAAATAAAAGAAAAATGATTTTTTCAAGTATAGACATCAAGACAAATTTTTTAAAAGCATCAATTCAACCTTCATTCTTGATGTCATTTGTCTAACACATCTTACCCAAAATAATCAGTCATAGGGTCCTAATTTCAAAAATCAACAATATTAAAAAGGTCGTATCAAACACCATAAGACGTTGAGTGACATTGATGTATTATAATAATTTGCACTCTTCCAAGACATCAAACCATATTACGTAGGCACGAAACATTTGTTTTAGAGAAGAATGGATGGTATTTTTTAGAACCATGCATACTTGATCATTGATTCAACGAAAAAATCACCGGGAGCAATATTAGTCACCTTTTAAGTAAGATGATGAAGTTACCACTAACTCTCGAGCTAAAGTTTAATATTTGATGCCCAAGACTCATAATTCGTGTCATCTAACTTATAATTGGGCAAGTGCACATCGACACAGTTAGTAAAGGCTACCGGGTCAAACACACAATGGCAGATGAGATACAATATTTAAATGTGGTAACAAAAGATGTCATGGAGGAAGAGAGAGATAAAAGACCCTAAAACAACAAATAGCTCCAATCAAATTAACATGGCCAAATACTGAAAGGGGACGAAGAGGCAATGCCGGTGAAAGTTCATTAAAGTGATAGATGTCATCTGATCATGATGATTGATTGTAATCGGTGAATGCTAAATTCATGCTGACATTTATTACTTTAATGATTGTTCTCACTCATTTAGTGGTGACGACTATATTCAAGTATGTTGTTTGGTTGGTAGCAGCAATGTCATTCCAAATTGAAAAATTTTGTTCTCCTACTACTGGAAAATATAGAACGTGGCTAAAACTAGAAGATTCAACTGTTATAATTCATGTCCTAGGTGTCCCTTTTCGACTAAATACAAGATCAATTTACAATATCTAAGTAGTTACAAACCTTAGGTTACAAAAAGGTTTTACAAACTTAAAGCCCCCTAATATATTTATAATAAAGAGTGATATAAAATACTCGTGACTAAATGCCATAGTTAATGTAAGAATTTACATGAAGTTTTTTAGAAAGATATTCAAAAGAGTCATTTCCACCTAAGCATTGGTAAAAGAGTAAAAACTACAAATATACATCTTATATTGAATGTTGGATTGTGGCATGGTATTTTTACCCTTACTACAAAGATTCGATATAAATAAAATGAAGATCAGCTCATTGTATAACACCAAAGGTTGTCTAATGAGAGACAATCTTTAACATCAGAAATAAAACCTTGTTTGAGCTTCCATGAGTCTTCACCGATTAGAATCAATCATAATGAACATATGACACCTGTTACTTTAATGAGTGTCATCACTCATTCAGAGGTGACGACTATATTCAAGTATGTTGTTTTATTGGTAGCAGCAATGTCATGCCAAACTGAAATTTTTTATTCTCCTAATACTGGGAAATATAGAACGTGGCTAAAATTAGAATATTCAACTGCTACAATTCATGTCATAGAAATCCCTTTTCGACTAGATATAAGATCAATTTGCAATATCTAAGTGGGTACAAACCTTAGGTTACAAAAAGGTTTTACAAAGATAAAGTCCCCTAATATATTTATAATAAAGAGTGATATAAAATACTCGTGACTAAATGCCAAAGTTAAATGTTTGATGCCCAAGTCGGGTAATACTCTATTGTTTACCGCATTTTATATTTTCTATTATTACAGGAACCTAGCTTTTTGGTTTGGCATGACATTGCTGCTACTACCCAAACAACACCGTTGAATGTAGTCGTCGCCTCAAATGAGTGAAGAAACTCATTAAAGTAACAAGTATCATACGATTACAATGATTGACTATAATCGGTGAAGGCTAATGGAAACTCAAAAAAGGTATTCTTCCATATGGTAAAGATAGTCTTTCATTAGACAACCTTTGGTGTTCTACAATGAGCTTATCTCCATTTTGTATATTTCAAAGCTTTATAGTAAGGGTAAAAACACAATGCCACAGTCCAACATGCAACTTAAAATGAGTGTTCATAATCTTGACCCATTTACAAATGCCTAAAGGGTGGAGGTGACTCTTCTGAATACCTTTCTCAAAAACTATTCTAAAGATGGATAGAACGGTTAAGAATGTACATAAAAGATATCTTGGCAAAGGTTCCAACTGTAAGGTAGTGAATGCCTAAGTTCATCATATAGGTTCGAACGTATAACATCTTGTTGGGTATCAGTATCATCTCAATCAATGATAAATTATTGACCTTCCGCAGCCTCACTATCTAAATGATATTGTGTGCCAATTTAATGTAAATTTCTTCCATCATTTCTCTGAACATGAAATTTAATGTAAGAATTTACATGAAGTGAGAAATTAGCTACACACCACTATCTCGGCTTATCTATGAGCCTTTTGTCTTTATGTCCAGGTTGAATTTAGAAGAAACTTGATAAAGGTCAAAGTCATCATCATTTTTGCCTTTATAAAAAGCAAATGTGGAATAACATTTTTTGAAAGCAACATTTACTTTTTATTTTATGTTTTTGCCAAAACACAACATATAAATACAAGATACTTATAGATAAGTTCAGAAAATGGCTCGTTAATTTTTCCATTTTCATGAAGAGTCTAGTAAATTCCATATGTTCAGAGAAATGAAGGAAAAAACGTACATTAAATTGGTATATAAGATCCTTTACCATGGTGAAACTAAAAAAATCAATTGTTTATCTTTGATTGGGCTGGTATTGATACAACCAAATGTCACACGTTCAAACCTATAAGATGAACTTATGTGTTAACTCATTTACATTTAGACCATTCGCCTTTGCCAAGAGATATTTTATGTACTTTCTGAACTATTGGATCCATCCTTATAAAAGTTTTTTAGAAAGATATTCAGATGAGTCATTTCCACCTAAGCATTGGTAAAGAGTAAAAACTACAAATATATGTCTTATATTGAATGTTGGACTGTGGCATGGTATTTTTACCCTTACCACAAAGATTCAATATAAATAAAATTAAGATTGCAACATCCCTAAACAATATTACTGGTTTTTAATAAATAACATATAAAATAACCACTAAAAAATAAAATACCTGATTTAATAGGATACTGTTTCCCTAAAAAACATCGGAAAATTAAAACCCAAAAAAGTAACCGTAACGTAGTTTGAATGTACACAATTGTTCTATACAAAATTTACTAAAGTTCAGCATAAATAAGTTTTACATCAAAATCAACAAAAATAAAGTTTGCTTTCAAAAGCCCAAGTAGCACATGCTCTTCGTCTCTATGTATCTCCTGGCTCACTTGTCAAACCATCTGCTCCCAGATAACAAATTATCCGATCATCGCCACACACACACAAATAATGTGAGCTATGAACAATATATAAACATATACATGAATCAAATATGCCACCCATCCCAAAATAACATAACTTAACATTTCATGATTTCAAATTACCCAACCACAACCTCATAGTCCATCATGAGGCATATACATGAACTAGGTCTTGGGACTTCACTGTGCTCCCACGAAACTAACTCATTCGTGGTCCAACCCTATGAGCCTATCCCACTCATAGTCCTGCTCTACAGACTCTTCCTCTGTAGTAAAACATCCAAGTCTTCTCAACTTGGACCCTGGCACGCACGCAATCACCATACTATGGACTCCTCGCCCAATAGTAGCCGACGGGAACAAAACAGTTCCATGCTCATCATGTGTCCAACCACCAAGCACATCCCAGACCCCTATCGGACTTAGTTCTTGAAGCCCTAATTACCACACCACATGCATATACTTACTATACTTAAAAGAAAACAGCCAAATCACACACACATGGAACTTCGCATAAACTCGCTTAAGCTAGGCACTCTCGCCCAAGCTAAGCCCTCAGCCTCGCTTAGGCTAGCTCACCTCGCCTGAGCGAGCTTAAAACAACAACATCATCACGTTATCTCGCTTAGGCGAGATCATCTCTCGGCCAAACACCTAATTCAATCTCGCCAAGGCTACAATGCAAGCAAAACATCACACATGACCACGACATCTCGCTTAGGCGAGGCCGTCTCGCCTGAGCGAGACCCTGGTTCGCTCAACTCACAAAACTCCTTGCTTGGACGAGGTTTCGCGCTCAGAACACCCAGGTCACCTCGCGACCTCGCTTAGGCAAGTGTCTCTCACCTGAGCGAGAGACCAAGTCGCTCAACACTAACTCAGGTCGTCTGAGCGAATTGCTCGAGCCAAAACTCTGATTGAACTCCTGCAACTCTCGCCTAGACGAGAGGGAGTCGCTTGGGCGAAACTTGCAAGGTTTCGCCACTGTCCATACACCAAAATACTCAAAGCCAATACCAAAATCACCAATTACGCATTACCAACAATTGGACACGATGCACAAACATATATACATGACTTAGGCACAATTTGGTTCCCAGAAGTTCAAGTCGAACCACAAACAATATTCACAGTGTAGGAAACTCTCACATTTGTACAATTCCATGAGCAATTTGATAAAACAATTATCACAGTACCCAAACCCCTAATCTCCATCATACATAATCTGAATTTCCTGGCACAAATCCATCAAAATCACGTACATATAACTGTAGTACGAAAAATAGAGTTCAACTCCCTTAACTTGTAATTTTTGAATGAGATTGCGATAAAGAGAAAGTTCCTTGTTCAGCAATACCTTGCTTCAGCCCTTTGCACACTCAATTCAACCTCTCACTCTCCAATTTCACTATGCTCTCAAGATACCACAAAACAATTGCAGAAACCCTTCTTTCTACCTAAATTTTGTCTTTTATAGGTGTCTTTAAAATGGGTTTTAAAAATAAAACGAAATTGGGCTTTATTGTGGTTTTAATTCCCCTTCAAGGTTAATTATTTGGTGGTTTTTCCAACCCTCTTGGCTGTCCCATTCTACTAGGTTCTCTCTACCTTTCCACATTCATCCCAAGCTAAGTTTAGTAAAAAGAAAGGTTAAGTTCCATGTACCAAGGTTTGAACTTGTGACCCTCCGCTCATAATGCCAAGCACAACCACTATGCCAATTCACATTTGGTGATACACTCCAATCAATAATAGTTTATATTATCAATTCTATACTCATACATATTATTAAAAATTAATAATAAAACAATAACACATAATTAGCATACATAGGACTTAAAACCAAGTCCATTCACACAACCAAAGTACTCTCAACCACTTGTGCTAGTACTTTTCCACACCACATTAAACCATAATAAATGCCATAAAGGCGCTTTCTACCCGCATTTATTAAGTAATTATTTAATTAATTAATTTTCGCGAGTCTTACAAAGATCAGCTCATTGTATAACACCAAAGGTTGTCTAATGAGAGACAATCTTTAACATCCGAAATAAAACCTTGTTTGAGCTTCGATGGGCCTTCACCGATCAGAATTAATCATCATGAACGTATGACACATTTTACTTTAATGAGTGTCATCACTCATTCAGAGGTGACGACTATATTCAAGTATGTTGTTTGGTTGGTAGCAGCAATGTCATGCCAAACTGAAAATTTTTGTTCTCCTACTACTGGGAAATATAGAACGTGGCTAAAATTAGAAGATTCAACTGCTATAATTCATGTCATAGAAGTCCCTTTTCGACTAGATACAAGATCAATTTACAATATCTAAGAGGGTACAAACCTTAGGTTACAAAAAGGTTTTACAAACTTAAAAACCCCTAATATATTTATAATAAAGAGTGATATAAAATACTCGTCACTAAATGCCATAGTTAAATGTTTGATGCCCAAGTCGGGTAATACTCTATTGTTTATCGCATTCTATATTTTTATTATTACAGGAGCCTATATTTTTAGTTTGGCATGACATTGTTACTACTACCCAAATAACACACTTGAATGTAGTCGTCGCCTCAAATGAGTGAAGAAACTCATTAAAATAACAGGTATCATACGATCACGATGATTGACTATAATCGATGAAGGCTAATGGAAGCTCAAACAAGCTATTCTTCCATATCGTAAAGATAGTCTTTCATTAGACAACCTTTGGTGTTCTACAATGAGCTAATATCCGTTTTATTTATTTCAAAGCTTTAAAGTAAGGGTAAAAACACCATGCCACAGTCCAACATCCTACTTAAAATGCGCGTTCATAATCTTGATCCATTTACAAATGCCTAAAAGGTGGAGGTGACTCTTCTGAATACCTTTCTCAAAAACTATTCTAAAGATGGATTCAACGGTTAAGAATGTACATAAAAGATCTCTTGGCAAAGGTTCCAACTGTAAGGTAGTGAATGCCTAAATTCATTTTATAGGTTCGAACGTATAACATCTTGTTAGGTATCAGTATCATCTCAATCAAAGATAAATTATTGATCTTTCGTAGCCTCACTATCTAAATGACATTGTGTGCCAATTTAATGTAAATTTCTTCCTTCATTTCCCTGAACATTCAATTTAATGTAAGAATTTACATGAAGTGGGAAATTAGCTACAAGCCACTATCTCGGCTTATCTATGAGCCTTTTGTCTTTATGTCTAGGTTGAATTTAGAAGAAACTTGATAAAGGTCAAAGTCATCATCATTTTTGCCTTTATACAAAGCAAATGTGGAACAACATTTTTTGAAAGCAACATTTACTTTTCATTTTATGTTTTTGCCAAAACACAACATATAAATACAAGATACTTATAGATAAGTTCAGAAAATGGCTCGTTAATTTATCCATTTTCGTTAAAAGTCTACTAAATTCCATATGTTCAAAGAAATGAAGGAAAAAACCTACATTAAATTGGCATGTAAGATCCTTTACCATAGTGAGACTAAAAAAAACAAATTCTTTATCTTTGATTGGGATGGTATTGATACAACCAAATGTCATACGTTCAAACCTATAAGATTAACTTATGTGTTAACTCATTTACAACTAGAACATTCGCCTTTGTCAAGAGATATTTTATGTACTTTCTGAATTATTGGATCCATCCTTATAAAAGTTTTTTAGAAAGATATTCAGAAGAGTCATTTCCACCTAAGCATTGGTAAAAGAGTAAAAATTACAAATATATGTTGGACTGTGGCATGGTATTTTTACCCTTACTACAAAGGTTCGATATAAATAAAATGAAGATCAGCTCATTGTATAACACCAAAGGTTGTCTAATGAGAGACAATCTTTAACATCAGAAATAAAACCTTGTTTGAGCTTCCATGGGCCTTCACCGATTAGAATTAATCATCATGAACGTATGACACATGTTACTTTAATGAGTGTCATCACTCATTCAGAGTTGACGACTATATTCAAGTATGTTGTTTGGTTGGTAGCAACAATGTCATGCCAAACAGAAATTTTTATTCTCCTACTACTGGGAACTATAGAACGTGGCTAAAATTAGATGATTCAACTGCTATAATTCATGTCATAGAAGTCCCTTTTTGACTAGATAGAAGATCAATTTACAATATCTAAGTGGTTACAAACCTTAGGTTACAAAAACGTCTTACAAACTTAAAGTCCCCTAATATATTTATAATAAAGAGTGATATAAAATACTCGTCACTAAATGCCATAGTTAAATGTTTGATGCCCAAGTCGGGTAATACTCTATTGTTTATCGCATTCTATATTTTTATTATTACAGGAGCCTATATTTTTAGTTTGGCATGACATTGTTACTACTACCCAAATAACACACTTGAATGTAGTCGTCGCCTCAAATGAGTGAAGAAACTCATTAAAATAACAGGTATCATACGATCACGATGATTGACTATAATCGATGAAGGCTAATGGAAGCTCAAACAAGCTATTCTTCCATATCGTAAAGATAGTCTTTCATTAGACAACCTTTGGTGTTCTACAATGAGCTAATATCCGTTTTATTTATTTCAAAGCTTTAAAGTAAGGGTAAAAACACCATGCCACAGTCCAACATCCTACTTAAAATGCGCGTTCATAATCTTGATCCATTTACAAATGCCTAAAAGGTGGAGGTGACTCTTCTGAATACCTTTCTCAAAAACTATTCTAAAGATGGATTCAACGGTTAAGAATGTACATAAAAGATCTCTTGGCAAAGGTTCCAACTGTAAGGTAGTGAATGCCTAAATTCATTTTATAGGTTCGAACGTATAACATCTTGTTAGGTATCAGTATCATCTCAATCAAAGATAAATTATTGATCTTTCGTAGCCTCACTATCTAAATGACATTGTGTGCCAATTTAATGTAAATTTCTTCCTTCATTTCCCTGAACATTCAATTTAATGTAAGAATTTACATGAAGTGGGAAATTAGCTACAAGCCACTATCTCGGCTTATCTATGAGCCTTTTGTCTTTATGTCTAGGTTGAATTTAGAAGAAACTTGATAAAGGTCAAAGTCATCATCATTTTTGCCTTTATACAAAGCAAATGTGGAACAACATTTTTTGAAAGCAACATTTACTTTTCATTTTATGTTTTTGCCAAAACACAACATATAAATACAAGATACTTATAGATAAGTTCAGAAAATGGCTCGTTAATTTATCCATTTTCGTTAAGAGTCTACTAAATTCCATATGTTCAAAGAAATGAAGGAAAAAACCTACATTAAATTGGCATGTAAGATCCTTTACCATAGTGAGACTAAAAAAATCAATTATTTATCTTTGATTGGGATGGTATTGATACAACCAAATGTCATACGTTCAAACTTATAAGATGAACTTAAGCATTCACTACTCTACAGTTGGAACATTTGCCTTTGTCAAGAGAGATTTTATGTACATTTTCAACTGTTGGATCCATCCTTAGAATAGTTTTTAAGAAAGGTATTCAGAAGAGTTACCTCCACCTTTTAGGCATGTGTAAATGGGTCAAGATTATGAACATGCGTCTTAAGTTGCATGTTGGACTGTGGCATGGTGTTTTTACTCTTACTATAAAACTTTGATATATACAAAATGGAGATTAGCTTATTGTAGAACACCAAAGGTTGTCTAATGAAAGACTATCTTTATCATCCTGAAAAATGACTTCTTTGAGCTTCCCTAAGCTTTCACCGATTAGAATCAATCATCATGAACGTATGACACCTTTTACTTTAATGAGTGTCAAAACTTATTAAGAGGTGACGACTATATTCAAGTGTGTTGTTTGGATGGTAGCAACAATGTCATGCCAAGATAAAAATCTAGGTTCTCCTAGTAATACAAAATATAGAATGCGGTTAACAATAGAGTATTAACCAATTTGGGCATTCAAAAATAAACTTTGGCATGACATTGCTGTTACTACCCAAATAACAAACTTGAATGCAGTCGTCGCCTCAAATGAGTGAAGAAACTCATTAAAGTAACAGGTATCATACAATCACGATGATCGACTATAATCGGTGAAGGCTAATGGAAGCTCAAACAAGGTATTTTTCTAGATAATAAAGATAGTATTTCATTAGACAACCTTTGGTGTTCTACAATAAGCTTATCTTCATTTTGTATATGTCAAAGTTTTATAGTAAGAGGAAAAACATCATGTCACAGTCCAACATGCAACTTAATACGCATGTTCATAATCTTGACCCATTTACACATGCCTAAAAGGTGAAGGTGACTCTTCTGAATACCTTTCTCACAAACTATTCTAAGAATGGATCCAACAGTTGAAAATATACATAAAATCACTCTTGACAAAGACAAAGGTTCCAAGTGTAGAGTATTGAATGCTTAAGTTCGTCTTAAAGATTTGAACGTATAACATTTTGTTGGGTATCAATATCATCCCAATCAAAGATAAACTTATGATATTTCGCAGCCTCACTATGTAAAGGATATTACATGTCAATTTAATGTAAATTTCTTCCTTCATTTCTCTGAACATGAAATTTAATGTAAGAATTTACATGAAGTTGGAAATTAGCTACAAGTCACTATCTCGGCTTATCTATTAGCCTTTTGTCTTTATGTCCAGGTTGAAATTTAGAAGAAACTTGATAAAGGTCAAAGTCAGCATCATTTTTTCCTTTATACAAAACAAATGTGGAACAACATCTTTTGAAAGCAACAATTACTTTTCATTTTATGTTTTTGCCAAAACACAACATATAAAGACAAGATGCTTATAGATAATTTCAGAAAATGGCTCGTTAATTTTTCCATTTTCATGAAGAGTCTAGTAAATTCCATATGTTAGAGAAATGAAAGGTAAAACATACATTAAATTGGCATGTAAGATCCTTTACCATAGTGAGACTAAAAAAATCAATTGTTTATCTTTAATTGGGATGGTATTGGTACAACCAAATGTCATACGTTCAAACTTATAAGATGAACTTAAGCATTCACTACTCTACAGTTGGAACATTTGCCTTTGCCAAGAGAGATTTTATGTACATTTTCAACTGTTGGATCCATCCTTAGAATAGTTTTTGAGAAAGGTATTTAGAAGAGTCACCTCCACCTTTTAGGCATATGTAAATGGGTCAAGATTATGAACATGCGTCTTAAGTTGCATATTGGACTGTGACATGGTGTTTTTACTCTTACTATAAAACTTTGATATATACAAAATGGAGATTAGCTTATTGTAGAACACCAAAGGTTGTCTAATGAAAGACTATCTTTATCATCCTGAAAAATGACTTGTTTGAACTTCCCTAAGCCTTCACCGATTAGAATCAATCATCATGAACGTATGACACCTTTTACTTTAATGAGTGTCGAAACTTATTAAGAGGTGACGACTATATTCAAGTGTGTTGTTTGGATGGTAGCAACAATGTCATGCCAAGATAAAAATCTAGGTTCTCCTAGTAATACAAAATATAGAATGCGGTTAACAATAGAGTATTAACCAATTTGGGCATTCAAAAATAAACTTTGGCATGACATTGCTGTTACTACCCAAATAACAAACTTGAATGCAGTCGTCGCCTCAAATGAGTGAAGAAACTCATTAAAGTAACAGGTATCATACAATCACGATGATCGACTATAATCGGTGAAGGCTAATGGAAGCTCAAACAAGGTATTTTTCTAGATAATAAAGATAGTATTTCATTAGACAACCTTTGGTGTTCTACAATAAGCTTATCTTCATTTTGTATATGTCAAAGTTTTATAGTAAGAGGAAAAACATCATGTCACAGTCCAACATGCAACTTAATACGCATGTTCATAATCTTGACCCATTTACACATGCCTAAAAGGTGAAGGTGACTCTTCTGAATACCTTTCTCACAAACTATTCTAAGAATGGATCCAACAGTTGAAAATATACATAAAATCACTCTTGACAAAGACAAAGGTTCCAAGTGTAGAGTATTGAATGCTTAAGTTCGTCTTAAAGATTTGAACGTATAACATTTTGTTGGGTATCAATATCATCCCAATCAAAGATAAACTTATGATATTTCGCAGCCTCACTATGTAAAGGATATTACATGTCAATTTAATGTAAATTTCTTCCTTCATTTCTCTGAACATGAAATTTAATGTAAGAATTTACATGAAGTTGGAAATTAGCTACAAGTCACTATCTCGGCTTATCTATTAGCCTTTTGTCTTTATGTCCAGGTTGAAATTTAGAAGAAACTTGATAAAGGTCAAAGTCAGCATCATTTTTTCCTTTATACAAAACAAATGTGGAACAACATCTTTTGAAAGCAACAATTACTTTTCATTTTATGTTTTTGCCAAAACACAACATATAAAGACAAGATGCTTATAGATAATTTCAGAAAATGGCTCGTTAATTTTTCCATTTTCATGAAGAGTCTAGTAAATTCCATATGTTAGAGAAATGAAAGGTAAAACATACATTAAATTGGCATGTAAGATCCTTTACCATAGTGAGACTAAAAAAATCAATTGTTTATCTTTAATTGGGATGGTATTGGTACAACCAAATGTCATACGTTCAAACTTATAAGATGAACTTAAGCATTCACTACTCTACAGTTGGAACATTTGCCTTTGCCAAGAGAGATTTTATGTACATTTTCAACTGTTGGATCCATCCTTAGAATAGTTTTTAAGAAAGGTATTCAGAAGAGTTACCTCCACCTTTTAGGCATGTGTAAATGGGTCAAGATTATGAACATGCGTCTTAAGTTGCATGTTGGACTGTGGCATGGTGTTTTTACTCTTACTATAAAACTTTGATATATACAAAATGGAGATTAGCTTATTGTAGAACACCAAAGGTTGTCTAATAAAAGACTATCTTTATCATCCTGAAAAATGACTTGTTTGAGCTTCCCTAAGCCTTCACTGATTAGAATCAATCATCATGAACGTATGACACCTTTTACTTTAATGAGTGTCGAAACTTATTAAGAGGTGACGACTATACATTAAGACTATTAGCCCACATTTGGCTCATTATGCAGCATTACAAATTAAATTTTTGCATGAAGGCAAAATGGCAATTCTTCAAGGGGAATAAGAAATGTTGCCCATTGTAGCTCCATTGAATCATATACGTAGAATGATAAATACCAATTTTGTAGCTGAAGTGTATACCATTCAGTTAGACGAATTGACCTCAATCCCTCCTTCTTTGTTAGAGTTACCAAAGGATATGGAGCCCAAATTGCAGCTTTTGCTACACACTTACAGTAAGGTCTTTAGCATTCCTACCTCTCTTCCCCCTACACGAGAGCATGATCACTCAATTCCTTTGATGGAAGGTTCTGGTCCGATCAAGGTTCGCCCTTACCGCTATCCTCATAGTCAGAAAGTAGAAATTGAAAAATTGGTTGATGGTATGTTGTAGGAAGGGATATACAGTCAATTAAGAGTCCATTTTCCTCTCCCATCATTTTGGTTAAGAAGAAGGATGGCTCTTGGCGAATTTGTACAAATTATCGAGTTGTCAATGTTATCATTGTAAAGGACTATTTTCCTATTCTGACTGTGGATGAGCTTATTGATGAATTATTTGGCACTTGCTTCTTTTCTAAATTGGATTTACGATCTCGATACCATCAAATATTGTTGAATCTTGCAGATCATCATAAGACAGTGTTACGCACACATCATGATCATTATGAATGGCTTGTAATGTCATTTGGATTAACAAATGCACCTGCAACATTTCATAGCTTAATGAATGGGGTTTTTAAAAACATGTTGCGTAGATTTGTGTTAGTCTTCTTCAATGACATTTTAATATATAGTTCTACTTAGAAGGAGCATTTATGTCATTTAGAGTTGGTGTTGCGCACCTTGCAACAACGATTGTTTGCACGATTTTCAAAATGTTGCTTTGGAGTCACAAAGATTGATTATATCAGACATACATTGTCGAGGGCAGGAGTAGAAATGGAGTGTGGGAAATTGGAAGCAATAACCAAATGGCCTCTACCCCGAAATATTAAGCAGTTACAAGCCTTTATGGGATTGATAGGATACTATCGTTGTTTTGATAAGAACTATGCTTCAATTGCAACTGCTTTAACATATTTGTTAAAGAAAGACTCATTTCAATGGACAGATATCACCAATACAGCTTTTATTTAATTAAAAGAGGTGATGACAAAAGCTCCCATTTTAGCCATTCCCAATTTTAAAGAGCCATTTTTTCCTGAGACTGATGCGTCGAGAAGTGGCATTGGTGCAGTGTTGAGCTAAAGGAAACACCCCATTACATATTTCTCAAAGAAATTAACCCCTTGAATGCAAAAGCAATCCACCTATGTTCGGGAAATTAACCCTTTGAATGCAAAAGCAATCCACCTATCTTCTAGGTCACAAGTTTGTCATCAAAATAGGTCAAAAGAGTTTGAAAGAAATTCTTGAGCAAAACCTCCACACTCTTGAGCAACAATAGTGGCTTCCCAAATTTTTGAGCTATAACTTTACGATTCAGTATAAGCCAGGCAAATAAAACATACCCACTGATGCACTATCTAAGAGTTTAATGGTAGCATGGTCTGAACCAAATTGTTAATGGATAGCTAACAACGTAGCAGCATTAACTCAACAAGATCATAAGCTTTTGCCTATTGTTCAACAATGTATGACACATAAGTCCGACAGGACAGATTATGCTTTAAAAATGGAGTGTTATTCTGGAAGCATAGAATGGTCATTCCTAATAACTCTGATTTTATTACCCAAATTTTAGAAGAATTTCATTGTTCTAAAATCGATGGCCAAGTGGGTTGCACAAAGACAATTGCAAGGATTTGCTCTCAATTTTTTTGGCCCCAATGTAAAGGGATATCAGGAAGTTTGTTTGTGCATGCTCTATATGCCAACAAGCGAAGGTGGATCATGTGTTACCAGCGGGATTGTTGCAGTCCCTACCAATTCCACAACAGGTATGCGAAGATATAGCCTTGGATTTCATAGTCAACTTGCCTTCTCCGCATGGATATACAAACATATTAGTGGTGGTTGATCGTTTAACCAAGTATGGGCATTTCATTGGCTTAAAACTGGGATTTACTAGCAAAAGTGTGGCAGAGGCATTCATTTCACACATAGTCGAATTCCATGAGTTTCCCAAGTCCATTGTATCTGACAAAGACCGAGTCTTTATCAATTCATTTTGGCAGCAATTATTCAAAGCCCAAGGCACAACGTTGAAGATGAGTTCTTCATACCATCCTCAAACGGATGGGCAAACAAAAAAATTGAACAAGACTCTAGAGATGTATTTGCGATGTTTCGTCTTTAACAATCCAAAATCATGGTTTGTAATGCTGTCATGGGCCCAGTTTTGGTATAATTCTTCCCTTCATCATAGTATTGGTATGTACCCGTACAAGGCTTTATTTGGTCATGAACCTCCTTCAATAATTAGGTACCAAATAGAACCAACATATCCTATTTCAATTCAAGAGACTCTTCAGGAACGAGACAATGTGCTACAACAATTGAAGTTCAATTTGCAGAAAGCTCAGCACTACATGAAACAACACGCCAATAAAGGTGGGTGAATTCGTGTTGGTTAAACTGCAGCCTTATAGGCAAAATTCAGTGGCATTACGTAAAAATTACAAGGAATGCAATACTTTGGTCCCTTTGAAGTAATAGCAAAAATAGGGACAATGGCTTACAAGTTGCAATTACCACCGGCAATAAAGATACACCCTGTCTTTCATGTATCCATGCTTAAGAAATTTCAAGGTCCTCCTTCCCAACAATATTTGCCTTTGCCCTTCACAACATCAGAATGGGGTCTGATAGTGCATCCATATAAAGTGTTGGCTCGTAGAGTCATTATCATGAACACACTGGAAGTTCCTCAAGTATTAATCCAATGGGATTCTAGTTCCACTAAAGTGTCTACATGGTAGGATGTTAAAGAGATTCAAAACTCTTACCCTTCCTTCAACCTTGAGGATAAGGTTGTTCTTCATGGGGAGGGAAATGTAACAAGAAAAGAAGAGGAAAAGTTAGTTAGCCACGTGGAGGATGTTTATGGAGTGGCAGAAAACAAAAAAAGTGGACGCATCAGGAAAGAAAGCTAATTTAAAAGACTATGCAAAATAAGGAGAGGCGTGTGTGGTATGACTCTCTCTCTGAATACTTTGCTTCTTCCCTTTCTAAATATTCCTCTGCTCCCTTTTCACCATAGCATTCTTATCTCTTTCCAGGTTGACTCATGCTACTGTTGAACCCAAAAGTTTCATAGATATTGTATTTGTCTTACGTTTCAGCTCTGTAATTACATATTGCTCAAACTCTCTGATATTTCGAGATAATATTCAAGTGTCCAATTAGAATTTGTTATTAGGGTACTGTTTCCCTTAGTCATTATACGTCAGATTTAAATAACTCTTTTACCACATAGTCATTATAGGTCAAATTTAAACAACTCTTTTGCCTGGTCTAGGCAAATGCTTAACAAAACATATGTAATATATACCTATTCAATCCAGCTAGTTTAGTACGAAAGTCATTGAACTCTTCCCCAAGCCAGATTCTGCTTCACCTGAAAACAAATTATAGTTGAGTATTTTTTACGGAGTAATCAAAACAAACATTTATAATTAAATTCAAATTGAAAAATAGAACCTTGTAAGTACTCAAAGAACTGTTTTTTCCCATGTTCATGCTCGGGTAAGTAGAACCCATATGTGTTCCATTTTAGTACTCTTCTTCACTCGATTATCTGAAAACATGAAACAATTACTAGAAAGGAAGCCATCTATTTCACTCCCAAAATGAATTTTATGAAATAGTGGGGCAGTTGACAATGAATTTCCCTACAGTTATAATAATAGCAAAGAAAAATATAAAAAGATTACTAGCACTAAAAGTTCTCACAAATCACAAGTTTCATGGAATTGTTGAAATGTTCAATGACTAGCTAAAGCATTTGAAACTATCTCTCACGGGCAGATGAACTGGTCTAATCTTACAATCAAAACCCTATTAAAGCTTCAAATAATACTACAAATCAATCTGAACAAAACACTAAAAAAACAATAAATTACTTGTAGCCAGGCTAAGTAATAAACTTAAGTTGTGACTCAGGCTGACACTATATATCACTAAGCTTATCAGTCTGCAAGCCAAAAATAAAGAGAGGACTAGTGAGCAAATATATAATGTTTGAGTATGAACAAAAGATTTTGCAATAACAGAAAAATATTACATAGATTTTGGCTTATGACATGGAAAAGTGAGCTACAACTGTACTGAGTTAGAAAGTGCATATTCGTGAAAACATATATTACAAGTGCAAACAATGTTTTTTCAGTTGCCAAAAATTACATGCAAGCTAAGAATATTTTTACAAACAATATGCCTGAAGATGACATATATCAGTGTGATAACTTACAAATACCACAATCCAATTAACTGGCATATGTATGGAGAAAGTGAATATCACAAATTTTTACCTAACAAGCCATTGTCATAGGAAAATGAAACACACAAAGATTGACAGCAAGATAACATCATAGATTTCATTGGATAACTCATCTAAATGATGGATTTCATTAAGGAGAATGATAAATTCGTAATGTGAGAGAAGAGGGAAATTACAGGAAATTAAACATATCTTAAATTCACATTCAAAAATGGATTCCCCTAACCAATGAAACAAATTCACATTCAAAAAAGAATATCATATCTATGCTCAGACCATATAATTAAATTTTTTTTTTTTTAAGTATATGTTTGAAAAATATAATTTTAACTTTATCCACACTTTGCTAAATATAGATCAATTCAGTCTAATTAGCTATTCAATCTCGTTAAGTTTATATATACCACTTAATTCACTTGATTCAGAAGATTTTTTTTTCTTAAATGTTTGAAAAATATTATTTTAACTTTATCCACACTTTGCTAAATATAGATCATTTCAGTCTAATTTGTTATTCAATCTCTTATATATACCACCTAATTCACTTGATTGAAGAAAACATGTGAAAAACATGATGAAGGGTTGATTAATAATTCACTGATTTATGGAGACCATTCACTAATAAGATCGAATCACATTAAACAAGCCCTCCTAAACGCAACGTCCATCACGAAAAGTAGCAGCTCGTACCAAACTTCAATGAATTCAAATCCAAACAAGAATCAAAATGATCATTAAAACAAATACCCAAATCATTCAATTTTCTCAAGCAATTATTTAAAAATAACAATTAAACAAATTGCACCTCTTCATTCAATAATTTTTCAAACTTCCGGTTCGAACTTTAGTTTTATCCTCAATACTCGTTGAAGCCAAACAAAATCATCTATCCCAGAATAAATTATAAACTCGAACTTCCATCTACGACCAAAATGTATTAAAAATTGAAACCACCAGCCAAATGGGTGAGAAACGAGAGCAAGATATTTTCTCTCTTGAAGACATGAATTCATTAATGGGGACAATGAATGAACCAAAATAGAGAACAAGGGAAAAGGCTCGAAGAAAATCAAACTTACTAGAGAACAAGCTCAGATCGCCGACACCGGTGACAGTGACGGTTTGACACTTAGAAACGAACAGAGGACATTGCCGTCGTAGGAGAAGGAACGGTCGGCGGCTGACTCGGGCAGTTCTCGTTGACACCGCTGCTGGAGTTTTGATTTGAAGACGCCAACAACAGTGACCTCTTCAGAGATGGTCGCAAGCTCGAATGGTTTCGGCGAGGCGACTTCGTAGCTTCGTGCCTTCCCTTGAGTTGGCTGGGAAGTCAGGGGTTTCCGGCGCCACGTATCGACCCTTGCCAGCGAGAAGTCAATTCGGCGACGAATCTGGTGACGCATGGGGGTTGTGCGAGAGCAAGAAACTTGTCGGGAATGGCTAGGTCGTCGTCACTAAAAAATGAGTAGGAATAGAGGAAAAAATATTTTCTCGGTCAAATTAGAGATGGGGAAATTGAAGAAATGAACAAGGAATGTGAAGGAGAAGAAGAAAACCTATCTATCACCACGTCGATCTTCCATCGTTTTGTGATGTTAGGGTTTGACGTGAGGAGGAAAAAAAAAAAAGAGGAGAACAAATGCAGTGAGAAAACAAGTAGAACAACAGAGTTGCAGGGGAGGGTCGTGAGGATGACGGCAAGGACGACGACGAGCGTCGTTGACGAGGACGGCGACGAGCGTCGTTGACGAGGTCGGCGACGAGCGTCGTTGATGAGGACTGCGGCGAGCCTCGGAGACGAGGACAGCGACCAGCGTCGAAGACGAGGACAGTGACACGACAAAGAGGGTGTTGATTGCAAAGACTACTTTTTGTGTGTGTATAGTCAGTCTTCTGCTTCTGATGTGGGAAAGTTACCCTAATAAAAAAACGATAAATGTTGGGCTTTTGGTTTGGGCAAGGTTTTTTTACTTAATAAAACATACACCGGCTCATTTTAATAACATATGGGAGCCGTCAAAATAGTTATCAGCAAGTTAACTAGTTCGAGTTTGTACTTTTACATTAGTTTTTCGAGATAATTCGGTTGTAAACTTGTATTTTGCCTAAACTCACTAAAATCGGTGGTGAACTCACTGGACTAATTCAAACCTGTGAGCTTGCATTGAGTCCATGAGTTCGAATAAAAAGATTTGTAAATCCAAAAACAGGAACCATCTTAATTGTTTGGTCACATAGACTAAGTTACGGGTAGAATGAACAATTTAATTAAGATTTTTTCTTTAAATTTTTTTCATCAGTTTTACTTACTAATGGTAGTTTTATTTACATTGAAACTAATGAACAGTTAATTCAATTTGAACATAAGCAATTCTTCTAAAAATAAATCTCAATTAATGATCATTTTAACGGTTGTAACAATAGTTCGTTTCATTAGTTTCCATGAGAAGGAACAATTAACTCTCTTGATTTTTTTTTTCAATGTTTGTATAATTTTAATATATTTTAATTAATCTTTTAAAGCTTACTAGTTTAAAGTAATTTTATTATATGTTAAGATACATAATTTAACTTTAGCAAAATTGAAAATATTTTATTAAAACAACTAAACTTTCACAATCAATTAGAATACATTAAATTTTAAGGTTTCTGGAATAAAAAATGTTAAAATCTAAAGATAAATTAAAACAAGAAAAAAAAAATCGCTGTATATAGTTATAACTACTCTTTGTATATGAGCAATGCACAAATATTATTCTAATAATATTTATTATTTAATAATACAAATTTATATAAAATTATTTATATATAATTATTTGAAATATATATATCTTTAATTTATAATATTATATGAACTTTTTTTTAAATTTCTTTAACTTTTGTTGTGTTTAATTGTTAAAGAATGTAGTGATTTAGAAAGATATGTCACAGATAACACGAAATATTTCCCTTTAATAGTGAAAACTATTAAGTAAAGAATTTAATAAATAATAACATAATCCGATAAATCACATATTTACGTAATATATTTATATCCGAGAGGAATTTAATTATGCAAACGTAAGAAGAAAAAACTTAAGAATGAACCATTAATTTCTATCAAGAGGCATCTCTTATTCAATTATAATAATACTATTTTCTTTAATGTTTTTTCATTGGTTTTGCTTACTAATTATAATTTTATTTTATTTACATCAAAACTAATGAGTCGTTAATTTTCTTAAAATAAATCTTAATTAATGCCCGCTTTGGTGGCACAATGTAATAACAGTTTGCTTCATTAGTTTCTACCGGGAGTAACAATTAATTCTCCTAATTTATTTTTTTACAGGCATGTACCTTAAACTTTTATTTTTTTTCTTTACTCTTCAAACTTTATTTTGCTTGTATAATTTTAATTTATTTTAATTAATCTTTTAAAGCTTGCTAATTTAAAGTAATTTTATTATATGTTAAAATACATAATTTAACTTTAAAAATTGAAAATATTTTATTAAAAGAACTAAACTTTGATTATCAATTAGAATATAATTAAATTTTAATGTCTCTGAAAAAATGTTAAAATCTAAAGATAAATTAAAACAAGAAAAAATCATTGTATATACTTATAAACGGTCTTTGTATATGTGCAATGTACGAATATTATTCTAATAATATTTAATAATAAAAATTTGTGTAGAATTATTTAGGTTAAATATTTTATTAGTTTCATTTTTATAGAAAAATATCAAATCGGGTTAATAATGCACTAATTGCGTTAAAGAGGTGTTACATGTTAGTTTGTGTTTTTCTTTTTTTGATTTTTTTAATTTTTTTAATTTTCTTTTATTTAAAAAATAATAATATTATTAGCATGTGTCAAGCTACGTTCTACCAAAGGGGGAGTATGATGTGGCAGTGACAGTGTGTAACGTCTCATTTAAATAATAACATAATTAAATGAAACATCACACAAGGTAAAATAAAGAGTAACAACGGGGAATATAAGTATCACTCCTTACAACAAAGTCTCAGATACTTAGAGAGAAGTCTAATGCACACCACGATGTCATAGACTAAACAAGATAAAAGTCAAATAGTACATAAAATGAATTCTCAAGGAGCAAAGTAAAACATGGGTTATGGCCCTAACAGAGAACTCGAAGAAGCGAGATCGGACCCAAGACGAGTTAAGCAGCGAAATCTCTATTACCTTGTTGACCATAAGGAGTTCCCACATCTGCTCACATCAATAAATTAATGATCATCGCAAAAAGAGAAAACCACACACAGAACATACAAATAAGCAGAAAGGGTAAGTTAGAGTAGAAAAACATTTTCATCATACAATCGCATACACTTTCATAGCCCAAAGTACATATATCAACCAATCATGTTATGACTCGCAAACAAGCCTCTACGACTCAAGACACGACTTATCTGGATACATATAATTAGTCGGATTCACCGGATGCTTGCACTTGTGGTAGCCTCTACTACTCTACCGAGCTAATTGTCAAATGGTCTCATCCTACCACTCACAAGGTTAGTCTTAAAGTGTCTCAAGCCTCCTGTTACTCTCACCACTTGAGTTAGTACACTCTACGTAAGATTAACTGACTTTTTAGAGTGTCAGGATGTAATCCTTACCTTGAATCCTTACTAAATTATATAACGAGACACCACCGCGAAACTCCCACTAACAGGGTCATGGAATTACGTCCTGACCATGAGGCACCACCACGCAACCAACATGGAATTACGCCCTGACCAATGAGGCAACACCATGAGATCTCACCTAGAGATTCATGGAATTACACCCTCACCAATGAGGTATCACCACGAAACTATCATGGAATTGCGTCCTGACCAATGAGGCACCACCACGCAACCGTCATGGAATTACGTTCTGACCAATGAGGCACCACCATGAGATCTCACCTAGAGATTCATGGAATTACGTCCTGACCAATGAAGACACTACCAATTAAATCAAATAGAATCTCCTATATTCTCACACAAGCATTTGAAGACACATATTAAAATCATATAACATATTTCTCTCTTGGAAAATAACTAATTCTTATATTTTTTATGCAATCCAACTTAACAACACATTATGCAAACAATTTGGGATTTTAGAAATAAAACTACAGCTTGTGTAAAGCTCAAGAAATTTTGTATTTATATTCAAATTAAATATGATTGAATCAAGAACCAAATGAAACAAGAACCAACTTAATTGAATAACTATAAAGAAAGTTATGCACCAAACAAGTAACAAAGGTCAATGTTGTTAACAACCAAACTACAGTGATCTTGTGATAAAAACTGCTCTCACTACAGAGCTCCGATTCAAGATCCGACTGGTCAAAGTCAAGAAGTATATGTTAAGGATTAGCTGTTAAAATATCAGCTCGACCCAACGGTTAACAAAGTAGTAACCTTCATTTTACGAAAAGTGTGTAGTGCTATCAATAACCAAACTACTGTGAACTTGCGATAAAACCTGCTCTCACTACAGAGCTCTAATTCAAGACCCGACCAGTCAAAGTTAAGAATTATGTGTTAAGGATCAGTTGTTAAAATTTTAGCTCGATCCAACGGTTAACAAAGTAGGAACCTTCATTTTACGAAAAATGTACAGTGTAGAAAAAAAAAGTAGCACCACATCAATCAAACACACTCATTCCAGAACAAAAATAAGTACACTGTATTTCAAAGAAAAGGAATTCTAGCTTCCCTTACCTGGACAAAGGATAGCAAATACCATGGGCACACTACGGAGGAGCACCATAGCTCTAGGAACAGATTGGTGAGGTGGAACCGAAGTGGAGTTCAACTAGCTTGGTGAAGAACGGGGCCAAACCCTAGCAGAGCTTATGAAGCAGCCAAGGGAAAGGGAAAGGGAAATTAGTTTTGGAAAAAAATGCAAAAATGAGGGGGTTAGGGCTGGTTTTGGGGTTTTGGGCACCCTATGGGCCAGCCCTTAGGCCCAACAGATAGGGCTAGGCCTTTTACATTTTAGGACAAAAAAAGAGGGTTTTACACCGTGTCACTTGTCACTATTGAATGTGAAAAATCTCAATTTAATCCCTATATTTGTTATTTGGTCCCAATTTTTTTTAAACTGGAACAATTTCATTTGTATCCATTTATAGACAAAATTTAACTTTTATGTAAATGTTACAATGATATTCTTACCAAGGTTAAGTTTATTTAAATTTATACTTTACATTGAACATTACTTAAATTTTGTTTCAAATATTTATATATAAATAATTTCTGGACAAATGTTAGAGTTGGTTTTAAAATAAAAACTTTATAAATTGAAATGTAAAATTTTATAACAATTTAAAATGTTACAAATTGTTAAATATATTTATTTTAAAATAATTTTATAACAATTTAAAATGTTATAAATTGTTAAATAAAATTATAAATAAATACATCTATTTTAAATTATTATAAAACAATTTTAAAATTTTATATTTGAATTTATAAAGTTGTTATTTTTAAACCAACTCAAACATTTTGTCTATAAATTATTGATATATAGTATTTAAAACAAAATTTAAATAAAGTTCAATTCAAAATATAAATTTAAATAAGCTGAATTTCATTAAAAATATCATTGTAACATTTATATAAAAGTTAAGTTTGGTCTAAATTTGGAATAGATGAAATTGTTCCGATTTAAAAAAAATGGATTGAATTGAGACACCATAAACATACAAGGATTAAATTGAGATTTTTTGCATTAACAATGACACGTGCCTCTTACAATTTCACGTCACACTATCACGAAGCATGATCTAAATTTGACACGTGACAATTTTTGTATTTTTTTAAAAACTTAAAAAATTAAAAATTAAAAAAAAATAAATAAAAAAACCACAAGCTAACATGTGGCTAGGCAACGAGGCGGGGCGGGGACGGGTTTCACTATCCTATATCCATCCCCGTAAAAAAAGTTCATCCTCATCCCCATACCCAAACCCAACGGGTATCAAACTTTTATCTCATCCCCATCCCCATCGGGTAACGGGTATAATCTTGTACCCATACCCGTACCCGTTTTCTTACTACTTTAATATTAATTTTAATTAATTTTTATAAAATAATAAAAAATTACGCTAAAGGAAACATAATATTATCAAATATTCAATATTAGGAGTATGGTTATTTTTTCGATATCAAATACTTTGAAATAAATTATAATTGTTTACATTTTATATTAGAATACCAAATAAAATTTAATGAG
>Ga0209589_1004303_pt1 | contig 24672 bp, 12 predicted proteins | sample CowpeawhiteBW_FD_187525 | JGI IMG/M metagenome (GOLD analysis project Ga0209589, IMG submission 187525) | Root nodule microbial communities of legume samples collected from California USA - Cow pea white BW (SPAdes) (version 2) | ecosystem: Host-associated > Plants > Roots > Nodule | place: USA...
TAGTGGCGTGCTTCTCACATTTTTACCATTTCTTTCCTTTCCATTTTATGTTTTCTTCTTCCTTTAATTGTTCTTGGTTTTCTATGGTTTATGTGCTTTCCATTTCCTTTTTGTTTTGAATCAATCTATCATCTTCTTCTCTTGAGCTTTGTGAAAGGAACCTTCACATCTAGATAGCTTGCTATCTTAATGTCCAGTGGGGATTTCACTTAGCTTTCTTAATCAACTCACACCATATTCAACAATCTTAAAAGAAAACAAGATAATCCTTCATCAGGGTATGAGTGGGGATGGGATAAAAATTGTATACCCATTGGGTATCGGTATGGTGATGAGGATGATTTTTTTCTTTGGAGATAGATATGATAATGAGGCCCACCCCATGCCACCCTATTGCCATCATCTCTTTTGTCTCATGTATAGTTCCTTGTGATCAAACAAATACATGAGTCTTTTACAATACTAAACATGTGAGATTGAGCACTATAAAGATAATGCCTTTAAATCTTCAAGGAAACAACGCTACCACCATGTCTATATCACAAGTCACTTAATCTTTCTCATATAATTTTAGTTCCCTTCAAACGTAATCCCTCATCTTCTTTGTTTGTATGCATACACAACTTAACCTGTGATGTGAGACCTTATACTCAAAAAGCTTTTGCGTGTTAAGTGTTAAGAGCAGACAATGAAAATATCCCATTAGACAAAAATTCTAAATAGTTTTAATGATAACAAATACTATAGAGTGATAAAAGCATATGATATTATTTATCTAACGTGTTTAGCTATGCATATGAAGGATCTCAAGATGATAAACTTATGTCTATCAAGTGTTAACAAAGGACCAAGCAACTACAAGACATTGTATGCCATCTATTATCTTTTAGATGTTTCTTGATGAATATGTTCTTAAATAAAGTATCAGAATATATGTTTAAAACATAATATTAAATTAAGTTAAAAAGAAACCAAATGAATAATTTATCTTCAAATAAGACTTTAACATACATAGAATCTTTGACATGAACAAATTGGTTTATATGATTTTAATCATATAAATTTGCATACTGTAGAAATAGAAATTTTTTTAACAATTGATGTGATTTGTAACATCCTGAAGAGTATTGATTTAAATAAATTTATTAATAAATAATTGAAAAGATAACATTAATTCAACACATTTCCCAAAATGCGGGAAATAAAAACTTTATTATAATTGCCAAAATGTTTAAAACATAAAATTTAATTCAACCTTACATATCCAAATTCAAATCCAGATTACAACGTAATAAATTAACTATAGAAATAAAATCCCCAAATTGCCCCGCTTTGACGCTAAGTCTCACCAGCATCTCCTGCAACATCAACTGCTCCTATGTAACGAGTTACATGATCATCGCCAATCACAAACAGATAGGGTTAGCTTAACAGAATAGAAGTGCACTACACAATATAATAAATAACCATTCAATAATTCAAACACTTCTAATAACCCTCAAGTCTCACACCCTAGACCTCAACACTTACTCTGCACGCCTCTTGATTCTAAACCCTTTGATGATTACTTTGATCGATCCTTGTTGCCACGAGTGTCTACTCGACCCTTCGACTACAGCCCACCACCTATAGTCCACACGTCGGAATGATCTTGTCACGACCACAATTGGCAACACCAAGTGAAGCTCCCCAACTCCTATAGACTACCAAACTCATCGCATAACACCAAGGAGGGTAATCTTCCGAAACCCATCCGTACAATCCATGATCTTGCACACTCCACTGAATTTCCAAAACCACCAGGCTACAACCTCGACTGGCCATATGTTATCCTAATACTAATTGGGCCCCCAACAAAGCATCGCCTCAAGACCTCCATCAAAAGACGTGTAGAATTCTTCTCGTAGTCTAACTCTACACCCGAAACCGTCTAGCGCATCACTCACGTGGCAAGGCGGAAACTGGTTCCAGACCACCGGGCAGGACACTTGGCGCCGTCGGGCGCCAGCCCACTGAATTTTGGTCTAGGCCCAATTCTACAACACACCACCTGACGAGACCATTTATGTCTCCAAGCGCTAGCTCTCGGGTTTTGCTCTAGAGTTCACTTTGTGGCCTATCTTTTGGCAGATTATACCGTTCTGCTAGATGCCACACCAGTAACTAGTAATTTACTAGTGTTTTGCACTCTAAAATAGGTTCTAATGAACCTATTTACACAAGACACTCAATTCACGCAAAACATGCATCCATGACAAGTAAATACACTTTCATATCACTAAGTTGAAGTCAAGTACACAATATCACATGGTCATACATAAAACACAACGATATCATTGCTTTTATACATCACATAAAATCACAATAAATTCACATAAAATCATCAAAACATATTTTTATACCCAAAACACAATCATAAACAACCAAACAATATACAAATCAGGAAGAACACATAATCATTGTCCTAAAATATCGCACGGGCAATAAAATAGTGATAATGATAATAATAAAAATAATAACAACAACAACAATAATGATAATAATAATAATAATAAAATGAAACAATAAAAATAAAATAATGATAATGAAAATAATAATAAAATAAAATGAAACAATAAAAATAAAACAATAATACTATTAAGATAAAATAATAATAATAAAACAATAATATTAATAAGATAAAATAATAATGATTAAATAGTAATAATAATAATAATAAAATAAAGCAATAATAATAAAACAACAATAATAATAAAATAATAAATAAAATAAAACAATGATAATAATAAAATCATAAATAAAATAAAACAATGATAATAACAACAATAATAATAAAATAATAGTAAAATAATAATAAAAATAAAATAATGAAATCAATAGATTATACGAACAAATCCACCTATTGAATTCACTTATGATTAGGCTATATTAGTTGGTTTTTCAAAGAGTGGAAAATTATGAGAATTCTGAGTGCGAAAACAGTGAAATACATTTGGAAAACTCTCTTTCTGAATCACATAGTGTGTAACTTGTAAGTGGAAGATCTTTGTATCTTGGAGCAAATTTTTGTTAGTTTTGAAGCTTGAAGAACGTTTTTTGGTTGGCTAGGGAGAGCTACCACCAAGGTTTGGTTGTTATTGTCCTTTTGGTGTTTCTTGGTGTGATTCTAGATCTGCAAGTGGGATCTCTTGGTATAGGGGTTAAGATTCTTGTGGGATTCAAGATTCTTGTGGGATTCAAGATTCTTGGTGTTTTTGCTTAATTAAAAAATGTAATCTTTGAGGAATTTTTTAATTCTTTTGATATAGTGCACGATCAGGCTTAGGTTGTCCTGATAAATTGGATATAGCTCAGATATTAAGTGATATCTCTCCCTTATCTTGTTCTTCTCTTAAATCTCAAGAAAACTCATTAAATCAATCTTTGTAAGGTTTACGTGTGATTTTATGTAATTTGGTGATATAACTAAGTTTGATATATCAATTGGAATTGATCTTGTATAATAAAGCATGTTTTTAAGTGAGTTTGGTGCTTTTTGTGCTCCTTCAGAATTTCCCAGAATATCAGTTGGTTGATTTGATATTTCAATATGTTGAATCATAATGCATGAACAAATTAATCTATTGTTTTTGTGTTTCAATCGATTGAAATGTATGTTCCTGCAACAATGAACTTTTGATTTGTTGGTCAGTTGAATATTTTTAAGTATTGAACCAATTCAGCCCCCCCACCCCACTTCTTGGCTAAGAAAGACATTTTAAACCTATAATTTGTATCAGAATCGGTTCGTGAAAGGTATTCAAGTGTGATCCTAAACATTTTTTGGAAAATGGCTAAAAACGAACTTCCTTTTGCATAAGCCACTTCTATACACAAGCCTCTTATGTTTAGTGATATTAAATATCAATTTTGGAAAATATGTTCCTAAACATGTTGTTGATAACAAGCTGGTTGATAAGCCATGGAATCAATGGACAAAGGAAGAAAGGAAGCTTGCTCAATATGACTATACAACTAGGGATGGCAAAAGTACTCGTGCTCGTAGGTATCCATAGATAAAATTCGTAGTGGATAGTTAATATCCACGGGTATTTATTACCCACGGGTAACGGGTAGTTTAATACCCATTTATAAATGGGTCGATCAGGTACGGGTATCATAGTATTTGTACACGCGGGTATTCGTTATCCGCAAAAAATTAAAATTAAAATTAATTTATATTTTATTAAGTTAAATTTAATTTAATTAAAATTAAATTTTATTTTATATTTTATTAGATTAAATTTAATTAATTGTTGCATTACTTTGAAGAATTGCATAGTGAAGCTAACAGAGTTGTTGTCATAAACAATCGATTGAAAGGTTTAAACAATTGGCAAGAAAATAGAGTTAATCAATTAGAATCATAATTAACCAATTTAAAAGTTGATTTTGAAAACCTAGACATGATTTATAGTAATTCAACTTGTTGTTATGAAAATCAATTGGTTGCAAAACCTTGTGAAAACTGCACTATTTTGAAAAATCAAGTTAAATATCTTTTAAAAACATATACAAATTTTACAAGAGGGAAAGCAAACTAAGAAACTGTTATTGACTTTCAAAACTGTGTTTTTGGAAAGGTTGGATTGGGTTACAATCTTGTTTATGAAAATAAAGCCAAGAAGTTTGCATGTTTCTTTTCCAAAAGTGAACCAAATGATATGTTATTTATTTCTTGCAATTATTGTATGAAGAAAGGTCATGATTATAATAATTGTAATGCAAGGAAATATGATGTTTCTAAGGATTTATGAAATTGATCCTAAAAGGACAAAGAAAGGTTTAATCATGTTGGACCCAACATATTAAAAGGTACCATGTAATATGAATTTGTTTTGTAGATTATAAAACGTGACAAAAATGACTTATGGTACCTTGATATTGGGTGTTCAAGGCACATGACAAGTGACAAAACAAAATTTGCAAAGTTAGACTTAAAGGATGAAGGTTTTGTGACTTATGGAGATAACAAGAAAGGAAAAATACTTGGAAATGGAATCATAAACAATGAAGACTCATTCAACATAAAAAATGTTCTTCTAGTTGAAGGATTGAAGCATAATTTGATAGTATAAGTCAAATTTGTGATAAAGGATTTAAAGTTTTCTTTGCACCTAGTCATTGTGTTATCTTTGATGCAAGTGGTAGCATATTGCTAATAAGGAAAAGAGTCAATAACATTTACTTGCTTGATGTATATCATGCATAAAAAAGCATACAACGTTTTCTTACAAAAAGGATGATACATGGTTATGGCATAGAAGATTTTGTCACATTTGTAAGACCTGGGAAAATTAAATAAATAAATAAATATTTAATTAATAAATGCGAGGACGAGAATTCCTAAGTTAATTAATGCGAAAAGTTAAAACAGGGAACAATACTAGCTCAAGTGGTCAAGAGTACTTGAATGAGTTGATAGGACTCAAGTTCGAGTCTTATAATGTATGCCATTATTGTGTTAATTTAATTATTTTATTATTTTGCATGGATGTTTGACCATGGAGCGTGATAATATAATCATATTTGAAAACTATTAAATCTCCTATACGATTACAAGAAACCTATGCACTAATTTACGGTCTCACTACTCTCTATCAAACCAGCATCATCACCTATCCATAATGCATACTTCTTCTTGAAATTCCTTTAACACCACCATCCATGCTCACTACAATATATTCGATTGAATTTATAATAATGAAACCATACATTATGCTTCATATTAGTTACAAAATGTCCTAAAAGAGTCAAATAGGCAAAACATGCAAAACAGGACATCTGGCGCTCCACTCTATCGCTCAGCACCATTTGTCTCGCAAAAATTAGTGCTCAACACCAAAGTCTGGCGTTCAGCACCCTAGAGTCAAATTGCTCCCAGACCTATAATAGAGTTAATGCTCAATGCCGCCTAAACGCCCTTTAATACCTATCAATTTGGAAAAAGTGGCACTCAACGGTGGGGAATGTCATTCAACGATATATCAGATGACAACATATGCTTTTTTTGTGAATTTGGGGATTTTAGACTTGTTTCATTGTTCAAATTGGTATTCTTCTCTTATGGTTTTGGTTCGAAATGGTTTTAAAGCATTGGAGCTGGTACCAATTTGATCAAGGATTCAAAATTCTTATTTCTCCCAATCATCACTAAATTGAACAAAAACAATTGACAATTTATCAAACAATCTAAAATACTAAAATCATGCGTACCAACAAGTTTAACCATACAACTCAATTTCATCACCAAATCACAATAAAACACAAACATGCAAAAATATCAAAACCTATTCATGCATATAGATAACAACTAGCTTCCCTTACCTTGATTGATCAACTTCGAAGCTCTAGGACAACAACCACACCTTTCAACTCACATGATGCTCTATCAACACATAGAAATATCACAAACATGATCAAACCATACCATCATGATCACTAATCAGTAGAGACTAAAAAAGAAGACTAAAACTTCACGTGTGACTAAGAAAGGGTCACATGCAACCCTAGAACAGAGAGACCCCTAAGAAAATGATCAGAAAACCACTTACACGTTTTGAAGAAATTGATGGAGTAGAAAGGAAGAGCTCACTAAGAAGATCATCCTAGCGGTCTTCAATCTTGAATCAGATGAACAAGGGGTCAAATGACTTAAAGAGATGGAAAAGAACTCTTAGAGAAGAGTTTTTAGAGAGATGAAGTGTTTTTAAGTAATGAGATCTTTTTACAAAATTTTTGTTTATAGTTAAGTATTTTATTATTAAAATAATAAAGTTTCATTATTTTAAATACAATATTTTATATTCTCACATATGTCACGAAATTAAGAAAAATAAAAAGTATATTAAAATTGATTTTGACCAAAATTTATAAATGATGTGAAAATATTATTGGAATAAATATTAAAACTTTGTTATGAAGGGCAAGAGGCAAAGTAGCAGAAATTGCGGGAACTTGGTGAAACGCATCTGTCATATGGTGGACAAACATTGTGCGGTTATGAGTAGTTATTATGTGGTTGCAACTTGGATGGATAATTGGGGCATATATCTCAAAACCATGTGGTTTTCATGGAGATACTACTGCATATGGAAACACCAGGTAGTTTTCTTTTTCATGATTATAAGTGTCAAATATTAGTCACGAGTCAGCTATATTAGATATTATGGAAGATAATATGATTCTAAATTCAAAACCTAAAAAATATGTTTGTCAATGTTTTTTTCTTGGATTATTTTATGTTGCTCACTTGTTCTTGTAATGTTATTATCATATTAGTTTCTTACTGTAATGTTATTACCATATTAGTCTCTCAAATTAAGATTTTGGTTTTAGGTCTTTCAAGAAAAAGAAAAATGATTGAGGAAGGACCCTTCAAAGATAGAGTCAATTTTGATTTTGTGTGAACATTTGAATCGGTGTTTAATGGAAATAGGCGTTCACTTCATAGATAATGAATTAACTTTCAGTACTTGAGAAAGTTGAAAAGTTGATAATGTGATTGAGATAAATTTGACAATATTGTGATTTTATATTTCTCGGGAAATGAGAATGAAGTTAGAAAAAACTGTTCAAAGTAAACTGTGGTTTCAAGTCAATCTTTGTCTGTAATTGATTGCATAAGCACTATCGTACATGGCGTTTAACAAAAATATAATGTTATCGTAAAAAATTTATATTATTAATGAAAATTTATATTTAGTAATACCCTTTAAAGATAAATTTTATTGAAATCAATAAATTTATTGTGATAGTGATTGATGAATATGTAAATACATTATTTCTATCAAACAAATTCCGTAGATAGCCTTTTCTGTCCCAACAAGCCTTGTCATTCTATTTCTTGTAATTCTAAGTAACTTTACATTAATTTCAAAATGTTATTGCAGAATTTATACATTTAAGGTACGAAGAATATGAAGAGTGGATTTGAGAACAAAGAAAGATGAAAGTGAGATTGTTTGAATTAATAAAAATGTTGAGAATGGAGATAAATGAGAGAAAAATTTATAAAACTTAGTGGATAATGGGATGAGTTTGATAAATTGAAAAATATGTTTTAATTGATAAAATATTATGGTTACCATTTTATTATTGATCATAAAAGTAATTGATGTAAATTATTTTAAAATGAAATGTGAGTTATTATTTAAAATAAAAAATTTAAAATTGATGAAATTATATTAAAATAAAATGGGACTAATAGAACTGAAGTTTAAATAAATTGTAGGTGAATAGTTTAAAACATAAGTAATAATTTCTATATTACTATTATTATTATTATTATTATTATTATAATTATTATTACTATTATTATTGCTTCATCATCTACTTCTCCATGTTTTTATGTCGGTGATTGTGGCAAAGGAGTTGAGGTAGTGGAGGATGGGTGCGCAACGAAGGAGCGGTGAGCGGTGGAGGAGTTGAGTTCGACGAAGGAGGGTGCGTAATGACAGAAGGACTGTAAGACACACAATCAGGTCACAACATAGCACTTCTTCACCTTTTTTTACATGTTTCTCTTGAAGTTATGGCTAAGGGCAGTAGAGGAGCAACATTTGATAAAGGGGTGGCAACAAGAAGACTACAAGGCTACACAATCAGGTCACCAACATAGATCACAATAGATTCTCTATCCATTTTCATCCATTGAGAATTGATTCTCTATCATCAATTCTCTTGTGTAAAATTTCACCAAGAATCAATTCTCTATAAGTTCACGAATCAATTATTGTCTGCAAAGTGTAATCCAAAAGTCGATTTTAACCTTACCAAAATAGGGGTACTTGTGTCAATTCACAAAACATGAGTTAGTTTTCCCTCCCCTCCCCTCCCCTCACCCTATAGAGAAAAATTGCCTTACTCTCTTTTTCAAATCCATCATCGTCACAAATATGCACAAATAACATGAACCAAATGTAATAGTAACTAGTTGTTCCATTCACATGAATAATATTTCACGCGAAACAAATGAAGACTAAAATAACTCATGTAGTTATTAATGTAACTAGATATTTAATAATTATTAAGTTCATATCTTGTGTATAACTAATGATATCATATTTTAATTTACTTTTTACGGTCCTATTTAAATAGATAATGTTTTGAACTTCTTTATAATTTTTATTCAAATATAAGTGTACATACATGGTTCAACAAATATATTAAGTGATGTAGTCCAACAAGACTCATTCATCTTTACTAACCTAAAGTGGTTAGAAGATATTTTGAGATAGATTTGTTGATGCAAATATTCATATATTAATAGTATATGTGACCAAATCTCAGAAGTTTGATTTCATCAGGATATTTTTTTAATACCATATATATACAAAATATTGGTACATTGGGTAAGATATCACATTATTTTTATTATTCCACTAATTATCATATATACAGCAAGTCATTATATTTGTTAATCTTATTTGATCTTCTCTTGATACTATCGGTTCTTACAACAAATCTCATAGGGCACATAAATCCTATAAATACGCATGGTATTTCACTAGAAAATACACATAATTCTCTTATACTTACTCATACAACTACAATAAACTATCAAATAGTGACAATTTTTATGACCCAAAAATATGTTATAGACCAATTTAGAAACCAATTTTTTAATTACAAACTAATTTAGAGACTAATTCTTTTGGTAGTCAAAACTTTGGTATCTAATGTTATTGACCAATTTAGTGATCAATTCATAGTAAAAACTATTTTAGTTACCGAGACCAATTATAATTTTTTGAAACTATTTTAGTTACCAATAATTTTTAATTTATAAATTGGTATCTAACTTGATCACTATATTGACTAATTATTTTCGGTTACTAAAACTAATCATTAATCAAGGGTTTTTCTTGGAGTGTACATTATACTTACTCATACACTTATATATATATATATATATATATATATATATATATATATATATATATATATATATATATATATATATATATATATCCTAAAACACTTTTACTGACTTGAGCGTCAAATAGTCTTTTGCAGATGAATTTTTTCCCTTCGAATAATGAGAGATTTGATTCCAGCCATAAGGAGCATTCAAGCTATGACTTAGATCTTGCCAGCTGTACAAAGGTTCACGTCTTGGATCTCAAGTAAGAACAATAAAATATTATAAAATTCACATTTTAATATTTTTCATTTATCTCTTAATAAAAGAGATGTTTTCAAAATTAAACTATTAATTTTTGTATTTATAATGCAAAATTTATTTAAAATCTAATATCTTAAATTTTACGTCATATGAATACGTTTTAATAGTAAAGTGTCAAAAAATATAGTTTTTAAACTTATGAACTGACTTATAAATATTTAAAAAATAATAATTTTATGTTTAGAAACTGAATCTAGGATAACAACTTTTTTATTATACTTGATAAACCCTTCATAAATGATTTAACATGAAATTAATTTAGCTTAATGGTAATTTTCAACTAAAATTTGTCTTAATTAGTTGTAACTAAGAATATCTTTATTACATGAGTCATTCTATATATATTAATTCAAGTTTTGTAAGTTTTACTATATCGTAAATCTTTTAAAGAACATAGTGGTAATACGCATATAGTATATGTGTGTGTTTTTTGTAACGTCCCATTTAATTAATAAGCGAAATTAAAGGAAATGTCACATAGGGATGATCAAAGAAGCGTAGTCTGGGGTTTTAAACACAACCCCTACCAAAACCCGGGCACACCATGATGCCAAAGGAAAGCTGAATACAAACCCAACGAAGAGTATAGAGTAAAAATGCATAAAAAGATACATGGGCCATAGCCCTAAGGAAAACATGACGAAAACTCCAGCCAGATGGCTAAGCAGCGGAATGACTATTCCCTTGTTGACCACGAGAACTTCGCCCATCTGCTCCCATCAATAGAATTGATGATCATCGCAAGAAAGAACAACCACATAAAACACAACCATGCAACAAAACGGGTAAGCTAAAGCCAACAACATATTCATCATACAGTCAAATACATATTCGTCATCCCATATCTATATAACAACCAAACATGTTATGACTCTTCATTCAATACACTACGACTCGACTCGACTCATCCGGATACGTATAACTTAGTCGGATTCAGCGGACGCTTGCACTTGTGGTGGATACCTATGCTCACCCCCGAGCTGCTCACCCCCGAGCTATGTGTTACAAGTGTTATGATGAATCAAATCTCCCTCACCACAAGGTTAGCCCTTAATGAATTTCAGGCCTCCTGCTACTCTCACCACAGGAGTCAGTCCGCTCTAAGTGAGACCAACTGGCCCCTTAGAGTGTCAGGATGCAGTCCTTACATTGAATCCTTACCTAGTTATACAGATGGGGCACCACCATGGACACCCACTAACAGGGGCCATGGAATTACGTCCCGACCACTGAAGCGCGACCCTGAAAGTCTCACCTAGAGACCCCAAGGATTTATGCACTGACACAAACCAAAGATGATCATACAACCAAACCATATTCATCATGCAAACATACCCTTATTATATCAACCTTTAAAGTCGTTACCTTTCCCATTTCCAGATCCAACCCATTCCAACTCATCGCAATCCATCCATGCACATAGAATCCAACTCATCTCATTATCATGCCATATTAACAACACCGCTCACTTAATTCACATGCCGAATTTCATACCAAACCCATCATTTATAATTCATGAATCATGTTACGTATACCTCATACTCCATTATATACATTTCACTCATCATACATTCATACCCAACCAAAACAGATCATCAAGACATAAACAAACATCCAATCGCAGCACTGTCTCGCCTAGCACCTCACTCAGGCTGAGGGGTCTCGCTCAGGCGAGACGTGCTCGCTCAGGCGAGCCCCCCTTCGCCTAGGCGAGGGCTCGAAAAGGAGAACAAGAGCACTTGCGGGATCTCGCTTAGGCGAGACCCCTCTCGCCTGGGCGAGGTGCTCGCTCGCTCAAAACGTCGAGCTGGTCGCCTGGGCGACCTTTCGCGCAAAAGCCCTAAGCGAGCTCCCTGTTTATCTCGCCTAGGCGAGACGGACCCGCTTGGGCGAGATTTACAGGTCGCGCCACTGGTTCGTCTGGAACAGCCATGTTTTTCAAACCAAGCAAACCCACAGAGTGTTCTCACGCATTAAACCGAAGGATTAAACCATACAAGCAGCAACCAACTCAAACACAGACCAAAACGACTGGAAACTAAGAACTCTAACTTCCCGTACCTGGAAAAAGGGTCAACAGAACGTTCGACGCACAACCAAGGAGCACAGCAGTTCTAGAACACACTAAGGAGCTGAAAACAAGAGGTACACGGGACAAAGGCAGATTAATACTAAACCCTAACTACGAAAAGTACAAGGGAAAACAACTCTAACAATCAAAGATAAAAACAATTTTAAAAATGCAGAATAAAAAATGACCAAATCCGAGATTATTTTTAAATTAAAATCAAACTTGGGAAAAAAATATATTTTTTCAAAAAAATCATTCTTAAATTTGTCCTAAATATTTCAAATTCTTCCGCGGTACATTCTCTCATATCTTAATTCAAATTTTATATTTTAATTAATTTTATATTTAATTATCAATAAAAATAAATATTTTTAAGATAAAAAAATAATTATTTCCTTCTATGACCCTTGATTTTAAAATTTTAGATGTTATTTTTGTATCATGTCTAAGAATTATAAAACTCAGATGTTAATATTAATTTTTTGATGCAGAGCATAACCGTTTAGGAAATATGTTAAATTGACTATTTATATTATTTATAATATATATTATAATTGTAATTTTGATTCATATATTTTATAATATTTAAATAACGTTGTAATGAAGTATTATTATCTTACTATTTATCCTTTATCACTTCCATTTTATATAAAAAGGATAACATTACAAATTTTAGTGAAAGGTTAAGATTTATAATATGAGAAAATAAGAACAGTGAATGATAAATGTTTGCGTCGTTTAGACGAAAAGAAAAAATATCAAGGTTTGTGACACATTGACGTGGGTTAGCAAATTCCCAAGCCACAATGATGACGTTACCCTACAAGGGACCCCAAGTAGCTGATTCTGATTAATATCATTTGAAACACGTGGACCAGCTTCTACCGGAAACTTACAATTACCCGTTACTGCTCTGTGCCCTGTGTGAAGCAGTTCTCATGATTTCGGAGTGTTCTCTGTAGGTTGCCAGTTGCAAATGGGCCACGTGTGGGTTGTGAGGTCCCCAGCGTGTAGTACTAGCATAGCTTTTTCATTAATGTTGCTTACAACGTTATTTTAGTATAAGCGATTGAAGCACCGACATTAATTGGAAAACAAAATTGGGTCAATCAGATGTTTTTGTTTACAGTTTTTAAAAAACATTTTAAATTTTTTTCATAAATATATTTGAAAGTGATAAGTTACAAGATGAGGAGAAAATATCTTCGTCTTAAATATTTATTTGAGAAATCTACCGTTTCCAAACACATAATAAGTATTTAGTTAATATTTAATATTTTATAAATCTGGACTCAAAACTGAAATTTGTTTTTATCTTAAATGTTGGTGCGTTTTAATTTTTAAATTAAAAAAATAATGAATATATATATTTTAACTTAATTATGTTAAATTTTCATTTGTTAAATGATGTTTTAAGTTAATATTTGAATTGGAACGTGTCAAACAAAGTAGACGATTAAAATGTGTTGACAAAAAAAAATATCAAAAGTTTGCTTCAATAAAGATTTTTTATGATGATGATGACGATTTATAAAAAAGTATAGAAGACTTAAATGATGATTCATGAAAAAATGTTTAAAATTTAAAAAATGTTTGGATTCAAGAGGTACTTGAAGATTTATTGGTAAAATCAATCGGTATATGAATTTCTTTTCAAAATTTATTGGTAAATCGATCGTTAATTGAAATTTTCAAATTTGTCGGTAAATTTGTCGGTAATGAACAATTTTAAAAATTTGTTGGTAATCTATAATTTTTATTATCGATGGATTTTTCCTTTGATAAACTAGGTGTCAAATTTCTTGCAAGATCTGAGATTTTTTTCTTTTAAATTAAGTAGAAATGGGTGAGAAGAAGATAAAAAGGAAAAAGAGGAAGATGATGAAGAAAATGAGGTGGAAAAGCTAGAGACGGTGGCTGTTGTTGGTGTAATGTGGCTCTAGAAGGGATAAGGTGTGAGGATGAATAGAGTCTAAAACTAAATTCAAAAAGTATGTGTATAACTAATAATTACAAATTAATAGACTATAGATTCAAAGTAAAATAGTAGGGATAGAAAAAAAGAACACAATGGATTTATAATAGTTTACCTCCACTTGAGACCACGTCTAGTCTCTTAAGCAACCTGCTTAAGAAATTCAACTAATCAAGACCTTTTGACTAATAACGAGTATCACCCTCTCTAGGTTACATGAGTTTCAACTTCTCCATGAGTACAAACCTCTCCAGATTACACAAGGTATCAACCTCTACAGTATCGTTCTCAATCTCCTTTTAAGATAAAGAACCCTCAAGTACAATGAATAATAAAAAACACTCTCACAGCAAGAGTGTACAACTTAGCTCATTGGTTATAACTTCACTTAGTGAAAGATTTTACAACAATCAAACTCTCAAACATTATTGATATGACAATTTCTCAGCACTTTGTTTTTTCTAAATTTTTTCATTACTTTTCTCTAGTATGGCTCTATATCCATTATATAGTTGTTGCGTTAGCTAGCTGTTGACAATTTGAATTGCAACTCTTCCTTAAAATCTTGTTAAAAAGGAATGACTTAATCAGTTCTTTAATTTGATTCTTAGGTTTGAATCTTCAATGTCGTTCTTCAAGGCTTTAATTTTGAATAAGCTAATGCTCTCAAGATATCTTCTTTCCTTTTATGAATAAGCTCATTCTTGATTTTAATTCTGCTTTCTCTTCAATGTCCACAATTGTCCTGTAAGAAACTTTGTGCAACTTGATTTTGCATTTGAATCATTAGAGCAATAATATCTTACATTCAATCAAATAGTTCGTTCATTAGTTATTTCCTAATATTTATTTCATTTAAACGTTTGATTCAAAACTTTGTTTTTCTAGAATGTAACTAATATAAAGATATTTTTCTTTAAACGTTGTAATTCTTATCATAGAATCTCTGTTTCAAACAATTACAGCAATATACAAATTCACATGATCAATAAGAGATTATAATAATAAGACCATGAAAAAACATTACAATTATTTCATCTGTTTAAGTCGTTTAACGCCTTAGTCATCTAATAGGTTAAAATACCTTAGGTCATCTAACTCTTTGAGTTGTTTAACACCTTACAGTTTTCAATGACTTAGATTGTCGAGAGACTTAGGTCGTCTAATGTTGTAAACCTAGTGAACACAAGTTTTGTACTCGTCTAACACACTGACTTGTCTACTATTTAGACTCATCTAATTCTAAGAATTGGTCTTTGAATATACTAGACTTCCAAATTACATTAACATGCATAACATTTGACTATTAACAATTGAGCATACACAATCGTAAGTACTCATCACATATTTTGACAGTCAAACTACATTGACCAATTTATTCAACCTCACTATATTTTTTAGATATTCCCTCTTCGTCGTCTAACACAACTTCACTTCTAACTAGCGACTTACTCGTCTGGGAAAGTGATTTGCTTTGTTATCATAAAAAATCTCATTGGCTATAGGCGGTCGTTTATTTCAACAATCTTCCCTTTTTGATGATGACAAAGCCAAACATGAGTAATTCAAACCATTAAATATCACAATATATTTGATCAATCATATTATCAAAAATATGTTAGATTACTAATAAAATAATTTATATCAATATTTATGATCGGGTAATAGAATCTTAAATATCAAAGTGTAAGATGATCATGATATCAAAGCGAATAAACACATGATCATCACACAACGGAATATTAAAACCAATCAAATAATTATTTTAATCAAATGCAAATTTACCAAATAAATTATTCTAATGAAATAAACCAAGGCTGGAAGGAAAGAAACAAAGGAAAATTTAAAATTTCAAAAACTCAAAAACCAAAATCACTAAGACTGAAAATTTCAAAAACAAACTAAAATCTGTCGCTTTTTTTAAAAATTGCAACTTTTTTCTTGTCTTCATTTCTTTCTTTGTTTCTCCCCCATTTTGTTAGCATCAAAAAGAGAATGAAGGGGAAAGATGTCATCATTGCTATGAGGAAGGCTTAGGTGAGAAATAGGCTATATTGTCAAGAGGATAATATACCTTAAGAAGCCTACTTTTCATTATTGTCGACATGTGATAGGTTGCATGTTCAACTTGGCGATTTTTGTCTAACTTCATATTAGTTGAGCACTTGAGTATAATATTTTATTTCTTGAACTATGGTCATCTCAAGCATCTTTTTAAGGACATATATCATTGTGGTCGTTATTGGTGTGTCTACCTAAGGCACATTTGGTATGACTGGTGGGTTGAAAAACTTAAGCAAAAACCAAGTAGATTTTGGTGGTGACTTTATTTCATCAATTGCTGAAATGAAGGATGTAGATGTATCTTCACTTGAAGATTTCTTGGTAGTGACTTTCTATGTGTAGGATGCTTTTGAGCTACACTAGGTTTGTCATAAGAACAAGTTTAAGGAGATTTTATCTTATGAGAGAGAATAACCTTTTTGTTGGAACTCATTATCATAAGACGACTCTAGGTTAAGAGGATATGAGAGGTGTGATTATGGATGAACCAATGATTGGAATATATAGGTATTGGTATGCCTTTAGAGAAGATGTAGCTCAAACATTTTAAGACAAATTTTATAATTTGCAGAACATAATTTTAAAATATTTGAAAAATAAGAAATAAGTGAAATTATTTTGAAAAATAAAACCAGAACATTTCTAAAATAAAGAGATAAGGAAATTGTTGGCACAAGTAAGCTTGAAGCAAAGAATTGATAAAGCCAAGTACATGAAGATCTTATGTGATTGATGAAGATTGTTGAAGATTCGCTTAGATTGTGTTTTTAGTGTGTTAAATCTGGAAATAATATGTTAAATATAATGATTTGGTGTTATATCATGTTGGTAGGGTATATGACATAGGTTAGATGTCTTGTTAGTCTTAGTGTGTCTCTTTTAATTTGTTAAAATGGGTTTTAACAGGTTAAAAGGCTTGCAATATATAGTTTCTGGTATGAATGCATTTAATTAGTTGAATTATTTTTCAATCGACTGATTTCACATAAGGCTAGTGAAATCAGTTGACTATACGGAAAATTCAACCAACTGATTTCATTTAAACCAGACTATATATGTTGTGTTTTCGAGAGTAGAAGTGTGATTCTAAGTTTTAGAGCGCGAAAACTTGTCATTCTTCTCTCGAAAACTCTCTCTCTTTGCAATACACAACTGCAACATGTTGATTGAAGATCTTGGTTGATCTTGGAGGCATTTTGGCTTGGGATTAGCTTGAAGAACACATGTATGGTTGGCTAGGGAGAGTCACCATCAGGTTTGGCTGTTCTTGTGCCTCTGGTTGTTTTTCCTGATGTGATTTCAGGTTTGTAAGTGTGATTCTTGCAGGGTGTGTGTCTAGATTTTTGTGTGAGTCACAAATCTTGTGGGTTTCTCTGTTCAAAAGTGTAATCTTGGTGTGTGAATTGTAAAACTTTTGAATATAGTGGAAACTAGGCTCAAGTTGTCCTGGTAAACTGGATGTAGCTCTATGATTGAGTGAACCAGTATAAAAACAACATTGCAATTCTCTTTCCTTTATCTCACTCACTTTGAATTACTCTAAAAACTCAAGAAAACCAAGGAGTCCACTCTTTGTTGTGCTTTAATGTGTTCTTGTGTAATCTGAGGTTGTATACTTGTTATAAATATTGATTGGAACAAGTCTTGTGTCTAAAAGTTTGTTGTTTGAGTTAAATATGCGAATTCTACATTCTGCATAAATTCCCAGGATTTTAGCCGACTGATTTGAAATTTTAATCGTTTGTTTCATAGCTCAAGAACAAATTAGTCTGCTGTTTTATCTTTTGATCGATTGAAAGTGTATTAGTCTGTAACTTTTACTTTCTAATTCTCCAATCTATTTTATTCAATTGGAATGGTTTTTATGCTTTCAAAAAAATTTTAAATAGCCAATTTAAACCCCTCTTCTTGGCTTAAATTACCATTTCAAAACTAACAGAAATGTGGTGAGAAGAAAAGTTAGACTAGTTGCTAAAGGTTACTCTGAACACAAATGTTTGACTATACTGAAACTTTATGCTTTTGTTGCTTGACTAAAAGCCATTCGCATATTACTATTATTTGTTGCATATAGTAATATAAAATTATATCAAATGGATGTAAAGAGTGCATTCTTAAATGGATTCATCCAGGAAGAGGTATATATAGAACAACCCTCTAATTTTGAGGATTTAAAACATCCAAATCATGTTTATAAGCTCAATAAAGACTATATAGTCTAAAAGAATCCCTTAGAGCTTGGTATGAGAGATTGAGTATTTTCCTAATAGAAAATGGATTTACTAGAGGTCACGTAGACACCATATTGTTTAGGAAAGATTACTCTAATGAACTCATACTAGAGCACATAGATATAAATGACATTATTTTTTGTGCAACCAATGAATAGGAATTCTAAAAGTTTATGAAAAGTGAGTTTGAGATAAGTATCATGAGAGAGTTAAAGCTTTTCCTTGGTTTGCAAATAAAATAAGATAAGGATAATATATACATTCATCAAACCAAATAAGTTAGAGAACTACTTAAGAAATGTAACCTAGAAGATGCTTAAGAGATCAAGACTCGAATGCATCCTAATACATCCTTAGGATTAGAAAATGAGTCTAAATTAGTAGATCACACTAAATATAGGTAGATGATTGGTTCATTGTTATATCTTAATATGCATCTAGGCTTGATACCATGTCTAGTGTTTGTCTATGTGCTCGTTTCAGTCACTCCTAAGAGAAGTACATTTGAGTGTTGTCAAAAGGATATTTAGATATCTTAAAAGTAATACTAATCTTGGTCTTTGCTACAAAAAGAAAGTTATACATTGCAAGGATATTGTGATGTTGACTATGCAAGAGTGATGAGTCATTATTTTCCCTTATTTCATTGCCTTTTCGTGCCCATCTTGATGATTATTTAGAGATGAATTGTCTTTTGTTAGTGCATTTTCATCAATTGGGTTTTATTGTGCCATTATTCCGAATTTTGAGTAATTTGGCATTAATTGGTCTAATTTTGTTTCAAATTATTTTTAGTTATTTTGTGAAGCAATTTTGGAGCTTGGACACTAATCTTAAGATGAAGAGAGATTTGTCACATGATTGCCACGTTTGTCCATGTCATTTCCACATCATTTAAGTGATTGAACTAGCATTTTGGACTCATAGTGGTACTTTTGTAATTATGCTGACCAGAATGATATATTTTATAAATATGTGGACCTATGGTTGTAAGACCCGTGAAATTTAATTAATTAATAAATGCAGGTAGTGAGAGCCTTTATAGCATTTAATATTGATTGATGTGATGTGGAAGAGGCGTAGAGCCGGAGCGGGGCTAAACTTGGGAAGAGTTTTTATCAGATTTTTATTATGTATTGGAATAAATTATAAATCGTTTCATTACTAAACTTTAATCTTGTAATGGAGTTTTATACTTATATTTTGAAGTTTCTTTAAATGATGTAATAAGTTTTAAATTTCCCGTGTTTTTGCGAAATGACATATTTATAAACGAGGTTTATTAATTATTTAATTATTTCTTTTTCTTATTTTATTTAAATCCGTAATATCCGATCGGGATGTTACAATGGTGATGTGACCATGAAATTTAGGTCTCATTTTCATCTAGCAGCCACTTTCTTCTTCCTCACACTCCATTTTCATGTTTTTGAGCTTTGTATGGTGACCCATGGAGGTGCCACCCTAGTTTTCATGTTTTAGCATTCTTTATTCACATTTTACGCATTATTGAGAACATCCATTGATGAGTTTTATGTTTTCTACACATTTTGAAGCTTGGGCAGTTTCATTTTAAGATTGGGACCTTGTTGAATTCACATTTCATCTTCTATTCACGATGTGATCTTTTGCTTTGTCATTGTTTTACATTTTCTACACCTTTTTACATTTTCTACATTGATTTCTTATCATTCGAATGATTGTATTTTGTTTAGGGTTGAACTTTTGTTTGAAATCCATGGAGAACTACTTTTATGTGTTGATTCCTTATAGAGAATGAACTGAAACCTTGAGGTTACTGTTTTATTTGGTTAGGTTCTATCTTACTTTTCATTCAGATTTTGTTTTTGTGTTTAATGGATGAACCATTATGTTTATGCTTATTTTGCAGAGTGGGTCATTGTGTTTTGGGACTGTTATCATGCTTAATAATGCCATTATAGATGAATGAATGTGTGCTTTTCTTAATTGCATATTGAATGCAATTTTAATCTTTGCTTAGTTGATTACTTTAGGAGTTTAAAAGAGTAGACAAAGCTAATTAATTTTGTGACCTGTGATTGGTGGATTTTCATTCAAATCAAGGAATTAATGTTGTTTTCATTACTATTTCATCAAATCTACAATTGCGTTTTATGCTTGTGTTGAATTTGTAAAACTGCCAACCCCCTCTTTATGTTGTGTTTGCATCTGGAAAGCTTTGGTTGAAAACAATGGTCACTAGGAGACGTCTTAGATTAAATCCTGAATATTGCATTTAAATTGTTTAATTTGGTTGGGTATGACCTCGATCAAGGAGACAAGGTAGAATGAAAAAACACCAGTGGATGATTGCATTTCATTGATGAGAATTTAGTATCATCGTGTAGCAAAAAGCAATGAACAATATCATTATCAACTGCTGAAACAGAATATATATAGGCTACCAATTATTTTTCTCAAATACTTTTTGATTAAATATCAACTTGATGACTACAATATAAATGAGAGTAACATCTATACTTTATGACAATAATACTGTTAAAAATCTTGTTTGGCATTATAGGACAAAGCACGTTGAAATTAAACATCATTTCATTAGGGATTATGTTCAGAAAGGGATTATTGACATAAGGTTGTTTCAACATATGAACACCTAGAAGATAAATTTACAAAACCTCTAATTAAAGAGCGATTTAATCATCTGAGAACCCTTCTAAGAATGTGAATCAATGATTAATATATTGTAGTGGGCATTAGCAACAGTCTATCCAGTTAGATGTATCTTAGTGCATTAGACACATTTCAAAATCCAATTAAGAAATTACAGCAAAATCAACCAGAAAGGCTTAACACTCCATGGAACGTAAAAATAACATAAAAATATAATAGAATATAAGGGAGGATGTGAAAGATGGTGGAGGGGACAAAATTAGGTCCCTCAAAGGGGTTCCTAAGCTTCCCTTATGTGTTTTCCTAAGTCTTATTTTGATAATGTAATCTCGTCCAATTATTTTCTAAATAATCCAATATCTCCATGATATATTTGGTTGTCGTGGAGATCTATAAAGATTTAAGATCTTGCCAAATTTTAAAAAAAATTGACAAATATTTTCTTTTAATATTTACTGATATAGTTAAATAAGATAATTATTTACAAATATCAATTAAAATATCTAAAGATATATTTGCCCCAAACTATCTTTATATAAAGTGTTATCAATTATCAAAGCACTTTTTTTTTTGGAAAAAAGATAGAGAAAATCGCAAGGTCTAATTCTTCACTTTTTCATGCTTCTCTTACCTTCTTCATGCAATGCTTGACTTGACTTTTTTGAGATTTTGATAATTTTCTATTCTTGGATTTATCTTTAAGGGGTCATGAAGCTTAAATCAATTTATTTCCACACCTCCATGAGCTCAACTTAACTGGAATTGCACTAGTGCACCTCAAAATATTGTAATAACATTTATGCACATAAAAACCTATTTTTAACATGTTTTTGTATTTCATGCTCAATAAACCCAATTATAACAACTCCTAATTAAAACGATCTCTTAAAGCACAAAAACCAATTAAGAATCCAAGATTAAAGGCTAAATGAGGCATACATATGCACTCAACACACCCCCACACTAATCCTTTTACACTCTTGGGGCAAACTTATTAATTTTAAAACTTTATTTTCATATCAACATTATACTAAAGGAAAATAATTTCACTAGACACTAATCAATATTCCAAAAAAATCAAGTTGCCATGAATAATGCGACTAGAAACATGATATTTAAGCAGCACATGAGTTAATCTTTTGAGTTTACAAGAAAATGAAGTATTAAAGAGATCACTCAAGTTAAAATGTATATTCTCTCAACAATGCTCATTGAAGTGTTTAGGCTTGTGTTTTCACTCAAAATACTCATGCAAGTAAATATTACCATAACTTAACAAGATTCTAATATTCACATACTTTTGGAAAACATGCATTCAATGATCATGAGGAATTTTTAAAGTTTGTAATGTGGCCAAGGCAAAGGTAGGAAAAATTTAGGATATAGAGGTTTAAAAATTTGGAAAGAAAGAATTAAGGAGCAAAGATTTTGGAAAACAAAATATGTTAGTTTCTTTGTGCTCTTTTTAAGAAAGCAATTATTTTTCTTTTTCAACATTTTCTTTTTTACTTTTACTTTTACTTTTTCTTCTCTCTTTCTTTTTTGCTTCCTTTCACTTTTTTCCCATGACTCTCTTATCACATTTTTCTTCCCTTTGACATTTTTATTGTTATGGGTAAGATACTCACCCCTACACTTTATTCTTCAATCATTCCTATCACAATCCAGTAGCTACTTCTTTCTTCCTAAGGCAAGGGAGAAGAAGGTATTTTTCTCTTTAAGGTTTTGCAGTGGGCTTAATATAAGAAAAGAAAGATTTAAGGCTCAAAGGGGTTGTTAATGGATTAATATTAGGATGGTCTTGTATGATGATGAGAGCATAATCAATTCTTAAATATTATTTCAACATCATTGAAGGAAGTGCATGAATGGGAGTGTCACCCAACACAAAATCTGTAGAGGAAACTCGTTCCCAACGAAAACAATGGCGCCCGATGCAACACGAAACTTAGTAACACTGACCTTTGTTCACTATTTTACTCATAACTTTCTTTATAGACCTCTACATGAGTTTATTCTTTTTTGCGTTGGACTCTAGGCTCACATGGCTTTAATTTGACAACAAGAAAGTATATTTTGGACATCTAAGTTAGATGTTGTTTAATTTTGAAAAGCAACCATAAGCTATAGAGGAGGTGGTCTCCATCACCAGCCATGGAACCCAACAATGTGAGTGTTGTGCCTAGCGGGGTTGAAGTTAGTGGCCTATGTTTTCTCCGTTTCCAAAAGTGGTGCCTAGCGCTAGGAATGATGCCCAGTGTGCGTGTACGCCTCCTAAAAGTCTTGAATGTGTTGTTTTGTGGTTTATTTAACTAAGTCTTGTAATTAGGATATAAGTTTTGCTTAGTTAGACTTAATTCTAGGTCAGTTGACCCTCCACAATAAATAGGGGGCTGAATTTATTTATAAGAAAGATTTGACATAAATGAAATTAGAATTTCTTTGCACTCTGGTGGGAGAAAGGTGTCTCAAGTCTCTCTTAGGTCTTATCTTGAGTGTCAACTCAAGTGGTGAATCCTCCATCACTCATCTTGGCGTTATCCCCAAGTAGCATGGCTTCCCCCATTCTTTCCATTCGACTTCGCTCACCTTCACAACTCACTTCATCTCTCCGTTCTTCATTTCCTCTTTTTAATTTGTGTTTTCATTGGTTTTGTTTGTTTAATCAGCTCAAATCTTCCATTTTCATTTCAATGCACCAAACATCTCAAACATATTTCTCAATTTCATGAACTGCGAAATGGGTATGAAAAAAGTGAGATAAGAATTTTTAATAATTACAAAAATATAGGAATATGGTTAAATATTTTATGTAAAAGATAAAACAGATTGTTGGTTATAATTTTAAAGGGTTTTTTTAAAAAGTTTTTATATAATGGTTTATTGTTATTTTAATTTAAAATATTTTCTAAGATATACCAACAAAAATGTAGGAAAAGATGTATTTGATATTTTATGGTTATTAGAAAGCTCGCATAAAATCTCTTAAGTGTGTATAGGGTCTTAAGAGTCAGACTGAAACATATAAATATACATATACATACTAAACGAGTGAGTTAGTGTTATGCTTGGTGAGAAAGAACGTGACATAGGGAAAGCTTTGAAGGTTTACATATTAAACATGTTTTTTTCTTGAGAATGTGAGTTTCCCATTGGTTCCACCATAGTGAAGGAGGCTGCCCTGTGAGAGTGATGTGTTTCATGCTAGTTTTTTATTAAATAATATTAGTTTAATTTTTACATAAAAAAATATGAAGAGTATTTACCTATAAAAATATTTATATAATAATTTAATATAAAATGATAAATATAATTTTTTTATTAACGAATTTTGTAAGATAAAATTATTACATGAAATTCTTTTTATATGACAATGTAAATAATTTATATTATTAATAAATAAATATATATATATATATATATATATATATATATATATATATATTTTATATTT
>Ga0209589_1004308_pt1 | contig 24633 bp, 13 predicted proteins | sample CowpeawhiteBW_FD_187525 | JGI IMG/M metagenome (GOLD analysis project Ga0209589, IMG submission 187525) | Root nodule microbial communities of legume samples collected from California USA - Cow pea white BW (SPAdes) (version 2) | ecosystem: Host-associated > Plants > Roots > Nodule | place: USA...
ATATATATATATATATATATATATATATATATATATATATATATAACTATTTTACTAACAATATTATATTGTTTTTAAGATTATGTTGCAATTTGTTTTGTGTGACATTAGTAGAATAGAAAGTTTCTTTATATAGATAAATAATAGAGATAGAAAGAACGAAAGTGAAGATTTCAATATGTAATATAAGATTTTTATAATAAATATGATAAAGTTATATAAATTTTATTCATGAAGTCTTATTTTATTTCATCATGTTGTACCATTTTAACATCATTTGTTGTACAATCCAAAATGTCTATTACAAAATTTAGGATGAATTCCATCATAATGCAAACAACTCGAAAAAAAATTAAAACTTAACAAATTTTCACCTTTAAAATTAATAATCTTCCCTTCGACTAAAATAAAATGTTAACATCTAACTTTCAAGACATTCACCTCCTGTAGGAGCTCCCCACACCATCTTGAATAAAAATTAACAACAAATAGTACCTTGACACCATTATGGTATAACAGAAGAAAGGTAACTTAAGCTTAAGTGTTTTGAAAATTATGTGGTGCAATTGAAACTAACGGGTAACAAATATCAACTCAATATCTATGAGCGATCTAACCCACATTTTCATTCTCATGAGGCAATTGGGAGAAAGAAGGTCCAATTTTATTTGCATCAAAATAGGAGCGTATTTTTTCTGTTATACTAAAGATGAAGATCGTGATAAGGTAAAAAAAGTGACACTTTTACACTAAAAAATAAAAATTGATATGGATCTTGATTTTTTTTTTGTCATGCATCACAACAATGATAAGTTCACCTCAATAAGAAAATTTCAGAAAAGGAAAAAAAGTTAAATAAAACTTAAACATTATAATAAACAAATTTATACTATATTTGAATATCCTGACCGGTTGAGCCATAATAATTAACTATCAATTTTGAAAAGTTAGATTAACATTTAACAAACTAAGTCAAACTCAGAAGATAAATGTTTTACTATATATAATTTATTATAAACTAGGATAAATACAGGCGTTATCGCGTTTATGTGTATATATTTTTTAAATATGCGTGATATTATATAAGTAGGTGATAATATTGTAATATTATTAAGTTAATATATAAACTAAAATTATATTTATTAAAAATAAAGTGAAATATATCAGAACAGATGAAAGAATAACCATTGATAAATAAAGAAGAAGAAAAGAAACAAAGATAGCCGATTTTATCAAAAACTTGTAAAAATAATAATCAATTTTTAAAAATTTAATAAATTATTATATTTAAAGGGTAAAATTGATATTTTGAAATGTGGATACAATAAGGGTAATTCCCTTCATATATTGTTATAGATATATAATCTTACATATTTAAATTATATTATAGTGAAAAGTAAATTAATACATAAACTTTTTAATTATAAATAATTAAATTATTATTATAAATTCTTAATTTTTCTAAATTATGTACCTAAATAAAATATTTAATTATAAAACAAATTACATATGATATATCCAACTAATTACATAATGTGTCTTTTACATGATAATAGATAGTTGTACCTATTTAAAAACACGAAACTAAGTTTTTAAATAGGACTCGAACCCTCTTTTCACCCTTGCTCTGGTTGAAGAGCGAAACTTACCTCTAGAACATAGTAACGAATTTATTTTTCAATTCTCTTAAATTAGCTTAATTTTATTTTTTTTATACATGTATATTTATTTTGATAATAATGTCTTAATTTTATTTTATCAAAATGTAATATTAAAAATTTTGTGGAAAAAATACAAACAGTTAAAAATAAACATATCATAGTTATTGACTTATTATATATTTAAACATATTTTATATATGTGAATTTTAGTATATTAAAAATACTATTTTTATAAACACCACTTAAATTTAAACCCTATACAATCCTAAAAGATATAACAAATTATCCACTTTTATATTAAAAAATAGATTATACAACTTATTGACTGGTATTTCACTTTTCCGATCTCTTATTCAATATCTTTTTATTGTTTTTTAGAACATGAGTTTACCTCTTACGAAAATGCTTTTTGTTTTCTCATCTTCTAGAAACACTTACTTTTTTTTATCAGGTATAAGTATTTGATCCTTTTAGGAGTGTCCTCATAAATAATACAATAATTTTATAAAATCTTTTAATCCTTAAACTTTATTTTAGTAATTTTATATCATAAATAATTACTTACAAAAAATAGCACACATTTAACTATTTATTATAATCATACAACATAATTACTATATTTAAACACATTTTATTTAATATAAAGTTTAAATAATATAATAATATATTTATTATAAAATTAATTGTGTGCCGCTATATATTTATCATACTAAATATTTAATATTTAAATAAAGCAAGAAACATCAAATTTTCAATTTTGTGTTTTTTGTTGGCTTTATCCGATTAGAATTATCATGACAGGTCATCTATAGTTATTATTGTTGTTATTAATTCTAATAAATCAATCTGCAAGTCCAAGAACTTAAACGATAAAGCCTCTGCATCTGCTAAATCCAACCACTCAGACTCACTTCTTCGTTTATCCTAAACACTTCGCTCTATCAGATTCAAAACCAAACCAGAAAAACATGAGTTGGTGGTGGGCTGGAGCAATCGGCGCTGCGAAGGCAAGTTCATCAATTATTCATGATGTTTTTCCTCTGTTCAATTCAATTATTATTTCTTAATTTTTGTTCTTGTGCTGATGCAGAAGAAATTCGAGGAAGACGACACTCCGCGAAGCTTCGAGAGTGTGGGACTGGTGATCGGCGTGACGGGCATCGTCGGAAACAGCCTTGCCGAGATCCTGCCTCTCGCTGACACCCCCGGCGGTCCATGGAAAGTCTATGGCGTGGCACGGCGGCCGCGTCCGCCGTGGAACGCCGATCACCCCATCGAATACGTCCAGTGCGACGTTTCAGATCCCGGCGACGCCGAAAGCAAACTCTCCGTCTTGACCGACGTCACGCACATTTTCTTCGTGTCGTGGACTAACCGCCCCACCGAGGCTGAGAACTGCGAGGTTAACGGCGCCATGTTACGGAACGTGCTGCGTGCCGTTATCCCCAATGCTCCCAATCTGCGTCACGTGTCCCTCCAGACAGGGACTAAGCACTACCTCGGATCGTTCGAATCCGTAGGCAAGATCCAACCCCACGAGCCCCCCTTCACGGAGGATCTCCCGCGATTGGACACGCCTAATTTTTACTACACTCAAGAGGACATTCTCTTTGAAGAAATCGCTAAGAAAGAGGGTTTGACTTGGTCCGTACACAGGCCCGGAACAATATTTGGCTTTTCTCCCTACAGTTTGATGAACCTGGTTGGGAGTCTTTGCGTTTACGCCGCAATTTGCAAGCACGAGGGGGTTCCGTTGAGATTTCCCGGCACCAAAGGCGCCTGGGAGAGTTATTCCTTTTCTTCCGATGCGGATTTGATTGCGGAGCAGCATATTTGGGCCGCTGTTGACCCCTATGCGCGGAATGAAGCATTTAACTGTTCCAATGGTGATGTGTTCAAGTGGAAGCATCTCTGGAAGGTGTTGGCTGAACAGTTTGGGATTGAGGAGTACGGTTTTGAAGAAGGTTCGCGTTTGAGGCTCTCGGAAGCGATGAAGGATAAGGGTCCTGTTTGGGATGAGATTGTGAGTCAGAATCAGCTTCTACCTACCAAGCTTGACGAGGTTGGTGATTGGTGGTTTGTGGATATTATTTTCTCCGGGGAGGGAATTTTAGATAGCATGAACAAGTCCAAAGAACATGGGTTTTTGGGATTCAGGAACTCCAAGAATTCGTTCATAAGTTGGATAGATAAGAGCAAGGGTTATAAGATTGTGCCTTGAATAATTGAACTGTGGTTAATTTGTAATGGGTATCTGTTTCTGCTTTGATTTATTTATCTCCCTTGTAAGTTATCTGGAATAAATAAAACGCACATTCGTGTTCTGTTTCTGTTTTGTATGATAATGGCACAATTGTGTTTGAAAAGGATTGAATTTCTAATTTTGTATCGAGAGCTAGATCTCCAGAAAGGGGTAGAAGTATTGAATGAAACGCAAGTACCAGATTCCGGTGACGTGTTTAGTTGTTGTTCCATTTATAGCAGTGATTATTGTTACTAAAAGGGATTGCAATCTGTTAAATACATATCAGGAGATAATTGATTTGACTACTAATGTGAAACAAGTGAATTCAACTACTCGCCTAAATGAATAGAGTGAGTCCATTATTGCACTTGAAGTAGTTGCGTTTCTCTGATAATCTATATACATTTGACCAAAGTAATGGTTACCACGCACTACACAGAGGTCCAAAGAAAGACAAAATTTTGAGAATGTGATGATAATGTTTCTAATTAGTTCCTAGAATCATTGAGTAGACCTGAGATCACGTTTTCTTCTTGATGATACAACCTTCTAAACTATGGTAGTAATTAATGTAGCGGCAATATTATTGTAAGATTATAATTGATGGATTGATTTTTTTTTTTTTTACTAAGAATTTGACTCCCCGATTCAAACTAATGAGAATTAAGATAACAAGAAATGAAAAACACAAGAAGATATAGAGAAAAATAATTGTCTAGAATCTGAGAGAAGTACGACACATTTTCAGAAAGAAATTGTAGTGATTATAAGGATCTTACATGTATTCAAATTACTCGGCTAAATCGAACTTAATGTGAGACAAATTCAAATTTAAATTATAAGATATTGAATAGGTATGGATTGAATACACATGTTTCCCTCTAACCATTTAAGACGTTACTTAAAGATAAAAGTGATGAAGTTATCAATTTTGAAGAAAAAAAAATACCTCCAAAATAATAATTGATTTAATGGTATTATCTAAACGGATTTGAGGGTTTTACGCTGACTAAAACTTTATAAGTTTAAAAGTTTAATATTATCTTTTATAAAATCATGGTTTCGGTCATTGACCTTTTTTTTCACAATTTTCTTATTTTTAATTATCTATCATCTTATTTTCTGAATGTTTTTTTTGACCAATTTTTTTCCTTTACTTTATTTTACTATCTGTAAATTTGTTCAATTTTCAAATTAAAAAATATATTAAATCGCTATGAAATTAACTTTTATAATGTTGCTTTTATTCTTTTGAATGGTCAACATGTTTTTCAAACCTCTGAGTGAAATGTCTAAAGTAATAAAAACACGTGCAATTGTATATAGTTAAAAATGAAAATATCAAAGTTGTGTAAAAGAATTTAAAGAACAAAAAGTATTGATAATTACAAATTAAGGGACTTATATTTGAAGAAATAAATATAGAAATAAAAATTATAAATAAAAATACATATGTAAATATTTTAAATTGATACTTAAATATTGTTGTTGTGAGTGACAATTTTATTCTCCTAGATCAAATGAATCACAAAATGTATGCTAGGTAGTCATAGTGGACTTTTTTAAGGGTTTTAGTCCAGAAAAAGCCTCTGAGTCCAAATGGCCTTTCATTTTGTAAGGTCAACGTGGGCCCATGAAAAATTGTTTTGTTTCTTGCACTCCATCATTACTACTTCACCCCATACTTACTGAAAATAATTAAAATAGCCTTCCTTACTGTACCACATTATCACTCTGCTGTCACCGCCTTTCACTGCCTTTCACTGACCTTGTTGCAAAACAAAAGGTCGCTCTGAAAAAACTCTTATTCAAAGGCATTTCATGTATTTCAAAAAATTTGTTTTAGACTTTTTTTTTAAGGTATTGTATTGTTTTAGAAATTCTGTTTTCAAAAACTTTCAAAATGTATTTCATATATTCTAAAAATCTCATTTTGAAATTTTCTTTTTAAAAATCATGTTCCAAAAGTTTCAAAATCATCTAGAAATCACTTTTACAGGAAGTGGAATAGATATTTTGAAAATTATAGGGTACACCAAGAAATTAAGGGGGTTCAGGAAGAAAAAGCCTAAAAAAGAGTTTCTCCACTGAAGAATAGTAATTGACATTTTGCGCTGATTCTTTTGATTAGGCCCTCCACTATGCCTTTTCCCTTTACTCCGTATACTGACTCGTAAAGAAGGAAAGAAATCAGAAATGGTTATCACAACTTTCAACGGAACCGGCGTTGGATTTGGTACGCCGTTTGAGTTTCGCGATTTCTTCATATTTCGAATCTCAAATCCTAATTGCACGCGATTTTTTTTTTTTCAGGTTTTGGCGTAGGTTGCGGTTTCGGTATAGGATGGGGTTTCGGAGGTCGGTGGCAGCATGCTGCATTTATTTTCTCTGCTTCACTTTCATTTCCAAATAGTTTGAATTGAATCCCTTAAGAGGTTTCTCTACCTTTTTGATATCGTTTTCCGGTGCCATGGGAATGCAATTTTTATAATTCCCGCTGTTTACAAGGTCTTTTTAAGGTCTCATAATCTTTTAGTGGTCCTTATCCGGGAGACTATACTGGCAATTTAGATGTAGTTTTAAAATCCTTTTAGTTTCATTTTCGTGTTAATATCGGCGTTCCAAACGAATTCGTTAGATATGCTCGGATAACTGTTGTGTATTGGTATATGGAATTTTTTGAGTCTGGATAATGGAGAGGAGTGTGGAAATGGAATTTTTAATCTTAACTCAGTTTTTTTGGCAGAGAATGGAATGTGGGTGTACAAAGAAATTTTAGTCTTATAATGTAGACCTAGTTTTGATTAGTTTTTTTCTAGCTTATGTGAAATACTATTTGATTTAAATGATAGAGCTTTTGAAAAAGATAAATAAGTTAAGTTGATATTTTCTTCCGTGAGAAGTTTTGATTCATTTTTATCACCTTGGTTCATATTTCATCTTGGAATTTATCCAAACTTGCTCTGAGCTCATTTTCATACCAGAGTTACTTATTATTGGCCAAATATGGTAGTGTGGAGTGGAGAATATTGGACTACATTTTCTATCATCCTTCCTCAGTTCTGTGTTAATTTTCATTCCAAAATTTCAGTGGATTTTCTTCAGCTAAACCAATCACACTCCTCCCAAATTCTGTCTATCTGTTGTTACTTTCCCCAGTCAACTCTTCTGCGAAGTATCTGTCCTTTTCTATTTTGCCCTCTAGCTGTCTTAATCGTTTCACTTATGAACAAACTACATTCTCCAAAATCTTGACTCTTAATCTCCTGGATACAAAGGTGATTTAGACAGTTCAGTTGAGGATACAGAGTCCTTCGTATCTGGAAACTGGGGACTGGAAGAAGCAAGGAACACACTGTCGTGACTAGGAGCACTACAGAGGCAAAATATAGAGCAATCACTGAAGGTGTGCCGGACTGATCTAAGATAGATTACTTGAAGATTTATCTCTTCCAATGCATGAACCTGTGAAACTCTTTAGTGACACTTACAGCAATGCAGCCAAAGTCATAATCCCTCTAATCTCGAATATATGTAAAGAAAATCGCATGTATGTTGATATAGAATATTAACAAATAACAACTACTTTCGTCTTATTTAATGACACTATCTTCAAAATATCGTTCATTTGATTGGATCTTTATGATCAATGACATTTTTTTATTCTTGATAACAAATTCTAATAAAGGGTAGATCCGGGGAAATTAATTGTTAAACTAGATTGATATAGTTAAATGATGTTAATTAATTTTCTTAATTACTGAGTTTTTATTTGTTTATTTTTTTGCAAGAAGGGTTAGTTCATAATCCAATTAAACCTAATAGGATGAAGCATGTAAGGATTCACAGAAACTTAATTGCGTCATATCCCAGGTACTGCATTCCAACCAAATTATAGGAAGTAGATATGCTCACAAAGGTCTTGTGGAAATACTGATCTAATGCTGGGTAGCTAGATCAATATATATTTTATTCTAAGAGAATGACAGCATCTCAATAATAGGAAAGATTTCACTCAAGTATTCTATTTTTATTTTTATTCCTGTAACTTTGTGATTCCTAGTTAATTCTGTAAATATTCTATGGTTTTTGTAATCTTCTTTATATAGTGTATCTCTTTTGAAATAATACTTAGATGAAATCATTTTCTTCTTACTCTGGTCATAATTTATGTATCTGATCTATTGCACAGGTATGCCATTGAACTTATTGGGTCTTGGTGCAGGTACAATAATCATGAATCTGCTTTCTTTACTGTTTCTAAGTTTTAATTTTCAGTATACAATGGTTATGACTATAACATGCTGCATGATGTGGGTGGCCTTTTTTTCTCCAAAACCTTAATCTTACAGGTTACACCTAAAGACTTTTTCTTCGAAGGTACTTTTTTGGAAATCGTTTTCTAATTTATCTACCCTTCTGTTTGTTGGTTAGTGCTAATACCTACTAACCTTATGGGATAGGGTTGCCATCATTGCTCTAACCCCCTCCCCCCAAATATATGTGTGTGTATTGCTTTTATATAACAGGGTTTAGGGTCATGTATAAAGACCATACATAATTATTTTCAAATTTGTTTCTGTATTGCATGCTTTTATCATGTCAATCTCACGTTTTACAATGGTCATAGCCAGTGAAATGACTGTATATAGAGTTTTTCTAATGCGGCTAAATTGAAATCATGTATTATCTTCAAGAACCGAGTTTTTTTAATCTTTTTTTATGAATCAAATATTATGAATTTGACCTATCAATATCGAATTGGGTATGTTGGATTTAATTTTTAAGGTGGAGGCTGTGGCGTTGGAGTAGGACTTGGTTGGGGGTTTGGTACTGCCTTTGGTAGCAAATATCGGTCCTCACGGGTCACATTTCAAGGAGTGGAATTTGATAGCAAGGAGACAGTTAACAGCAAGGAGTTCTCAAAGCCCAGTACAGAAGCTGGAGGTGCACGGTAGTAGTGTTTTCTACTTTGTAAATTCCTGGTCGACCTATGGAGCTAAATTGAATTTGTAATAACAAGAACCTGTGGAGATTGATATCTTCCTTTCAAATTGTAGCAGTTTTTGGATAATGGTTGCCCCGAATGGTAATGTGATCTGTACGCATATTTTATTTCAAGAAAACTAATGGTGTGCTTATAGTCGTGGAGTGGATATGGAGCTGTTGGTAGTAAATGAGTTTGTTTGGTAGCATGCAGATGGGAAGGAGAGAAGTAAAAAGTGAATCTGAATAGTATTTTTATACACTACTTTTTACTCTCTCATTTTCATTCCCTTTTCTATTTTTCTTCAATGAAAACTTATAGTGTTTACTTTATTTTTCTATATTTTTTTCATTTTCATCGAGTATATTCTGAAAGAAGAGACTGAAAATAGGAAATAAATTTACTTTTGTTTTTTTAGTTTTATGAATGTGTAATTTTGATCATCATAAAAAATGGATTTGAACATTTGATTCTTTAGTGTGTTTTTTCTTTCATAATTAAAAATTAATTTGGATTTTTAATTTTCAAGAAACTTCTAGTAGTTGTTAAACCGTTAGCAATTTCTTCAACAGAGAAAAATTAGTAGAAAATATTGTACAGATTTTATACCATTAAAAAGACTTTTTTTGCAGTGACATACTTTTACAGTAAAAGTTCTTTTGATCCATTTTTAGTCTATCATTCTCATCATTTTTATATTATTTATTTTAATTTTTTTAGTGATGTGATGTGATGATATGATAAAAATAATGAATTAAAAATAAATAAAAAAGTGGATTAAAATATTATTTATAAATTATATTGATAAAAAACTTGTTTTTTCATTATAATTGAGAGGATTTATTTTGATGGGGAGAAGAGAAGTAGGCAATAATCTTCATGTTTTTTTTTTTATTGTACGACAACAGAATGATTCGATTGTTTAGTTAATAAAGGTATGATTTTATTAATATCCTAAAAGTGATATATTATTTTTCTCCTTTCTAAAATAAGTTGAAGAGAATAATACCATAAAAATCAATGTTCTTAATTTTCTAAATTCTCCCTCTTCCTTCAAATTTATAAACTAAATAAAAAATATTTTGTTCTTGAAGTAAATACAATCAAATAGATTGTTCGAAAAACTTTTCCATTTGCACTTTTAGAAAATAATATATATAACTTCCTCATAAGCTAAAATTAATTTATGAATAAAGCAATTCATATTAGTTTTTAATCTAATTTTTAAAGTCATTTGAAGATGATTACAAACAGATTTGACTGGCAAGATCTACCATTGGAGCAAATAATTTCACGTTGATAAAATAAATGGTATTCCTTAAAAAATGCTCTGAGTTAATGAAATTAATAGGGAAAAAATATTTAAGCAATAACATTAAGCTAATTGTAAAACTCATAAAATTAAATTAGTATTACGAATATCTGGGTGTTTTTTTTTGTGTGTAGTGTTTAAATGTGTATGCCCGATCCATATCATTAAGATAAACCACTCATCTAAATAATCAACTTATGCTTATGTTTTTCCAATTTAAGCCTAAATTAAGTTTAACTTACGAGCACATTGATTTTTTTCTTCTTAATTTAGTTTAATGATTTAGCTTTTGTTTAATTCTAGGTGCAACTACTTTTGTTTTCTCCCTAACTTCAACTTGACAATTGAAGGCTTATTCTCATCAGGAAATGTTCATCGCAATTAATTATAAAACCATGTTTAATGACAAGAGTTAATGACAATCGTACTATGATTAGATATCAATATGTTTTATTTTCATCTACTGTAAATTATTACTATTATTAATATTTAATGTGATCAAATAACTAAAACGTAGGATTCTCTTATTATTTACCTGATAATTAAGTATAACATTCTTTTAACGTTAAGCAATTCATAATTTATCAAGCGATTTAAACAAAATTTACATTATATATATACGTTAATCTAAAATAAACTCTTTCTTTTATAAATAAACAATTTAAATGTATGGGAAGTAATAAATAAAATTGAATTCTCCTTATTCATTTTCGAAATCATCTTCTAGATGTTGGTACGAAATTAATCATAAAGAGTAGCACTTATCATATAAGCCATAAATAGATTTTGGCAGTTATTCCCATGCACATGATGAACGAACTGGTAGTTGATAACTATGAGGAAGAAAAGCACGTGGTGGTAGAAACGGAAAGTGCAACCTATCTACCACCGTTTCATTTATAAATTTGGTTACGTACGTGTCTTATACTTTCACACTCATTTCTTATACCAACTTCACCAAAATCTCATTCATTAAGCATGGCCGAACCAAGGGTTTTCACTCTCTCACAGGTTGCTCAACACAGATCCAACAGAGACTGTTGGGTGGTGATCAATGGCAGAGTAAGTACTGCCTTGTTACGTTAAACACTGTAACTCTCGATCATCATCAGCAACAATATACCAAAAAGATTCACTCAGATGTTTTGATTTTTGTAGGTTTTGGATGTGACAAAGTTCTTGCAGGAACACCCGGGAGGGGAAGAGGTGATTCTAGAAGTGGCTGGGAAGGAGGCGACGAAGCAGTTTGATGCCATTGGACACAGCAAAGCAGCACAAAACATGGTAGTGAAGTACCAGGTTGGTGTTCTGCAAGGTGCCAAGGTTGAAGAGGTAGACATGAACGATGATGTTGTTGACACGGAATCCAACACCAAAGAGATGAGTGCCTTCGTCATCAAAGATGGTGCAAACTATAAGTCAATCTCATTTTACGAGTTCTTTGTTCCTCTTCTTGTTGCTACTCTCTACTTTGGCTATCGATGCCTCACCGTCCCTCACTACTAGCTCTTCTTTTTCAAACTCGTTGATCATATGAATGCTATTTGTTGCGTGTGTTAGCTTTTAATTCAGATTGTTCTTTACTCATATCTATCTATTGGAAGGTGTAATAACATGGGTTCAACGAGGAGAATATGTATAAGCTCTATTTTTTTTATTCTTTCTGTTCATTTTCTATTTTTCAACCAAATATGTTTTTTTTCTTATACAATATTCGGTTTTCTTTATGATTAAATTTTGTTCATTTTCTATTTGTTCAAACATATAAAAATCATGACAAAACTAGTGTAGAATGCCATCGCTGGTAATGTTTTCCAGCTAGGTTTAAAGTTCTGTCTTAATAAACTATGCATTAAATAAGTTTATGAATGTATCAGGCATTAGACAAGTATGCATTAAATAAACTATGCATTAAATAAGTTTTCAATATGTGTGATATGTAAGTTTTCTCTTAAAACTTATATATTCCTTCCACGTTTCACTCTCATAATACGTACATAGGTTTCTTAACAAGTAATATAAAAGAGACTCCTGACACCTGGTTGAAAATTTAAAGAGAATTGCTTTGTAGCACCTAACTTAACTATTTCATGATGTTATGTGTTAATTTATTGTTTTACTTTATCTATTTGACACGGACTATGACATGAGATGTGTTTGGTAAAACAAACTCTCTAAGTGACAAAAAACAAATGATTTTTTAAACAAAAGTAAACAAAATACACAATTCTACATTTCGGCACAATGGATAATTTGTTTTATTTGGTTTTAACCTCTATAATTGATTTTTTTTAATAGAGTTCATATAAAGGCAAATTCAACACTAATAAATCTTGAAAAAGAATAATATAAAATGTTAAAACAATACTTCTAATTTAAAATATTAAAGTAAGATATTTAATGATTTTTTATATACTTTATTCTCTGATTATTTCTTATTTATATTAAAATTGGTCCATCCGGATAGTAATTATAGATCTTTAGCAAGTATATAATAAATTAATAATATTTGGATTTAGAATCCATTTTGAAAAAAAAAATCTTAATAATAATACCACTACTCTTAAGCAATGGACTGGAAAATAATAGTCTTTGTCTTTATAAACAAACCTCTATACTATACTATCATTAAAAAACATATACACATTAAATGTTTCTTACCTAAATCTCATTTTAGATTTAACATGAACAAAATTATTTAACTCACTTAAATTCTTAAGAAACATTTGAAAGTTTGTGCCAACCATTATCCAAGTCTCTACGAATTTGTAGAGGGAAGACCACCCATTCTTTGAAAGAATTCTTTTATCATAATAATTATACAAACTTAATTCTCAAACTACATAATTTGAAAATTGTGATATAAGTCAAATTTTTTTTCGTGTAATCGATCATTGAGAGCCAAAACGCATAATATGAGTACACTAATACATTATACAGGAAGAAACAAAAAGAAATTGTTCTATAAAACACATGAAATGGTATATGTATATTTTTTCAGTAGACAATGCCTTGTCTGGGTAGGACAATAAAAACTGTCTTTTTATTACAGTTGTAATCCGGTGAAAATTTAAGAGAAAAAACCATGAGAAACAAAAATGAAAGTTTAATCCAATAAAACTAATACAAAATCATTGAAATAACAGACTCGGTGTTCCATAGACTTGGTACAACAATTAATAAATCTTTGTTTGTTGAGCCCTTGAAAAATATATAATCGTTCCTTAGCTCTAGACTTAGCATAATAACAACGAGTAAATCTCATTAGTTCTTAGTAATTGACATGAATGAAGATGGATATTGGCCCCAAATTGTGATCGCAAACCTAAAATCTTTGGTAGATAACACAGTTATCGCATCCATGAGAAATTATATAGGTTACACTGTCCATTCAATTAGTTCTGTACATCTTGATCTCCTGATATAGTACAAAAGCGAAGAGGGAATACAACACTCTTCTCGATACCATTCTCAGATAGGTGAAAAATGGATACCATGAAGAGAAAAACAGCTAGGAAGTGCTACACTGTGCAATGGAAGACTCTAAACAGTGACATCAAAGCATTCAAATGTTACATCAAACCATGTATGCCAGCGAGAACCAGAAAAAAGCCTCTCGCTTGCCTATGCGACAACATATATGAACTCGAATCAAGGCATCGCTTGTCCCAACCTGATTCTGCCAGCCGCATTCCAGAAAGTGATAGATAATGTAACAAAATTTTCCTTTCTACATCGTGCAAAAAGCAATAAAAACTGCAGGCAAATAAAAAATAGTAAGCAACATATACTATGTAAGCAATAAGCAGGGTTAGAGGTTTAGAAAATAGTTAGGAGTGCAGTTGCTGATTACTAGCACTGTTTGGACAACCAATGTATGTGATCAATTTCAGAGTATACAGTGTAAACATTATAAATAGATTGAAGACTTGAGAAGAAGGGAAATGCTGGAATAATAAAGTTTTATAAGTTCAAAATAGCTTCATGTCTATGTGTGAAATCATGTGTACAGAAAGGAACGAAGAGCACCAAGAAGCAGCCTTCTGCCTTTCAGAAACAAAGGAACCAGGAGTAAAAAGAGACGAAAATAGTTTCATGATCAAGGGAGGTGAAATTCCACCAATAAAGTAGTGTATGATAAAAGCTACAGAAATCTGAGAGAATGCAAGTGCATACATTTCTTTAAAACACCCAAACAAAGATCTAAATCTTACCAATCAAGCAAAGGAGAATAACAGCCCAGATAGTTATTTGAACATGCCGATTGTATTGCATTTGGTATTGAGATCTTTGAAGCTGCCTTTGCAAAGCCCCATACCACCCGTGGAGTTGCTTATCATAAGATTCATCATAATTATCAAGGCAATTCTTACTTTCTTCATAGTATGCCTTGATGCCCTTTATTTGGAAAAATAAACATGAAAGATTAATAATTAAGCAAAAGCAATGACATACACAAGCAAATCTCCGTTAAAAAACAAAAGCAGCTAAAGCACAAACCCCATTCAATCCAGCCGATGGTAATAGTGCATTATCCGTTTCTTCACAATGATTCACTGGTTTCAGCTTTCTATAACCATTCTTAGGCCACTTCAACTTAGAGATAGTATCCACGGAACCAAAAAATCCAGAGAGACTTGCTACCTTGTGCACAGGATTTAGACTGGAAGAACCATTGGAGGAATTCGATTCTTGCACACCATCAGTAACAGTGATTTGCCAAGAACCAATATCAGGATCAGCAGTAGCTGCCCTGCGATGCCCAAGTGACTTTTCCTGTGCTACATCAGACGAACCCCACCCAGATGAAATATGTAAATTGCTTGAACAATTAGGGATAGAATCTTTGTCACTTAATTGCACATTTTCACCATCTCTGCTGTTACATTTCGCAGGATTTTTGCTAACAGCAGCCGATGTTCCCGAGAGAAATGATGCTAGTTCATCACGTTCTCCTTCATCCAGACGCGGCCAAGGCAGAGATGCCTTGGTACCTGAATGAACAGGTTCTAGTAACAAATGTTCAACATTGCTAATCTTGTCACGGATGGCATCAACAAAATCTCGGTGTCTATTTCTTGCATCCTCAGTTGAAACTTTGCTATAACTTAACCGTGTAGCCCGTTCAAATTCCTCTAACTGCATAAGCCATACAAGTGCAACCACATGCTTTGTTATGATGATACATAATTTGAAACTATATTTACTAAGAGAAATTACCTGCCATGTAGCAGTGCCAATGGCAGTTTGTAGATCTCGGCGGGCCTCATCACAGTTCCACAGGCTGGATGCATCCTTCATTGTGTGAATCCATGTTCTATAGATAGATTCCATCCTAGAAAACACAATCATAGCATGTCAATAACAAGAAAATTAGGCCCAATAGATATGTGGTTCAGTTGGCAACACACGCTGAGGAAGACTTAAGTTCAATTCCAGCAACACATCCATGAACAGGACTGACAAGTTTTAACTATGTTGTCGGTCCCTGACCCACAATTAATTTCAAAGCCAAACCAGAGGGTCGAAGCTTATGAGGAAACCTTACCTTGTACACGAGCCAAAGCTCCCAAATATATTGGTTAATGATAATAACAAGAAGATGGCATCAATTCAGGCTTCTTCTTTTAAGATTGTGCACAAAAAAATGAACTTAAAAACCTTGAAGCTTTTCAATATTGGGAGAAAAAAAAAAGGTAGGTATTGGGAGGTGCATTTATTTCCCCCAAAATGGAATTACATGGCAAGATTACATTCTATTATGCCTACCTACATTCTTCGGAAAAAAACAAATTAAGGATTCGATTAAACATGAAAACCAAATGCAAAACCTATTTGGAAGAACGACATCTACCTGTCAGAAGATTCCTGAACTTCTTCGGCAGCACTAAAGAAAGGATCTTTTTCCCATCGATCAAAACTCGACGCCATGAATATTGAATGATAATATAACCAATGTATGATAACTGGAATATGGAAAAGAAAATAGTGGGTAATCTGTGTTGGGGATAGAGGGAAAGGTGGTGAATTAATTGGAAGAGAAATTCTTGTTATTCTGTTCTCTCTCAGAATAATGGGAGGAATTGCAATTTGCAATGAAACCAAAAAGTAGAAAGAATAATTAGATTATATCCCTCTTCTTACCTCACCCATTTTATTCATCAAATTATAAGGTCCCTCGCGTCTCACTTATTAATATTAGTACCACCTGAATCACCTTTATAATTTACGAGTAAAAACACAGACTCTACTCTTTTTTCTTCTTTTTTTTTAAATATTAAAAAATAATAAATATTATTATAATTATAATTATAAAATTAAATATAAATAATCTTTAAAATTTATTGTCAATAATTTTTATTTATTTTATAGGTAATTATTATTAAAAAATAATTAAATAACTAAATGGTTCATTTTACATAAATAATCACTTAACATATAATATAAATAAAATAATTATTTAATTTAAAAGAATTATTTAATTTAAAAGACTTATTTAAAGATTAAAATTAGAAAATAAATATAAATAAGAATCTTTTTATATATAGTATAGATATTATATTTTTGTTATTATAAAGCATGAAAGGTATGTATATAAATGAAATTAATAATAATATTTTTATTGTAAATTTTAAAATAATGTTAGGAGTGGGCTTTAAGCTTAATGTAAGAATTGCACTCACTCATCTATTGTAAATTTGACCTTATTTATAGTCGATGTGGGACTTCCAACACATACGATAATGTGTGTAACAAAATGTCCAAGAAAGTAGTTCGCTAGGATAGGCTTTAACTTCGTTACGATGTCATGTTAAAAGTGAACTTTAAGCTTAACTCAATCTCACAAAACCGACTTATAAAGTGAGGATTGCACCCACTCATATATTGTGAATTGACCTCTTTTGTAGTCGAGGTGAAACTTCCGACAAATAAAAAAAATGTAAAATATAAAACTATTAAAAGTTTATTTTCAAGACGTGTTATCTCTAAACTTATTGTGTCATATTAATAGATATTCAATTTCAATCCATGTATAACTCACAATTGTGATAAACACCCTTTTTTCAATAATGCAGTGTATTTCTATTGAAATACATAATAGAAAAAAAATATGTTGCTTTTAAAAGATACAAAAAAATTAATAAAATAAATAAACTACTGAAAATATAATTTTTTCCAGAAAAAAAATTAGAATCTAGGTCCTTATAAAAGACATTCCATCGCATCAAGCAACAGATGGGAATGAATATCAAGGTGGCAAAAGATTCTAATAAAAAGATAAGAAGAAAAATCATATAATTTAATCTATCTTTTTCACTCTTCAACCGCTAAAACAATTGTTTTTTTCTTTCCTCTGTTTGACATTAGTTAATAGTTTATATATTTCATTAAATATGAAGAAGTAGTAAAACAAATATTAGTTATATTTTATGATAATGTTTTTAAACATTTTAATTATTAATTAGAGAATTGACTATTAATCAAATAAAATATCAGTACATGCTATTTCTAAATAATTTATAAGTTCTAAAACATATCATTTATTTCGAAATGAATGTACGGAACTAAAATTAATTATTTATATTTTATAAAGGTATTTGTTTCCAAGAATGTAGATCAAATTTTGTTTTATTTTATAAAGAGCAAAATGACTTCAAAATTAGAAAAAGAAACTATTGTACATAGACCAAAAATTAAAAGGAGAATTATTATAATAAAAAAGTAATGAGAAGAGGGGTTTAAGAGTGGAAGTTGAGGGTTTGAGGGTAGAAAGCAAAGAAGATGAAGGAAGCGGAGGAGCAACTGTGCGAGGCGGCCAAAAAGGGTGACGCGGAGAGAGTGAAGGCTCTCATAGACTCCGGCGCCGACGTCACCCACTTTGACGGCGAGGGCCTCAATCCTCTCATGCACGCCGCAAAGGAAGGCCATGCACCCGTTCTCACTCTCCTCCTCTCCGCCGGTGCTCCCTGGAACGCCCTCTCTTCCTCCGGCCTCTCCGCCGGCGACTACACCATGCAGGAAGGCCACAGCGAAGCCTTCGACCTTCTCCTAAACGCCGGTACACATTTCTCTTTTCCAATCCGAGTTTTACTATTTGCCTGTTGGGATCTGATTTCGTTTCAATTTGTCAGGGATTCAGGCCGAACTCATTCTGGGAACAATTGCGAGGAAGGAAAACAAGAGCGGCGATTCCGGTGTCGATTATTTGGAAGATAGGGTGAGTTTTAGCGAAGACAAGCTTATGGACTCTGAAAGCAAAGCTGTGATGATGGCGTGGGAGAAGCCATTGATGGAGGCACATGCCAAAGCTGTTTGTTCGGGAGGGGGCCACGTGCTCAATATTGGGTTCGGAATGGGGCTCGTGGATTCGGCCATTCAGCAGTATGCACCTGCATCACACACTATCGTTGAGGCTCATCCGGAGGTGTATCAACGCATGCTTCGCTCCGGTTGGGGTCAGAAGGAAAATGTGAAGATAGTTTTTGGCCGATGGCAGGATGTTCTGTCTCAGCTTGAAACATATGATGGTAATTTCTGATCCTTATCTCCATGGACTTTGATACTTAATTGTAGTTCTGCAATTTATTCCATTGTCCTCTGTTTAAAACAGACGATTTTTTTTTTTTTCTTTTTCGGAGATCCTATATTGGCTAGGGAATCGGCCAAATTTCGTTTTTTGAGCTACTTTTTTGGATTTATTTAAGCTTAATATCTGATTTTAAGCTGAGAGCTCACTCTATCAGACCGTCCACCTGTTATCAAATTATCTGCGAACCGATAGAGAGTAGAGAAATAGTTTGGATGTAATTAAGTTGGTGTAGAGAAGAGATGAGGATACGGATAGAGAGATGAGTATAAATAGGAAGCAATTTTTATTGTTTATTTTAATTATCTTTTGTTCTTTCTCTCCTATCAGACACCCTATCTTAATTTGATCTTTATCCATTTTCACAACCAAAGTTTATGGTTTATGGCTATATAAGTGAGGGAAATCTTTAACTTTTTAGCTTTTGGAGATGAGTTAGACCTAGTTTCGAATCTGGGAGTTTTATTTATTTGTATCAAAGGCATCCAATTCTTTGGGAATTTGATATTTAACTGTTTTCAATATTGTCATGCAATCCATGCACTGACCTCTCACCTAGTGGAAAATTAGGCTTTATTATCATTGTTGTTGAATATGTGTATTATGCGTGATGAGTTTTATCTGGGTTGTGTCTGATTTGGATCGGCATGAATTGTGTTCAGGAATATTCTTTGACACCTATGGGGAGTACTACGATGATTTGAAGGAGTTCCACCAACATCTCCCAACATTATTGAAGCCTGGTGGTATCTACTCATTCTTCAATGGCCTCTGTGGCAGTAATGCGTTTTTCCATGTTGTTTACTGCCATTTGGTATCACTTGAGCTTGAGAATTTGGGGTATTCCACGCAATTAATTCCATTGCCTGTTAAGGATTGTTTAGGAGAACAAGTTTGGGAAGGTGTGAAACAAAGATATTGGCAGCTAGATACGTACTACCTTCCTGTCTGTCAGTCTGTAGAAGACCCTGAATGATGTAGGAAATTGATGTTCTGCAGTTTAGAAGAACTGCACCCTGTGCAGTTACTGATTTCACCATTGATGTTAGTTTTTCTCCCCTCTATTTATTTAAATCAAAGGGGAATGACTGAAATCTCATGCAGTGTTTTTTCAAAACTGTTGAGGATATTGAATCGAGTGGTGTATGGTTTGATTTTAATTACAGTCCAAAGGTGTTTTAACACTGTTGTTGCATTTGTAACTTAAAAATGATACTGTAAGAATACAGTTGGAGTCAACTTCATATGTTATTTCATTACATGGTGTCGTTTAAATTTAGAAGTCTTTGACTATAATCACCATGGTTCAAGAAAGATCACTATATTTAATAACGAAGGATTTGTTTTTAAATTATGGAATTAAAAAAAAAGCTATTATTTTCAAGTCTAAATGCTCATAACTGGATGAAGTTTAGGGTAAATTGAGCTGTATCCCCTTTTCTCTTTGTAGAGCTTTCTATATGAAGCTGAGTGTAGCAATCTAATCATGTCATTGTGGTCATAATCTAGTATCATCGTATTCTCAATTCTCAACTCAAATAAGGCAATGAATGGTTACCGGACATGTTTCCCATTATAATTGGACTCAAGATTTTGGGATGAGTTGTAGTTAACAGAAAGTTAATTTTATTAACTTGTGATTCGGACGCAAATGCGTCTTTTTATCCCTTGAAAAAGAAAGTATCATTTGTTTTAATGGATAACGCTAATAAAGATAGAAAAGTTTATTCCTGGATTGACTTCTAAAAAACAAAAAATTGGAAAAATTAATGAGAACTTTTATAAATTAATATTAACTGAAAAAATATTTTGTTTCAATTTTTCTTCTTATATTTCTCTGGAAGAATTTTTTTTAGAGAAACATAACCAAAGATGTTTTAAGAGGGATACAAGTAAATTCCCGGGCAAATGTTTTTGATTATGTGATCTAAATGGTGGTAACGAAAGAGCTTACTACCTTAGCAGTTCAGTTTTTTTGTCAATGCTTCATATTTTTATTCGTTATTTATTACATACCAGGACTAGGAAATTACCAAAAGAAATCTAAAAGTACTGGTAATGCAATTGGGATGCCTGCAGTGGATCAACCATCTGATAGATAAACCTGTCAGTACGCGCCAACGAGAGCAAAACTGAGTAAATACGAATTACCATTCAGTAGCATTATTCATTCATTCAGAAACGCCATTAGTCCATTACCCTGTTTCTTTACTGTACAATCATTCTTTTATAATTTTCAGAGAACAGCAAGAGACACATAATACCCCTTTGCTGGACCAAAAGCAGAATAAAACATAGATAAACTATTATTCTTGAACTCAGCCGCGTTTGCAACAGGTAATTCAGAGTCAGGGCCTTTAAAAATGAGAGTCAAGTCCAGCTGAAAGCAATGGGACTAGAAACCTTGTGTTTCCCATCAGACCATTCTAGATAAGCAAAACTGGTTGTCCCAGAAGGCTCTGAAGAAGACGTGAACGTAACTGTGTAGCTCTTCTTCTCATTGAGTTCACGGAAACTGAGTGTTTGTGGTTGAACCACAATCTTCACCGAGGGAGACTGTGTCACTGAAACTGTATACGTTGCTGGGGCACCCACGTTTGTTAAAGTCCTTGTGTACTGAACAGTGGTTGGTTTCTGAGAACCACCCTTTACTCCAAAAGCCGTGTTAAAAGGAACAGCAAAAGATGGGTAGTTGAGATCTTCCACTCTGTACTTCTTCCTTTTGCTGCAAGTAAAATCTCTCCTTGCAACAAGCTTTATCTGAGAGGAACTGTACTGCAGGGCACAGAAGAAGCTCAAGTAGTCATCCACGGTGGCATCATAGACAAGGCCAGGATCAAAAGCAGCCACTGGATCTACATGTCCAGCACCAAAATCAAACGGTGTAGCTGGGAGGCCATTGTCAACATCTTTTAAGGTTTGCCCATTTTTGTAGGTTCTGTAAGATGTGGTCATGAGGGCAGACCTTATAGCTGCAGGGCTCCATTCTGGGTGAGTGCCCTTAAGAAGGGCAGCTAACCCACTGACATGGGGGCAGGACATGGATGTGCCTGAGATTATGTTGAATTCCACATGCCTTGTGTCTTCAGTCATACCAGTTGGTCCAACTGCACCACTCCACCCAGCTAGGATGTTAACTCCTGGAGCTATCAGGTCTGGTTTGAGCACCTTTGGTGTCAGCAAATTTGGCCCTCTTGAGCTGAAAGCTGCCACCACTGGGGATGGTTGAACCCCTAACTGGGTGCCACCAAACGAAAGTTTAGCTGTGGGATTGGAAGATGAGAAAACATACTTCTTTAACTCAATGCTGGATTTCTGGCCCAAAGCTAATGCCGGAAGGAGATAAGAGTCAGCTACTAACTCTTCCCCGTAATCTTCATTGTTTGCTAGTATCATCCCAATGCCTCCAGCACTCTTCACCACCACACCCTTTTCCACCCTTGGATTCCCTCCTCTGTCACAAATCACGATTTTTCCTGCTACTTTTGCAGCAATCAAACTACCTTTGCTGCACTGACTTCCTTCTGAATCTCCACTCACATTACCGGCATACACAATTGGAATTGGAGTCTTAGGTGGGAGTTTGCCATTGTAAAGGGACACCCCAGTGTAAGCCTTACCATTCCCCAGGGTGACATAGGCAGGGAAGTCACGGTCTATAGTTCCAGCACCAACTGTGGTTAACCATGGTGCCACATTAGACAAAGATGCTTCACTAGGCCCACCATTTCCTGCTGAAGTGGAAACCAGTATTCCGTGGGCAGTGGCAGCAAAGGTTCCAATCGCAATAGTGTCTCTATAGTAGTCCGTCAAACCTCCCCCAATTGACATGGAAAGGATGTTGACACCATCTGCAATGGCCTTGTCAATGCCAGCAGCTATGTCTGATGAAAAGCACCCTCCAAGCCAACACACTTTGTATGTAGCAACTCTGGCTTGTGGGGCCATGCCTCTTGCCGTCCCATTAGCAAAGCCGAAGAGGCTAGCTCCTGCAACTACAGAACCTGCTGCTGTTGTTGAGGTGTGAGTTCCATGGCCATCATCATCCCTTGGTGACTTTGATTCTGTACTTTCATTGATGGGTCCAAACGCCGCCTCATAGCCCTTTGCGAAAAACCTTGCACCAATCAGCTTCTTGTTGCAGTTTGATGGGTTGAAGTTCTTACCTCTCTCACACTCACCTTTCCAGCTACTTGGAACTGGCCCAAGACCCTTGTCATCGAAGCTTCTTAGCTCAGCCCACACACCAGTGTCTAGCACTCCAACAACCACATCGGTTCGGATTCCAACGGGCAGTGAAAAAGTGATGGCGTTCCCCAACCCCAGAAACTCTGGTGTTCGAGTTGTGTGAAGATCGTATCTAACTTCAGGGATGACGGAGAGAATTCCCGGTTGCTTTGAGAGTAACTCTGCTTCTTGGCTAGTTAGCCTTGTGGAGAAGCCATGAGCTACATGTTGGTATGTGTAGAGCATCTCTGCTGAGTCTGACACTGATTTCAGCGACGAATCATACCACAGGAGATGGTCATTGAAGCTTGATGGCATGTTGAACTTGTCCATGTGAATTATGTATGTGCTTTTAGAGTGGTGATTGGTTTTCTTTTCTGCTACGGTGTGTCTGCTACAGAAAACCAGCAACAAAGAAATCAGAAGGGACTTGAATATCAGCATATTCATCTTGTCACCTTGCTCTCGCTCCACCATTTCAGTTTTAGCAGAATTTAGTCTCAGCCTTCTCTCCAATTTGCTTCAGAAACGCAGGGAAAGTTGCTATATATTGTTGCGGGCCTGGCTAAGATATCTTCCAATAATTGGAAGGTAATGATAACGAGGAATGAAAAAAAAAGAAACAGTGTAATGGAAATGCAATGTACACTTCCTCTATATATAAAATTATGTTTGATATCAAATTTTGAATGCGTATAGTAAAAGTTAACAAATTTATATATATTATAACTTTTTTTCTCGTAAAAATGTAAAATAAAATCACCATTCTATTGTTTAAAGGTATTTGTTACACCTGATGAGAATTTATTTTAATTCTATTAAATACCCAAAAGGAATTCAAGCACTGAAGTTTTTGATAAAATGAAAGATTATAAAATTTGCTTAGTAATTCTGGACTGATTTATATGAAGGTAAAAAACCATGTTTATCTTCAAATTCGATCTAATATTGTTATTCAAAAAATACCTTTGCCTTTAATTCTAAAATTTTTCCCTAATAAATATGACTAAAAGTAATTTAGGAAATGTGTTCTATCAAATCAGGAATATTATTAACTATCATTTATCACTTGTATAAAACTAGTTGTTTTTGTGTCCTTGGGTCCATGGAGTCTGTTTCATTTTATTCCATTTAATTAATTCAATAAACACAAGCACTGGTTGGCATTAAATTCCCTGTTTATCCCACTAAATTCAATCACTTCCCACCAATCTAAACTTAACTAAGCTAGTACGTTACTCCATTAATTACAATCCAATCAACTTATTTGATCATACAATGAAACAATAACACATTAAAATAAAAGTTAATAAACTGTAGTAGTTGGATGTATAACTGCACACGCTGAACTACATAGGATCCTGTTAAAATTATTTTTCACAAAAAAAAAAAAAAAAAAACACCTTCTATTTCAGTGCTTCTTTTTGGAAAATTCGATAAGAGAAACATCAGATATATTTTCTAAGATGAAAAATCATGACGCGCTCAAACTAAAATTGTGTAATGAATACAAATATTAATCATTTTAATGAAAAAAAAAAAAAAACTTTTTTATTTTTTTTTTTTTTTTTTTATTAAATAAATTTTTATTTTTTTTTTTTTTTTTTTTTTTTT
>Ga0209589_1004313_pt1 | contig 24625 bp, 12 predicted proteins | sample CowpeawhiteBW_FD_187525 | JGI IMG/M metagenome (GOLD analysis project Ga0209589, IMG submission 187525) | Root nodule microbial communities of legume samples collected from California USA - Cow pea white BW (SPAdes) (version 2) | ecosystem: Host-associated > Plants > Roots > Nodule | place: USA...
AAAAATATATATATATATATATATATATATATATATATATATATATATATATATATATTTCAAGAAAATGCTTTATTAGTAATCGATTTTAGTACCAAAAGGTGTTAGTTACTATACTGACCAATTTAGATATCAATTTGCAAAATTAAAAATTATTGGTTACTAAAATAGTCACTATTATAAATAAAAAATTATAATTGGTTTCTAAATTGGTCACTAATTAATTAGAGACCAATTTAGTAACTAAGTCATTCTGGTAGTCAAAACCTAGGTAGCTAATTTTTAATGACCAATTTCCTTTGGTAGTTAAAACTATGGTAACTAATTTTAAAAACCAATTATAATTTTTTATTCATAATAGTAATTGTAACATCCATAAATCAATAAATACTATATTACTTTATGTTAGATAATAAAAAAAATGGTTAAATAATTATAATAATTTTGTTTCAGATATAAGAATACATAAATTTCATAAATATGCATTATGATACATGTACGGATTAGTTAATAAGTAAATAAAATAATAATAATAATATAATATAACTATAAAATATACGTATATGATAAATATATGTTAATGACTGGATAATTCCATTAGTTACAGCAGGCTGAATGACATATTGAAATGATAAAAGAAGATAAAATATCTTCTAAAAATAATCTATAACTAACCTAATAGGAACTACATCATTAAATGCTTAGTCTAATTGAAACTAAGTAATCATAACACCACCACTATAAATAGCAAAGAGATGTTGGAAGGCAGGAAGTGGAAAGATACGGGTGAAGGTGCAGTGAACAAAAAAAAAAGAGAAGAGAGGAAAATAACAGAGAGTGAGAGTGTAGAAGCAAACAAATCTACATATCACCTTGGTGCATTTTTCACAATAATTAAAGTAAGGGAAGGAGACATCTATCATTTTATCTTTTTACTATGATTAGTTTATCTGTTCATAATTATTTTTATCTCTATATTTATCTAAAATGAGGTGTCCCTAACCTCATTTTAATTTATATGTAGTTTTCATTCCTATTTATTTATTTATATTCATCTCTAGTTGTGCACTGATCTTATTTATTCAATTTATATTTTTATATTTATCTCTAGTTACGTACTGGTCCTTTTTATTTATATTTATTTTAATTATTCATTGATCCTATATATTTATTTATATAATTACATGATTTAATATTGAAATAAAATTTATAATAAATAAAGATTTGATTAATGTAGTTGGAAGTATGACCTTGGGGATTTAAACGAGTTAGTATTACTCAAGATGATATGTTCTTGAGTTACTTTGTTGGCCATAAGCTCATTTATCCTGACTAGTCACTACAAAATTAATCAATATCTTTATAAAGTATGATAAAATCCAATTTTATGGATTTGAGAGAATTTTCATTTCATTTTATTTTATTATGATATGTTGTATTTCTTTTATGTGATATTTGTCTCACTTCCCTATTTTATGATTGTGTGTGAAACACAAAAATTTTACAACCTTATCATAGATGGATGCCCTCAACATGCCTGATCCCTTCTTCGTCGACATTGTGGTTGTTTTTCCGGGGAATGCATGGCAAACCAATGCAGTGAATAATTCTGTAACATTTCGGGGAACGGGAAACTCTACCATCACTTTTCTCTCTGCTCCAAATGCGCCGATTGTCATTGAAGGACAAATCGGAGTTACCTATTTACCCCCAACAGTCCAAGTGAACCATATCCATAACATTTTCCCTCCACCTGTTTGAAAACCAGTATATGAGGGGGAAACTATAAATAAATAACACTTCTTCCTCTTCTAGTATAGGAAATATAAGATGTATTAAAAGATGTAGTTATAAGATGCATACAATACTGTAAATGTATATATATATATATATATATATATATATATATATATATATATATATATATATATGTGTGTGTGTGTGTGTGTGTGTGTGTGTGTATGTGAATATTTTAAGTATAATCAGATATCATCGTATAATTTTGCCTTTAAATTTTATAAGTATATTGTAATTTTTTTTTTATCGTCACAGTAATTATTTTAGTAACCAATAATTTTTTACTTTGTAAAATGGTACCTAAATTAGTCATTGTACTGACTAACAATTTTTTGTTACTAATGAAACATTTTCTTGTAGTGATATATATAAAAGAAAACAACAATAAAGAAAGAGAGGTAGTTAATAAGGATAATCTCAAACCGATGCTAGGGAGAAAGAGATTGAGATATTGACTAGATGATGATTCTACTCTTATGAAAATATATATAATCCAAGTCAATAGAAAAATATAGATAAAAATTTGATATATTTATTAGTATAAAATGGTCCTATTAAAATCAATGATATAGATTTTCCAAAGGATAAATATTTTATGCACGTTTATTCATCAAATTATATTTAAATATATTCTAACAAAGAGAAACATGAAAGAAGATGGTTAATTTATCGTAGACATTTGGATAGTCTTTTGTTTTTGTTGCAAATTATTCATGAGCTAAAAAACTTTGAATATTGGTTAGGCATAAATATTTTGAATGACATTTTATTTGTTGTTAACTCAGGTAGTAAGAATTTACAATTAAAAAATATATATGCATTGATGAAGTTATTGAAAAGTACAGATAAAATGGATTTAAAAATGCATTAATTTCTGTCAAAAGAAATTTTTCTTGAAATGGGTATAAGTTTTGTGAAAAACTTATTAGTCATAGAAAAAATAATTTGATGAAAATGTTGATAATGAAATTATATCTTTTAAAAATTATTTAGAATTTATTACTTTATGTAAATTGTATATAAAACAATTACCACGTTTCAAAATAGATTTGGACAATTTAAAATATATAAAGATATTTTTTATTTTTTATTTAGCATTAAAAATTTAATAAGTGTATATTTTTGAAAGATAGAAGATGAATCAAATTTTGACATGTAACACTTCCAAAATGTCAACTTGACGAAGGGAGTCATATAAACATAAATTTGAACACATATTGACATTCAATTGAGTAAAAGAGATTCTTGTCGGTAGCAATGGTAAGTTGCAAGCATAAAATACTGTATGCCAGAGTGCATATGAGAACACACGAGAGAGCGTCAAAAGAAAAAAAGAAGTGAGACAGAAATTCAGGAATAAAGAAAACTTATATTCTTTTCTTTTCTTTGTTAGAATGTTATTATTTACACCGGCATAAACACAAGCGTTGTCACACCTGTGTGTAAACATTTTATTTTTAGATATACATGATATTATATTAGTAGGTAGTGACAGATTTTGACCAAAAATGTTGGAGAGGTCAAAATAATATATTCAAAATTTATAATTTTAATTATTGTCACTAATATAATAAAGAAATATATAATGTAGTATTGAGATATGCTTAGATGATTATGGACTTACGTTTTTTTTTCAAAAAATTAATAGGAAACTTCTCGATGTAATTTTTTAATCTTAAGAAATAACTTTTCTAATTGAATAATTTTAATATTAGTATCATGCTTCAAAATATGTGAAAGAGTTCAATTTATATTGTTTTTATCTTGGTAGATAGCTTTTCTTTTATCACTTTTAAAATATTAATTTATTGTTTTATTCTTCATTAATATTGCTATTTCAAAAAAAGAATTAAGACAAGAGAGATGGTTACTTTCTTTTTTTCTAACAATGGAAGAAAACATGACGAATCAGAACAAAGATTCAAAAGAAAACATGTGACAATAAAATATGAGTATAATCTGTCGAAAACTCAACACACAACGAGAGACAACATAACAAATATCTTAATATTTTTTATTTATTATAATTAATTTTATGTTTTATTATTTATTAGAATTAAATATGCTACTTTACAAATATATAATTAACTATATAATTAATTCTCATAAATTCCTAAGCTATATTACATACAATCAAAGTTAGAGGGGGATCATGGCTCCCTCACCCCTACTATTATCCTTTCTTATTAGTTGTTAGTAGGTCTTGATGATATTGTAATGTTATTAAGTTAAATAGTGTAAACAAAGGCGTTGTCGCGATTGTGTGTACATATTTTTAAATTAATATACAAAATAAATTTATATTTATTAAAAATGAAATGAAATGAATAGAAAAAAAAATCTTTGATCAATAGGAGAAAATATAAATAGTTTTATAGAAAACATGTAGAAGTAACTGTTAATTTTTAAAAATTTAACAAATAATTATATTTTAAAAGATAAAATTGGAATTATAAAATGTGCACACAAAAGAATAAATTTATAAATATACAAAATAAAATTTTTAAAATTTAACAAATAATTATATAATTATATTGTAAAGGGTAAAATAGGAATAATGATTGTGAACACAAAAGAGGGAGTCCTCTTTATATATAGGTGTAGATATTTATATTTATAATAAAATATAGCTGCAAATTTTTATTTAAAAAAACATATAATTATCATTGATGAAAAAAAAAATCTGCAAATACTAAAAATGGTTTCTTCTAAATAATACATAGATGTTTTCTGGATTAAATATTTTGCGAAAAAATATATATAACTTTTATAGAAAATTTTATAGATAATAAATATTTTTCTAATAATGCGTAGAAAAATCTGCAAGTATTAATATATTTTTTTTGCAAAATAATTTTACACAAAAAGTTTTGTGGATATTTTTTGCAAAAAGTAATTTTGTAAAACATTTCACAGATACTTTTTACAAGAAAAAAAAATCATAATAAAAATTATAAATATATTTTACAAATATTTTTTTGCAGCAAAATTTGTAAGTAATATTTGTTTTCTAATAATCCATATATCAATGAGTCATCTCTTTCTCAAAATACCAATAAAAAATATAACTTTTTAATCATATTCATAATTGTGTAAATTATGTTAATTTTACATAATTAAATGTAAATTTGAAATGTGTATTTCAAAATATCTTTTATTTTATTTCGGTTGTTTCAAACATACATGTCGAAGTATGCATTCTAGCTTATCTCTTACCCTAGTATAAGAATTATATAAATTACACATTCTAAATATTATTTACTTTACATAGTGTTTTGAAGCATCAAACACCACTTGCGAATAAATGTTGTGCAAAATAAAACTTTTGAAATTTTATTATACTTATGATTAAGCTTATTTACGAGGTTCTAGCGTAAAACATGTTATGCTTTGCAAAGTTACACGTAGAAGTGCTTAATTATTAATAGAATTGGGCAGGGAAAAATATAGATCTAAATGAAAATTTTAAAGTTTAGAAAAACAAACTCAAATTCAAATTAAAATGTAAGTATGACAATTAAGCATAATGTTAAACCATATTTGTTACATATATCATAAAAGGTTCTGTAAAAAAAAAAAAGTTGTCATAAAATTTTTAACAGCCACATTTAAACATAACATGTTGGAGGTTACATGAATATTGTTAAACATGTTTACCCTTGAGACGTTCATCCCAATGCACTCCATTACCACCGGTACTTGGGCTATTTGTTTCTTCTTTGAGCTGAAAGTGTCAAACAAGATGATAATTAAAATAAAAAATTTCAAATAATAATAAGAGGATAAAAAAATTTTGAGCACTTTCAACTACAACAAATCATAAAAACCAACAATATATATATATATATATATATATATATATATAAAAGTGAATAAATGAACAATTATCCATTTCATAGTCTTAATCATAAATGATTCCAATTTTTCTTTTTTCAACTTGTGGCATAGGGTTTTTGGTTATCCACCTTTTATTAATACTTGACTTGATCAAATTAGCTGTTCACAAAAATAATTAGGGGTGTGGGAAAATTTTAAAAAAGAAAGATGAAGTAGTTCAACACATTTAAATTAAGGTATTGAAGTTTATAAAAGTTAGCTAAATAATAATAAACATACATAATAAAAAAGGAAAATGAACACTATACCAAATTAAGAATCATGCACATTTCTTTACCAAATTGTTATTTGGTGGAGGGTGCAAAAGGTATCAAAGTTGGTTTGACAACCGTTAAAATACAGTCTTTTGTTATGCTAATGAAAATAATACGTCTTGAAAAATCTCACATCATCCTAGATAAGCTAAGGAGTGGGTGTTAGTGATTATATAATCGACTCTAAGTCTATAATGTTCCTTACCCAAGTCAAAGACATTTTGAACTAGTGTTTGATTTTTCTTATTCTTTTGTAGTAGTTGAATGTTGTGAGGGTGGTTCTTAATTGATGACATGTTTTTTCCAACATCCTTCAAAAACACCATTTTGTTTTTCTTTATTTAGAATATTTTTTCTTTGGATTTAATAAGATTAAGACTAATAAAATATCTTAAAGTACCTAAATATTTATTTCTAAAACTATCTAGGAACTTCTTAACACTAGTGATTTCTTGCATATCAGCTCCTTTCAATATTATATCATTAATATAAACTAATAATGTTGAAGTGGATTTAGCAAACGGTGAATGATCATCATTGAATTGTTTATAATTGAGAGGGAAGAGAAGAGTAGTAGGTAAATTTGGAATACCATTATCTAGTATAGGTTGTGTTTAGGCCACAAAGAAACTTGGGAAGCTTACAAACCTTAGAAAAACGTTGAACTTTAAGACCAAAACAACCATGTATACCTCTTCATATAAATCTTCACAAAGAAAAGAAATATTCACAGATGTTCCAACAACTAAATCAAGTAAAACTCTCATGGTGGCAAGCATTGCAACAAGTGAGAAAGTATCAAAACAATTCACTTCTTCTATATGTGTAGCTCTTTCTATTAATTTGTACCTTTGAACAGTGCCATCAAAATTATGTTAAAATGAAAAAGTTTCAAACTAATTAAAATCAATATGATAAGAAGAGGTAAAGTTGATTTTTATTTTGAATTTGTTAGATATGACACAAATAATTCGTCTTGCAATTTAATTAAATCAATTACCTTCTTTGTGTTGGGTTTATATATATATATATATATATATATATAATTGGTTATGATTATAGTTAGTGAGAGATTGTGGTTCCATGTGGTTATATGACATTAGTCTTACACATATAAGACCTTTGACACTACTTACACCAAAACTTTAAGACAATAGTGTTATGTGTTTTTATTCTTATATAGTGTTTAACTTTGTATTTTCTATCCAATGTGGGACTTTTTGACTCACACTTGAACTATTCCCAACACTTTGTGATGTTTCGTAGAATGACACAATTTACAAAAAAATTAAAAGATGAATCAATATAGTTAAAAAAATGAAATTTACATGAAAATTAAGCAGATAAAGAACATTGTGTAAGGACAAGGTGTGAGATACTATAATAGTTCTTGATATAGAGGTAGGGACTTGAAAACCATTAGCTAAAGTAAAATGAACAAAGGAGATAAACATGTAATTGGTGAGATTCACTAGATTAAACGTTATATTGTCAATAGCACATATAGAATGAGATCATTCAACATTATTTGAGATCTTAAATGAGAATATTGATCATTCAAACCTTCGAGGAAAATAATTATATATTTGTTAATCTTTGAAAGTTCTCATTGACGGTATAACATCACAAGATCAAGTTTTGGAACTTAAATTGAGGAATGAGTCTTAAATTCTCAAGTTCATACTAAATTGTGTTAACCTTACTCAAATATCCAAAAACTACAAGAGATCCTTGGACTAATACAAATCTTCTCCAAGTTATGGATTCTAAGGATGTTTCTTTCTAAAAACTATCTGGAAGATATTTTTAAACATTTGAGGCTCAATCAATCTAAATAATTGATTTAAAGATTGACTATGATATTGAGTGATGGATCCATGAAAGAGCCATATTATTACAATGTTTTCATACTTTCATAAAGCAAAAAATGAATTCAATGATTGGTGTAAAATTTTGTCAATGGATATGATTTTGGTCTTTTGACAACAAAATAAGTCTCATAGTACAAGTCCATGGATGTTAATTTACATTCATTCAAAAGTAGAGATATAAGAATCAAAGAAGGGTTATCATTTAGATGAAGGAAATTAAAGGTTTGACAAATTCATTGTATTATCATTTAGAACCAAAATAATTTTTAAGAAAGAGAAGGCTATACCCAAATGTCAACATTTGATTACAAACCTAATGTGAGACCCAATCCTACTCTCGTGTTAGAAATCTAAGTGTAAATCTAAGTCCCACATTTGGTTAAAAATGAGAAAGTAAAAACACTATATAAGGATAAAGACCCATAAACTCATTGTCTAATAAATGATACTAGAGTCAAGGTCACAAGTTCGATTTCTGATGAACAACTTTTAAAGGAAAGATTGTTGCAGGTTAGATAACTTTACCGTGTTATGATTGGTGATGTATAGCGTGCTCATTATAAGGGAATAATATGCTTTAAGGATATTTTTGAAAGAAAAAAAACACATTATTGAATCGGTAGTTACAATTAAAGGCGTGTTTTTTGTTTCCTTAACAATATCTTTATTAGAAGTCTTATATGCAATATACAAGAAAAATATACTAAAAAAGTTTTATACAGAGAAACACAAGTCATTACATATGCTATAATCAAAAAAGAAGTTTAACAAGGATAATGAAGTTGATAATATTGATAAAAAACATAATCTCAATTATACCTTTATTATATCAATAAAAAAGAAATATCATATGTTAATCCTTACAAATATCTAACATTGTAAAAAAGAGAAGGTAAATATCATCTCATTAATTTATACATTTCCCAACAATAATTTTTTTTTGAAAAAATAAAGTTGGTGAAAAAATACCTTTATATTCTCGTGAATCTTCTTTTCTTGCTTATCAACCTTTTTTTCTTGTAAATGAACCTTCTCTTCTCTCTCTATGTCTTCTTCACTATCATCATCAATCATTTCAAGCTACTCCAAATAAAACATATAGAAAAACTTACAAAATATTCAAATGATATTCACTTGTAATATTGTGGCACAAAAATATGGAATATTAACTTATACAAACTTAAAAGGTGTACTTAATTACTTGGTGCTAGGGGGGAATATGTTAATGAAATATTATATAAATACATGATACCTTTGTTGGAAATTTAAATTTTATAAAAAATATACAAAATAAATAATTATACGGATGGCTTAAAGAAATAAAAATTGGATTAAAAATTACAATGTGTCTCGTTAATCATTATCAACATTTACAAAAAAATGTTACTAACTTTCGTATTAGAGTTAACATTGAAGCCTCGATACAAGAACTCAAGTGTTTGTGAGAAACAAATAAGCAAATCCCTTTAAATTCTAAATATCCCAATTTAATTCTTCAAGGAGTTCTTTTATTCAAAGTTTTAAAGAACTTAACAGTAATTGTGCAGATTTAATTTGGTTGATTTGTACTCTTTGGATTGATGACCGTTAGTATGTAATTATTGTTGATATTTATTGAGTTGAGTGAGAACTTGGTTGATTATGTGAAATTGGGTTGAATGATGAAAATGATATTCGAAGATGTTGAGGGAGTTCGTGTTTCTTACTGTGAGTCATCTCAGGAAAATTGAGATTCCTGCTTTGTTAACCATTAGATCAGACTAAAATTTTGACACTTGGATCCTACACATACGATTCTTCACTTTGACTATTGAAATCTTTGATTGAAGTTCTCTCGTTTGAGAAATGAATTTTTCCATTTTGGTATAATAAATGGAAATATTGTAATTGAATGTTATGGTAATGCAATAGAAAATAAATGATGAATTATTAGCATGTAATTTGAAATAAATAATAGGTAATTTGAAATAAATAATAGGTGATTTGTGTTATGAGATGAGTTTGGATTTAGGTAAAATAGATGTGTATGACATGGTGTGAGGATTTAAGATTATATGAGAATGTGATGAATGAGTGTGATATGAAACAAATATAACCCAACATTCTTTGTTTATTTTTCTTGGGACTTTGTCTATCAACTTGGTAATGGTTACTATGAATTAAGATGAATATGAATGAAATGACTTTTGAGAAATTACTATGTTTTTTGAGTGATTAGTGTTTTAAAGGAATGTAAACATGATTTTTTGTTGAAGAAATTGTTGTGATTTGATATGTTTGCATATGGTGGAATGAGAAGGTACTAATTTCCAAGGGGAGATGATATTGTGTTTGGTTGATGTAAGAGTTATGTGGTGAGACTATTTTGACTCTACTAAGTATTGGACTAAAATAGAGGAAGATGCTTAAGGTGAGAGCTGAATGAGGTCCTCATCGGTAGATTTGGCATTGAGGGTTAAATCTACAACTGGGTGATTTACCCTGTTTCACTTTTGGTATGAGATGTGGCCATGATGACGAGGACCTTTGAAGGAGAATGGTGAGTTTAATAAATGTAAGGTATCATATTCTAATCAATACACTAAGTCCTCTAAGACGTCGTGTCTAATGTATGATGAGTGTAAAAGAGTGTGAAAGTGCCATGAGAGCCTTTATGATTGTAATGATTTTTGCTTTGTACTATAAATTGATGTGTGAATGCAATACTATGTATGATATTTTATTATGACCATAATGGAGAACTATTAGTATACCTTTAATGGCTTCAACTTACCTTACTATTTTTGTGTCTGTTTTGGTATTATTACCTTTCTGCTATGATCGTGTAATTCACGTGAGCAGAGGATGATGCAAGAGTTAATAGGGAGCAACACCGATGTTGCCGACAGACATATGATAATTGACATAGTTACAAGGATATGTATAGAGAAAGATATTTTGTACTAGTTTTAGATCTCCTTATATTTTGGAATATTGTTTTTCTAAAACTTCTAAGGTGGAAGACAATATATAATATGTCTTGTATCCTTTCAACGATGATATGTTTTGATAACTTAATGATGGAAGCTGATTGATGCTTTAATGTTAAAAATTGGGTTGTGGTTGTTACACTAGAAAAAAAATATAAGTACAATATAATGTAAATAAAGTAAGTTATTAATTAGTTTTCTAAATTAGTTCTTTCCACAAATTGAAATTATGATTTTTTATAATGGGTTTAGAAAGTCTTATAAATTAAGGTACTTAAAACTCTGTTTCATTTTATTTTTCTTTTCTTTTTGTTAATAAGTATAATAACTTATCATTTTGAACTATTCTTTTGTTAAACATTTCTATACAAGAAATATGGAAAATAGTTAAACGTGTCCTTGAGTTGGCTCAATAGTATTTGCTTCATATATAGTATCAGAGGTTCCTATTCTCTATTGAAACAAACTTTAATATCTAATAATAGTTTCTCAAGTTGTTTTTTTTTTATCTCATTTTAAAATTAATAACTATCCTTTAAACAAAACAAAAAATAGACATGAGTTTAACTTCATTTGAAAATGATTGACCATCAAAAGATCAAAGGAGACATTTTTGAACAAGATACAACGTTGTAAAGAAGTGCTTTGTATTCAAGGACATACCATGACTTTGATAAAATGAAGAAATGTTTAGAACAAAACAAAAAATTATAATATTATTCTAAATTTTTAAATTGAAATTGCTTTATATAGAATAAACCCATAAAATTCTTATTACAAAGTTACAATTGTAACTCATAAATTAGATCTCTAAACTAGATTGGATGGTGACATAGTAAGGTTATATATTCATACCCAAATTTCATGGATGCAACCATATGTTACTTTTTAAGCAAATACTAACTCAACTATGCATGATTCCTTTTTTTTTTTTTTGTTTTTTTTTTTTTGTTATTTATTTCAGTAATTTTTCTTTTCTTTTTTCCATAGATAAGAAAGATCTTAGGGGAGTTTCTCTTCTGAGTTAGAGTGTGTTAGAAAATAACCTTAAAACTTTTTTGCCCATCTTAATTTACATCTCATGCATGTTTATACTCCAAATTCTACTCATTTTAATAATGTTGACCTCACATTCAAATATGCATAAATTCAAATAAAAACCAAAACAACACAAAAAATAGAAAACTCTATACATTGAAATTATATGAAAAAGGCCCATCTTGTTCAAATCTCAATATCAACCTAATTAAATTTATATGAATTGAAAATGAAGTTAAAATAATTTTACAAAAGAAGAAAGAATCACCTTGTTCGAAACAATCTCAGGTGTCCCTGGTGGAGTTGGTGATGTCGATTGACGATGGTGACGACGACGAAAGTATTTAATTCTAAAAAAATTGAAGTTAAGTTCAAAGAACATATGATGAAAGTAATACAGAAGAAAAATAAAATTTATATGAATACCCAAATCTTCTATCATCGCTTGCTTGACGAGCTGCCATTTTTAACCTCAACAAAGAAGAGAAGAGGAAGGTGGCTTTAAAACTCGGTTAAAAAGACTTAATTTTTAGTGTAACAAAAATATTAAATACAACATTAATTGAAAAGAGAAAAATAATAAATATATCTTTTTAAAATATTATTTTCTATCTAGTAATAAATTTATTGCAAAGTTTATTAACCCTTTTTTCTTGATAAACTGACCACTTTATTATTTGCATTCATGGGTTAATTCCAAATAAAGTTATGGTGTGTCGGAAGTCCTACATCGACTAGAAATATAGGACAATTTCATAATATATAAGTAAAGTATGGTCCAAATCTTATCTCACAAGCTTGTTTTGTGAGCCATAATTAGGCTTAAAGTCCACTTCCTATCATGTTCAAAGGAAGTTTTTCATGATTTGCAATTTTTTTGTTGGATTTGGTTGGTTAGTTTACTATATTTCCCTGTAGTCATTTACTTAAAGTGGCTGTCATTACTCTAATTATTTGAATGATTTGGAGGATGAGAAATCGTAGTAGATTTTTGGATCTAATTGCGTTTTCTTCTTTTATTTTTCAAATTAAGGTGTTAGTGCGTATGATTGAGAGTAAATTTATGAAGCATATGAGTAATATTATATGTGATTTTTTTGTGCTGAAAATTTTCAATATTTAAACTAGGGAGAGTATAGTGATTTCATTTGTGGTCGTAATATGACAAGTTTCATCTGCTAAATAGTTCAAGATATTGATGGTGTAACTAGAGGTTATCTTGATTTGACTTCATGTGTTAATATTTTTAGAGAAAGCCCGGGTGAATACATGGATAATTTTTCAATTTTTTTAGGAATAAAAATTGTTATTTATATTGAGTTTATAAAAGTCATTTATGCTTTGCTGCATTCATTAGTTAATTCATGTAAGTTTACTTTGATTTTTTAATTATCTAACTAACCATTTTTTTGGAGAATATGTGAAATAATTAATATTGGAAGATATTATATAATATCTTCTATGAAATGGTCCAAGAAAAAATTATATAATTTCTGTAACGTTCTATTGATATATTTCTAAAATGTTTTTATTATTATTTATTTATCATGTTTAAAGTTCAATATGATATTAATTACTCTTAATGTTTAAAAAGAAAACAATTTAGCTATCTAAAATAAAGTTTTTAGCAATTAATAACCGAATATTATTTTAATCTCACTTATCTTAGAATAATGAATGACTTCTTTTAATGGAGATGAAGAATATCAACATGAGGATAGGGTATGAGTAGTAGTTTCTTTGTACCTTCCACTAGAAAATATATGTTCCATACCTATTTCCATATCTATGCAGGTATCCATTATGTAGGCAAGTATCCGTTATGTAAGCACCCGTATAATTTTTAATATCCGCAGATATCCAGGGTACCCACAAATATTTATAAAAAAAATCTAAATATTTAACAATATATTTGAAGCATAAAATTCAAATAAAAATACAATATATATCAGTATCATAAATTTCAAAGAAAGTTCAAATAACTAATTCAAATAGTATTGAATGACACTTTACAAATAAAGGGAGATTGTATTTTAAACGAATTGATAAAAAAATTCCATTCAAAATCAATGTGTTAATATTTTAATCATGTTTTTTTTTATTTAAATTAGAGTTTAGCGGGTACATATATCCACAAACACATATATTGTGATATCCTTTACGTGATCAGATAAGATAAGGATATAAAAAATTACTCGTACTCATTAACTATATATTTTTTCCTATCCCCTCTTTTGTCACTCAAATTTTTAAATAAAACATTTTCCTTCTCATGCCTCGTGCTTTTACCGTTATCTTTAGGTTAAATTACCTTTTTAGTCTTAATTTTCGTCAAAATTTGTTAAATAAGTCATAATTTTAGTTTTGTGTTCAAATAGGTTCCAATTTTTGTTAATTTTGTTCAATTGGGTCCCTTTTTGCTAACACCGTTTAAATCATTAACGACCATGAACAATGACTGTCACGTGTCACTTTGTATTTTTTTTTGAATTTTTTTTTATTTTTTGAATTTTTTTAAATGTCCACGTGTCAATCCAGTAGCGTGCCACGTGTCAAATTCAATGTTCTATATTTAATTTGGTCCCTATATTTGTTATTTTTGTTCAATTTAGTCTCAATTTTTGTTAACATGAACCAATTTGGTTCCTCTCCAAATTGAAACCAAATTTAATTTTTATATTAAAATTCACAATTTTTATTAAATATTTTTATATAATATATTAAAATTCACATCATTATAACTTTGATATAAAAATTAAATTTGGTCGCGTCTTCAATAAAGACAAAATTGGTCAAATTTTAAACAAAATTGGGACTAAATTAAACAAAAATAACAAATATAGGGACAAATTGAATATAGAACATTGACTTTAACACGTGACACGCTACTTCGTTAACATGTGGACATTTAAAAAAAAACTTAAAAAAATTAAAAGAAATTAAAAAAAAATCCAAAAAAACCACGAAGTGACACGTGACAATCACTGTTCATGACCGTTAATGATTTAAACGGTGTTAGCAAAAAAAAGACCCAATTGAACAAAATTGAAAAAAATTGGAACATATTTAAATACAAAACCAAAATTAGGACTTAATTAAAAACTTGAAGAAAATTAAGAAAAAGAAAACATTTCAACTTTATCTTTATTATAGGAGTGGTTTATTTTTTAGGGTTTAGGGTGTGTATATATATATTGACCCATCGATGTTTCAATACTCGTCTCCGTCCTCATGTTCATTTTTGTTTTAAATTTCTAAAATATCTTTACTTTTTAGACAATCTAAAAATCTTATATTAATTATTCTTTGATTTTTGATTTATTTACTTATTTACAAGGCACACATTTTATTATATTTACTCTTTTTATAAATTTAAGTTTTATCCAATTATTATTTTTATTTGATATTTGCATAATTATAATTTTTTTTCTTTATATTCGGTATTAAAGAAAAAAATATGTATCCTTTTAACATTGCATACTTGATAATTATATATATATATATATATATATATATATATATATATATATATATATATTTTGTAAAAATTATTTAATTAATATTTTAAATAGTAAACGAACGATCAAATTGAAATGGTTATGTTTGTTTTATTAAATTCAAAATGCCCATTTACAAACTCGAATCGTCTATTTCAAACCGTTAACAAAAATTAGAGTGCTCACTCTTTACGGATTAAAACAAAATAGTATACTATTTGAAATTAAATAAAATAACATTATAACTTTGTTGGAGCGTAATAATATGTTAGGTTGTGATATTTTTTCCTTTTCAACGATCTCTTTGAATATTTGGCTTTAGTCATTGGAGTATTCAAGGTATAAGGTTGAACTTTTAAGTCTTTTGCATAAGATTCATGTGTCACTTTAGCATCTAATTTGATACTGATTAGATCATACTTTAACGTTGGTGTGAAGCAAGTAAAATATTTGCTTCAGGCTAAAAGTCTTAATTTCTTTTAATACAAATATTTTTTATTAAATTAATTATAGAATTATGTCTAAAAAATTCAATTTTTTAATATTAATATACTTTTATTAAATTGATTATAAAATTATGTTTAAGAAAAAAGTCTCAAAATTTTTTTGGTATTAATATACATCGATTATATTAATTATAACCTTATCTTTGAAAATAAAGTTTAATTAAATTATTACTGGTATCTATTAATTTTTATTGGTATTAAAAATGATATTTAATGAATTAAAACATTTTTTCAATAAATTATAACTTTTGTTTAAAAGAAAGAAAATGATTACTTATCTTTCTTCTCGTATAATCAATTTTGATTCCACTCCTTTACTATCATTGCTTTCTTATATTTCATAGTTCTTCTTTTGAGGGGTTTTGATAAATATTTTATTCATTGAATGTCATGTTATTTATATTGTATCAATCTTTTTATCCTTATTTCTGATAAATATATTCTTTCTATTTATGTTGCTATTGTTCTTATTCTATTAGTTGAATTTATATTAGGATTAGAAATTTATTTCTTTTGTCTGATTTTTTATTTTTCGATACTATTCGATTTATGAGTTTTTAAAATTATTTTACATATATTTTAACCAAGAACTGATTTTTTTTGGATTGAATTATATTTCTTTTGTCTTATTTTTGTTTTTCGGTACTATTTGATTTATAAGTTTTAAGAATTATTTTACATATGTTTTGACGAAGAATTGAAATTTATTTTGGATTGAATTGCAAAATGAACGAGAGTTGAAACTAAAGAAAGTTAAATAAAATTAATTACAATAATTTAATAGATAATTTTACATAAAAAAAATATAAAATTAAATAAAATTAACTACAATAATTTAATAAATAATTTTGCATAAAAAAAAATATAAGAGTTGGCAAATCGTGTCGAGTTACTTTAATAATCTCATCCAACAAAGATATTGTAGAATGTGTTGATTTCGAATGTATATATATTTGTAAATTTTAATCTTATGTAAATAGAGGTTGCGACATAGGCTTTCTCTTGATTTCACTCATTAAAAGTGTTCACAAACTACTTCATTATCGTTTGGTATTTTCATGCAAAGAACAATAATACCTTAGCCTTGTACTTAATATCACAATACATTTCTTTCACCATCTTGATTCTTAGATAAAGTACTTGACTTCATATTAGTATTTTTCTTTCAAATGATCTACAACAAAGGTTGCCTTTACCCATAAAGATGATACTCTAGCTTCTTTAATTTCTTGTTTTGCAAAAATAAAAGTTAAATAATCAAAGAAGGACAAACAGAAAAAAAAGGTTGGAAAGACAAATAAATGATGTTCTTATGCAAACAAAAAAGTAAAAGAAAAATATATCATTGCTTTCTCATAATCAAACTATTTAAGCAAGTTTGATTACCTTGGTGCAATGCTAGAGATTGATGCATCATTAATGGAAATATTTTTGGAACTTTCAGTAGCAGAAGTTTCCACTGAAGTCATTCTTCCAACTGAGAATGCAGGTTTGTTGGGTTTTGGAATGTTCATCACATCACTTGCCAACAATACCATGATAGTGGACATGGTTGGTCTAGTTGTTGCTGCTTCTTGAACACACAATAAACCAATCTGTATAAACTTCTCAACTTCATTGGATATGTAGGAATTTTCTAACACTGGATCCATCAATTCCAAGCATTTTCCTGCACACCACATTCTCCAACTCTACACCAAATTTTGATTTGAGAACTTTGTTACAACTCTAGATGATGCTGTTGGTGAAATTTATGTATCAGTTAAGAGGAAAAACTCACATATAAAAGAAGACTCTGACCATGTTCTGATAGAAAAAATCCACTGTTCTTTTTCCCACAAATGATTTCTAGAACAAGTACTCCAAAGCTGAAAACATCAGATTTCATTGAAAACAATCCTTCCATAGCATATTCCGGAGCCATGTATCCACTGCATGATCAAAATTGATGTAACTTTCTAATCTCTCACATGAAAGAACATGTTTCAAAACTACATTAGGAAAGAACAAGTCTTACTAAGTGCCCATTACTCGGTTTGTATTTGCCTGGTTCTGACCATTTTCAAATGCTCTTGCTAATCCAAAATCTGATATCTTCGGATTCATTTCATCATCTAACAGAACATTACTAGCTTTGAGATCTCTGTGGATTACCTTGAGTCTAGAATCCTCGTGAAGGTATAAAAGACCTCTTGCTATTCCATTGATTATGCTTGACCTTAGTTTCCAATCAAGTTGCTTCCTTTTTTCATCATCTGACACCATAAGGAGATATAAGATTTCTCAATATATAAAAGTATTGGTCATAGCATGGAAAAAAGTACCATATATATAAGAATCAAAGTGTGAGTCTAAGTCCTACACTGGTTAGAAATGAGAAAATGGAGCACTGTATAAGAATAAAGACCCATAAATCCATTGCTTTAAGGTTTTGGGTTGAGGGTGGTGTCAATGCCTTATGTGATTGAGCTCAAGTTTCATTGGTGTTGTATCTCCCCCAACAAGACTGACACCATAAGGAGATAGAAGATTTCTCAATATATAAAAGTATTGGTCATAGCATGAAAAAATTACCATATATATATATATATATATATATATATATATATATGTGTGTGTGTATGAGTATGAGTATAAAGATACAAAAGGTAACCATGAACAAGTAATGAAGATATCTAAAAGCATACCAAATAGGTGAAAGTCAAGACTTGCATTTGACAAATACTCATAAACCAGTATCTTTTCATTTTCGTCCAAGCAGCATGCCACAAGTCTTACAAGGTTGCAATGTTGCAATTTAGCTATGAATGTTACTTCATTCTTAAACTCCTCTGAGCCTTGACTAGAAGCTTTTGATAGCCTTTTGACTGCAACTTGTCTTCCATCTGGTAGAATTCCCTAATAAAATATTGCAGTAAAATAATAAGGTCGTTTCTATATTTTTTAAGGTTTTTTCTGCAAATATTTCGTAGGATGGTTGCTCTAACCTAAGCTAGTATCAGATGTTGAAGAGAAAAGAAATATAGAGGTTTTGTTCACAGTTACTCACTACCACTAGCAATCTTCTTTACATTAAAATGTAACTATCAAGAGAGAAGAATGAGATTGTTATACAAAATAAAAATAAAATACAATTTACACAGCTAAATGTGTGTTAGTCAAATAATGAAAAAATTAATAAAAATTTACATCCAAATATCAATTATTAAATACCTTGTAAACTGGGCCAAATCCACCTTCACCTAATTTAGATGTTTCAGAGAAGTTATCAGTACTCTCAAGAATTGTGATTAATGGGATTATAGGCAAATTTGTATACGCAGACAGAGGAATAGTATCAGTTATCAGCCCATCTACAAAGACAAGTTCTGAGTTATGTTTATATGAACTGAATGGCCATGTTTAAGTAGAAATAATATATGAATTCTAGCATTGTGTTATTGCTAGAAATTATTACCTTTTCTTACTCTATTCCAGTAGCATAAGCAATATATACTCAAACACAGAGCTACTAACCCCACCACACTCAATCCAATGATCAAGTTTCTTGACTTAATACCATCCCCTTGTTTAGCTGTAACAATATAAAACAAGTACATTAATTTTTTGACAAATTGTTCAAATTCAGTAAACAAACTAAACAATCATGAAATTTTGTAGGGTTAAACATGTTTTTGGTTTTTTTAACTTTCGGTGAAGATTGAAATTAGTCCAAATTCAAAATTTTGACTCAATTTAGTCCCTTAATTTTAGAAATGTGTGAATTTCGTCATTTTAACCAAATTTTATTAAGTTGATTAGACGTTTCAAACGTGTTTCATGATAACATTTAAGTTTATTATCTCATTTGACATATTTTCACTTCAATGTTAACTGAGAAACGCGTTTGAAAACATGAAACAAACCTAAAATTTTTGATTAAAAAGATTAAATCAACACATTTCGAAAAATAGAAAACTTAGTTGGTTTTGGAAGAGGGACTTATTTGATTAAGGGACAAAATATATTTAACCCAATTTTGTATGCTTGCAAAACAAGAAAAAGGTAACTGAAGTGTTGTACCTGTTAAACCAGGCACAATATATGATTGGTTGTCGAAAAGGTAGAACATATAATCATCATACTTTATGTGACAACTAGCAGTTCCCACGAGCCACCCCAGGTTATGTTCACAACATTTTGGAACCTGTGCCAGCATGGCCTCCAAGCACTGTCTGCATCTCTCACTGGTGAGGTCTCTGGTGCACTGCACCAGACCATACCTTCTCTGAGTGGAGCTCAAATTGAAGCCATCCATGTAGTACAACTGGTTGGTCTCCACAGTCGCTTTTCTGATCAAACTTCTCATGAAATCCTCACCCTTTTGAATCTCTTCTGCATCAGACACACTTTTGTTCCCAACATGATGTCTCGGATGGTTTATTGTGACATTCCCAATGAAGTTCTGATTGGAGTACCTCAGAATGCAGAAGTTGTAGTACATGACAGCAGAGACCCTGTTAGGGCAGTGCTGAAGGACTCTTCTGGAAGCAGCGGAGACACAGAATTGGCAGAAGTAGCCGACAACATCGCCACGACAGTCATAGAGGCCATACAGAGGGGAGTTGTTGCCTATGGTTTTGTAGTTATAGCCTTTGCTTGTGGCTGCATCTGAAGATAGCCATGAGAGCATGTTGTTAATGTTGGTTTTGTATGCATTGCTGAGAGGCTTTTGAGGGGTGAAATCGCAGTCATCTCCCAAATAAAAGGGTGGTTGTGCTTTGGTAACTAGAGATTTGAAGCTTAGCAAGAACATGAAAACAAAGAAATATAGTGATCTCACATTGAGTTCTGTTTTTGGTTTTCCCATGCCCATGCAGAAGAACTGTGTGAATTTTGCTTTGGTGCCAAGTGATAAATATATAATCATTGTATATAAAATATTTATTTTTAAGAGAGACTCATCGAAAACTTTATTTTTTTTCTTATTACATTATATCATTCTATTACTTTTGGATAATGAATTATGGACTATTTATTTATCTACTTTTAACCCATCATTCCAATGAGAGTCCAGATTTTTACAGGTTTTTTTGAGTGCTGTCCTCTGGTGAGCATTAAAAATACATTATATTGGTATTTTAAATATCTTTTTAATATATTTTTAAACGTCAAAATTAGTTATAATCAGTGTACTATGAAGGCACAGTAGAGGAACAACACAAAATCCCAACAAAAAATCCAAATTCCTCCAATCACCTTTAAATTATTACATCACACTACTAAAAAAATCAAAATAAATAATTAAATGATGATTAAAGTATGAATTAAAAATAGGTTAAAAAAATAGGTGAAAAATATCATTATCCTTACTTTTTTTTTCTATATATAAACGGACATTTTTAATTTTAATGAGACATTTTTCTATGTATTATGTATGTAAAGACATTTTTCTATATATAAAAATTTTTCTAATAATTTTTTTAGTATAGAGATTTTGTATTAGTGTACATAAATTTTATCATTTTTACTTTTAAGTGATTATTTATTTAAATTAAAATATTATATTATTTTATCTTTTAAATAACTATTTATAAAAATTTAGTCGTCATTTTAAACTAAAAATATTTATTTACGATAAAAAAAAGTAAGCACAAATATGTATGTTTTCTCTAATTTATATATAAACTTATTTTAATTTATTAATTTTTTTTCTCTTACAAATTTATAGAATTTTTTTTTTCAAATAACTATGGAAGTAGATAATTTGGTTTATACTAAATCAAGAGAGTGAAAAATGCAGTGATTCATGTGATTATTATAGGTGGATGAAAGAGACATCAAGATACCTTTAGAGGTCCAATCTTGTGATATATGAAAAGTAAGGGAAATTATTAGAACTAGATCTCAATCAATGGAGGCACGGTTTTATTTTGAAAATTTTATTTTATAAAGTATAACAGATTTTAATTTCTTAGGAATAATTAAGATAATTAATATTATTATGGGTAAGTACTATATTTTATTATTCGTAATATACGTTTTATCCTTGCTCTGTTAGTGTAATCTAAATTGTTGTAAGAAGTATCATGAACTTGAGAAAAGAAAACTAAATCCAGTAATACCCATTCCATTTAAATATATTTTTAATTCTTTGAATCTAGAGTACTATTTCTTTTAATCTTTCAATTAAAAATTTTGATATTAGTTTTAATCACTGAGGTTAAATTATGTTAGTTACGTTGACAATGTGACAAATAATAATTTTCTCATCTTCTATCTGAACTTAATTAAGATCCTAATAAAACATTGGCATTCTAAATAACAAGGAAGTTAATAATTAAATAACTTAAAAAAAAACATATTCAATAAAAATTCAACAAATATATAGACCATCAACGTTTGTAATCTTGTCCATTTAAAAATGACATAACGCAAAATAAAAAAGTTAAGAAAACAATTTTTTTAAATTTAAATTTTTAATAAACGTTCTTAAAAAATATGTCACTCGATTAAATTCATTTAAAGAAAATATTTCAAAATCGTTACCACATCTTACCATTATATAGAGATAATTGACCTATGTGTACACATTTATTTTTTTACTTAAATTCTTAACAAATAAATAACCGTAGTTTTAAAATTAAAATAATATTTTATTAAGTTTATTATTTAAACCAGCGGCGCCATCGCGTCTAAGAAATAAATAACCGTCATTTTAAAACTAAAACAATATTTTATTAAATTTATTATTTAAACTAGCGTACACACAGTGTTATTGCGGTGTTATCACGTTTGTGTGTACATATTTTTTAAATATAAATAATAATATGTTAGTAGATGATAATAGTGTAATGTTATTAAGTTAATATATAAAATAAATTTATATTTATTAGAAATAAAGTGAAATGAATAGAGAAATTAATTGTTGATGAATAAAAAAAAAAGAAAAAAAGTTTTATAGAAAATAGGTAAAAATAACTATTAATTTTTAAAAATTTAATAAATAATTATATTGTAAAGGGTAGAAATGATATTACGAAATGGGGACACAAAAGAGAGAATTCTCTTTATATATTGTTATAGATGATTTTTTTTAAATATGACTATTTTACTTTTTAAACTAAAATAATTGTTTATAATAAAACAGTTATTTACATAATAAATAAAATGTTGCTACATTTACTTATGTACTTATGGGAATGGAGCAGAACCAATTGGACATGTTTCATGATTTTCTATCAAAAGTTCATTGCTTTGTATACAAATGCATGAAATAAATTCATAATATTTATTGCTGCATTCACTTATGAAAATGGAATCGCGTGGATCTCATGACATCAAAAGCTTCATTGTTTTATTCATTCATACAAAACCATGAAATGAATTCATAATATCTATTGCTGCATTCACCTATGGGAATGGAGCAGATTGGACCCATCTCATGATTTTTCAGCAAAAACTTCATTGTTTTGTTCAGTCATACAAAGACATGAAATATAAATCCATAATATTTATTGCTGCATTCACTTTTAAAAATGGAGCAAATTGGACAAATATCATGATTTTTCATCAAAAAGCTTCATTGCATTTTGTTTAGCCATACAAAGACATGAGATAAATTCATAATATTTGTGAAATCTATTTTCACATCATTGTTGTTGCAAAAGCAAATTCGTTGCTCAGATGCTTTATTTTTTTCTTTAATGGTATCCTAAGACTCACCAGTGTAGTAAGGGCTTTTTGCCCCGGTTATTTTCCTCATTTTGTCTCGGGCCTGTAACCGAGGCATATTGGGGTGAGGCCAAAAGGTACCCCCTTTTGGCCTCGGTTGTTACCCGAAGTCATAGAGTCCCTTTTATGCCTCGGTTCTAAATGAACCGGAGCCATATGGTTCCTTTTCTGTCTCGGGTCCACGTTTCCATTTCATCCCAAATAACAACATTTCGCATTGAATTTTAGTTACTCTTTCGATTAATTCCAAACAAAAAATTGGCATAATTCTTCCACAATTCAAGAGGCGCAATTCTGAACTCCAATAATATGCGCAAAAATCACAGTAGCAATATCATCAGAAACAGATATGAAATTGTCAGCATTCTTCCACAATCAAATATGCAATTCCGAACTACAATAACCACCGCGCGAAACAATACACAAATCATCGAAGCAATTTCATCAAAAATGCACAATCATCATGAAAAGAATTGATTCAACTGAGATAGGAATCGAAATCGTTCACCTTTTCCAGAGATCGCGTTGAGGTTTTGCGGTTATGGATCGCCAGAGGCGCTCCATCTCCACGCAGAGGGATTGGATCTGAGTGATGTCCTTCTTCACAGCGAACGAAAGCTCCGTGTCGGCGCCGGTGCCTGCGGTGGCTGAGTACTCGAGGCGTTCGAGACGTTCAAGACCGTCACGAGATCTAAGTAGAAGTTTCTTCGCGGATTGGTGAATCTCCGACAATGTTCCTCCACCTCCTTCCATGGCGGCGACGGAGATGGAAATGGTGGTTTTCTTGAGTTTCTCCGAGAGAGCGCTCTTCAATTTCACCGGAAAACAAAGCAAAATAAACCGTTGGTGGGGATATTTTTCCCATTTCAGACATTTCAATTGAATTTATTTTGTCTTATTAGTTAAGTTACTTAATAAAAAGTAAAATAACATATTTTCTAATTTTTTTAAATAAATAAAAAAAAAAAATATATATATATATAACAATATATAAAAAAGAGATATTCTATTTTGTGTTCGTATTTTAAAATTCCAATTTTACTTTTTAAAAAATTTAATTATTTGTTACATTTTTTAAAATTG
>Ga0209589_1004314_pt1 | contig 24625 bp, 9 predicted proteins | sample CowpeawhiteBW_FD_187525 | JGI IMG/M metagenome (GOLD analysis project Ga0209589, IMG submission 187525) | Root nodule microbial communities of legume samples collected from California USA - Cow pea white BW (SPAdes) (version 2) | ecosystem: Host-associated > Plants > Roots > Nodule | place: USA...
ACACAATAAAGTACTCTCAACCACTTGAGCTAGTACTTTTCCATGTCATAGTTCCTCACATTAATTGCTTTAAATGTTTCTATTACCCACCATAATTAAATAATTATTTAAATAACTATTTAATTTCCTCGGGTCTTACATTTTCCAATGCATCGCACACGAGAATGCCTAAAAATGTACCTTTTTGAACATTAATGAAAGGCCTAAATTCCACCAAATGCTCGTTGTCATTGAGGGTGAAGTTCACACAAAGGAGGTGAGGAGAAATGCAACATGCAAGGTTTTCTTAAACACATATATGTCTTACCTGTAAGTGTCAAACGTAAAAGAAAAGGTTTTTACATTTGACGCTTATAGGTCATACGTAAATTTACTTCTGACCTATAATCGTCATATGTAAAAACCCTTTTTTGCATCTGGAAGTTATAGATCAGACGTAAATATTGACCACTTAATTACAAAAATATCATCGTGCATTTTTCACATTTGTTGCCTACATGTCATACGTAAATTCAACAATATGGTAAGCTATTTTTGTGTTAGCGTAACCTTGTCTTAGTTAATCATTTGAGATTCTTTATAATTATTTTTGTTTGGTGGGATATTCCTAATCACATCTTATTTAATTGTTTTACAGTATTAATAATTATCTTATTTAGTGGGGTGTCCATAATCTCATCTTATTTAATTTTTTGGTTAAATATATATTTGGTCTCTTAATTTTCAGTGAAAATTAGAATTAGTTCCTCTTCGAAACTTTGACCCAATTTAGTTTCCCAACTTTAGAAAAGCATGGACTTACTTCTATTAACCTAATTTTTTTAAGTTTATTTGACATATCAAACGCGTTTCATGATAACATTTGAGTTATTTACATTGTTTGATACATTTTCGTTTCAATCTTAGCTGAAAAACGTGTTTGAAACATTAAATAAACTTAACAAAAATTTGGTTAAAAGGAATAATTCATTCATTTATAAAAATAGGGGATTAAATTGGTCCAAAGTTTTGAAGAGGAACTAATTGTAATTTTCACTAAAAGTTAAGGGATCAAAAACATATTCACCTTAATTTTTTTATATCATTGATAATTATCATTGTTAAGTGAAGTATTCTTAATCTCATCTTAATTAAATATCCCATGTTATCTAATTCATTATAGTAGTTAGAGTTGTTAAAGTGGGTCAGAACTCGTGGGCTAACCCGGCCTACCACGGGTTTGGGTTGAGCTGAAATTTTTATATAAATTTCAGTACAGGTTAATTTTTAGCCCGACCCACCAAGAACTTAGCTTACTCGGGTTGAACCTGTGGTGAGCCGGGTTGGCTCACCAACCCACCCATAGATAAAGGGTCACACAATTTATTTTGTATTTGGGTTGGGCTGAGCTGTTTTTTTTAGCCAACATATTGGATTGGCAAATGCAAACATAATATTTTTGGGATTTTGGTTTGTATTTGGGGTTGAACATTATTTTGAATTGTATTGAAGATTATTTATATTTTAATCACAATTAAAATTTAGTTTTTTTATGGAAGAAAATATTGCATTTTTTTTAATTAAGTAAGCTAGTGAGCCAACTCGTTTAACCCATCAACCCGTGGTGAGCCAAGCCGGGTTCGAATTTTTTTGGCTCGCTATAAGTGAGCCAGGTTTGTTAGAAAATAATTAATCAAACAATATAATTAATAATAGAAATATGAAATAATATAATAATAATTATTAGAGTAATAATAATACTAAGACATATATATAAATCAACGAATATTAATCAAATACCCAACAATTATAATAACAATAAGAGATAAAAAAATAAACGAGGAAAGGATAGAAAAAGCCTGGGTTGAGGCACGCATAGTACTATCCTTAGAGAGAAAATGTCCTTACTACACAACGAAAAACAAAATCATATATGATTCTCTCCCAAGATACAACAACCTGTTGAATCAATTGAGCGCAACGAAGGATCTCTGAACCTTATGAACACCACTGTTTTAATAGATAATATAGAGAAGAAAAGAAGAACATTTTTTAGAGAAATCTAGTGTTTGTTGTGTCTTTCCCCATGCACCTAGGTGGTATTTATAGGTAAAAAAGGGAGACACAAAAGTAAATTGTAATAAGAAATATAGTCGTTAACCATAAATAACATTAACCCATCAAATTAAAAGTCCATCAAAATATTAGTAACTGTAGGATGATATTTTAATTATATATTTTTAAATTATACTAAAATATTTCCAACAATCCCCTACATGATTTAAAACAAAATATTGTAGTTCAGTGTAAGGAATCTTCCGAGTTTGAGTCTTACACCTAGTGTTTATAAACTTTCACCAGAGAAAATGCAAAGACTTTATTGTCTTGAGCTACATCCCCTGTGACCGGGTTTTAGGAAATAACACCTACAATATCGGTGTTCATTATAGGATCTAATTAGTGGGTGCACGTTACGGCCTTGTGCATGTATCTTGTTTCATGAGTGTCACTTAGAGACTTGCCCATGTCTCACAATGGTGGCCCCACCATCACATTCACTAGGTAAACCCTCAAAGGGTGGTTTATGACTCATACCCCTACAATAATTGTCATTGGATTTATTAAGAGGTATTTAAAAAATAATATATAACCATAATAATGCATATACCTCAACCTAATTATTGTCATAATTTATAGTACACCTCGCCATAAGAATGAGACATAAAATTTAATCAAATTATTTGGTGTACTTTAGTCAACAACAACTTCGTTGTTACTCATTGAACTTCATTCCATGGGATCACCATTCATGTGGAGTTAGGTGTCTATTGTTGCAACTAACTTTTTATGGATTTTAATCTCATTTCCCTCTACCACTTAAGTACTCATTGATGCATCAATCCTTTGGTGAGCGGATTCGCAATATTTTTTGACCTGACAAAGTCAAGAAAATTAATACCATGAATGATAGCTTTCTAATAAATTTATGTCTCACTCTCATGCAATTTTTTTTTTCAATAATTTTTTTTCTATAAGCTTTATTTATATAGCAACTTGAGTGTCATAATGCAATGTAAAAAGATGAATATGTTTATTTAATAATGATAAAAATCATATAGATAATAAATATTGTCCTGAGCAACACTATTATTTACAACAAGAATCTTTGCTCCCATGGTTTATCATGAAACTACACATCCACCCAAAGTTAAGACATAACCATAACCAGTAGGTGATTTTGTGTCACCAGAATCAATATCCAATTCACATTAATATATATCATTCAATAATCTCAAGAAATTGGATATATTGAATGTCATAACTAGAAGAAACACAAATAATATCACTAGATGGCAAAATAGTACCAAAGGTATATTTTTCACTCACTTTAGAATATATAACCAAGATTTTCTTTTTATTAAGAGGTATAGTAACCATTGCAAGATAACCCCCACACTTTGAAATATTTTAAATGTTGTTCTCCTTCTATTTTTTTTTTCTGTAACTCATTATAATTTTATTACAACCTTTTGTAAGGAATTCAATTTGAGGAGATGACAAACAGGATATAAAGTTTCATCCTATATAATTTTAAGCAAAAACAAGCTAGAACTTGAAGCATAACATTTATCATATCAAACAAAAGCATTTTTTTTCCTTTCGTTGCACCATTAAATTGACACCATACACTATATGTTACTTTATAAATAATACTGAGTTTCACACAAAAATACCCGTTTGAAAAGACATGTATTCTCATTTCTAAAGACATATATATTCATCACTTTCCTTTTAAATTAATTTTGTACCTCGGAATTTTATAATTTGAATGATTTTTAACCAAACTTCTCAAAAATTGTAGCAATAGCATGTCATATATCACAACTTAACATTTTGTAATAATCAAAGAAAAACTTATAAATATTTTATTACAAGATAAAAGTACTTAACTCAAACCATCACAAATATATCATTTATCAACCAAAACCAAAACACATGTTTAGAAATAATAATTCTATTGCATTAAAAAACCACTTCATAACCTTGTTGAGCAAAGGAAGTTTCTAAATTCAGAAACGTGAAAAACTCATTTTAAAAAAAATATAAAAGACAAGTTTAATTTTATTTGACCATCCCCTCAATTTATCATATGAAGATTTTTTTTATCATCACACACATGATCATAAACATGATGTCAATTAATTCATTTTAATTTTATGTCATAAACAATATTTTTAAGTTTATAAATTTGATAAAAAAGATTTATTATCGGTCACTTTTTTTCATATAAATATCAAGATAATTTTTTTTTCTTGCAAATGCATAATTTCATAACTCAATAATATTTTTAACTTATACAAAACACTTGAAATATAGCAAATGACGGATCTTGGACAAAATATTCAGGGTGCCAACTTATATTTTTTCAAATTCATTATATTTAACTATAAAAACTTTAGAAAGTTGTTTTTCATAATCTTTAATTATTGGATTCATATGAAATTTTTAAGGTTTGATTGATGTAGATACATTTTTTTCATATCCAGCAAAGTCTTCCTCTTGAAAAGGAAAGAATCAATTTTTTTACTCATTATTATAATTTTTCTAATATAAATTTATTACTACTCACCTATTTAGAAAAAAGATAAGTTTATCACATTCGAGTGACACACAAGAGATAAATTTATCACATACAAGAAAAAACCAAATTACTTTATAAAAAGTAGAAAATAAATTTATTCAAAAGAGAAAAATTGATTGATCCAAAATATTTTTTGACTTTTCAATTTTACCTTGATACAATTTTATTTTGAAAATAAAGAGAAATTGAGGGTGAAAATTAAAATAAAATAAAGTAAAGATACATAAGAAAAAAAAAGGAAAAACCTTGCATGAAGTTTAAAAAAGAAAATAAATAATTATATAAATAATATAACGATATATAAAAATAATTTTAAAATACATATAAAAGAATAATAAAAAAATTGGGGGAGTCATGGCTCCCCTATGTTCCCATTAAGATATGCTAGTATGCATAGCGCTATCCTTAGAGAGAAAATGCTCTTTCTGCACAAGGCAAAACAAAATCATATGCAGTTCTTTTCCAAGATACAACAACCCGTCAAATCGATCGAATGTAGCAGAAGGCCTTTGAACCTTATGAAGACCACTGTTTTAAGAAATAATATAGAGAAGAAAAGAAGAACACTTTTGAGAGAACTCTAGTGTATGTTGTGTCTTTCCCCATGCACCTAGGTGGTTTGTATAGGTAAAAAAAAAGGAAACACAAAGTAAATTGTAATAGAAAGTATAGCCCTTAACCATAAATAACATTAATCCATTAAATTAAAAAACCATCAAAATATTGATAACCTTAGGTTGATATTTTAACTATATATTTTTAAATTATACTAAAATATTTCCAATAGTTGTGTCACTAAGTGATCAACCCGTAGTGGGTCGGGCTAGATAATTCTTTTTGACAGCTCTAGTAATACAAACAAAATACACTCAGAAAATTAAATAGTAATAATAATAATAAATAATTTAAAAAGATAATATGAATGATAATAAATAAAGATTTAAAGTAATTTGCATATGAATGCTTAACCTTAGATATTGATTTAAATGGGAAAATATTAAGTAACATGGATGCTTAATTAAATAAAGTATAGTATTTTCAATTAAGTTCCTATCATTTAAATTTTTCGTTAATTGGGTTATGTGACTGTTATATTGCTCAATCATCTTCCTTATTTGTTTCCACATATTAAGAAATGCAAAGTTTAATGGTTAATATAAAATCATATTAAGATTAATGTAAAATGACAGGTAATGTAAGTAACGACGACAATCCATTGTTATCCATCAAGTTTCGAAAGAAAACAAAAGTTACTTTTCATCTTATATTAACCATAATATCATATTATATTAACAACGAAAAGTTATATATATATATATATATATATATATATATATATATATATATATATATATATATATATTAGCGGATCTTGAGACAAGATTTAGGGGTGTCAAAACAAATAATTCAGTATATTTTTAGTCTCTAAACTTTGACGTCCAAATTGAAAATTGTCACAGTCTGATATTTTAAGATATTTTAATCCACAAACTTTATAAATGAATGGATATAGTCCTTTCCTATCAGATATTAAAGTCAAGACGGTTAGACAGTGTAAACAATTCAAATGATAGTATGAAACACATTTGACATTGTAAAAAATTGAACATAATTATGTTAAAATGATTATATCAATTCGCTTTTTAAATTTAGGGACAAAAATATATTAGTTTTTTATGTGTCAAACACACTTTTTAGCATATATTAAAGCTTAAATGTGTTAGACACCGTAAACAATTCAAATGATAGCACAAAACACATTTAACAATTTAAAAAAAATTGCGTGATTAGGTTAAAAGGATTATATCCATTCATTTTTTAAATTTTGGGACAAAAATATGTTAAAATTTTGGACATAGACAAATTCTAATTTTATATTAAAACTTTGATACTAAATCATATTAAAATCCAAAATAAATATATAAAAGTTTTGAAAGTATCAAATACATAAAATACATTAAAATTAAAAAAAATTATTTATATATATATATATATATATATTTATATATATATATATATAAAAGATCAAGAGTAAAATAACCATCATATTACTCAATTAACGAAACAATTAAGACTCAATTTCATTATTTTTAGAAAATGATAAAAAGTATAAGGGTTAAATATGTTTTTATCCCTTAACTTTAAGTGAAAATTGAAATTAGTATCTTTTTGAAATTTTGACTCAATTTGATCTTTCAACTTTAGAAATACATGAATTTAGTCATTCTAACCAAATTTTGTTAAGTATATTTGACATTTCAAACGTGTTGTATGATAATATTTGAGTTGTTTACACTGTTTGAAATATGTCTGCTTTAATGCTAGTAAAGAAACGTGATTGAAACGTCAAATAAACTTCACAAAATTTGGTTAATATAATTAAATCCACGTAATTTTAAAAATATGAGACTACATTAATATAAAATTTCAAAGAGGAACTAATTTCAATTTTATAAAAATAATAGTAATAATATGATAAGACATAAATAAAGAAAAGTAAAATCGACTAATTTTATTGAGTGTAATAATATCTAATTGGTTCTAACTTCACATTCTTCTGTACTAATTATACATCAATATGTTCTACTTCCAATCTATAAATTTGAACAATAATTGATTCAATTAATTAATATTTTTCAGAACGATATTATTTAAGAAGAAAGATATAAAGAATGACACATTAATACCTATGCTACATTTAATGAAAAGAGAAAAGATCATGTGATGAGAAAAAGAAAACGTTTCAAGGATTAATAAAATCATTTAACAGATGATATCTATACACCTTCCTAAATATAGAAATTCAACGAATTCATATTAGAAAAACGAATATATCAAAATTTGGATACTTTTAAATACTAAAATACTAGTTAAGATTGTTATTTGTGTAAATTAAATAATTGAATCATTCTAACATCTACAAAAATTCATGGTTACTTATAAGAAGTTAAATTACAATTTAAATATATATTTCAGTTTTTTATCAGTTTACATAAGTTTTTAAAAATACAGTATATAAGTTATTTTAAGTTACATGAAAATATCAACTTATTTTATTTTTAATTTATTTATTTTCTTACAAAAACTCATATTTTTCTATGCATGGAACACCAAATTCCACGACATATGGAGTTATTGGTATTCACGATAACATAGACAAAATTTGAGGGTGGGATCCTTACACGATTTCATTTTAGTCTTTTGAAAGAAAATCCAAATAAATGTCACTTCTTCACATCAATATCCCTACCCAATGTCACTGTCCTTTTTTTTGTTCATGAGATAAAATTAGAGACTTTGTTTATAAACATTCTTATTACTCATATATACACATTATAAACATTCATACACATCAAAATTAGTCTAATGAAGTTGATGAGCTTTCATGAAGTAATATTTGAAAAAAATTAAAAACATGAATTTAACTTAAAAAAATTAATACCACTCTGGACACAAAAGTTAAGATAATAAATTTATATACTTTTTGTCTTATTAGTCAACTTTGTCAATTTTATTTAAAGGTTAAATTAAACATTTAGTCCTTACTTTTGTTCAATTTTGTCAATTCAGTTCTAATATGTTTTTTTTTTCAATCAAGTTTTAATTTTCGTCAATTTTATTCAATTTGGTCATTTTTTGTTAATTTCATTTAAATGATTAATGGTAATGAATAATGATTGTTATGTGTTACTTCGAGTTTTTTTTATAATTTTTGAAAAAATGTCTATGTGTCAATCCATGTGTGTCACGTGTCAGAGTCAATATTTTATAAATTTAGTCCATTATTTTTGTTCAATTTAATTGTCTTTTTTTTAAATGGAACAATTTTGTCCCCTTCTAATTTGAGACCAAATTTAGTTTTGATATAAATGTTATAATATTTTTATTAAAATTCACATTTTATTAAATATTTTTTGTTTAGAGTTACAATTAGTTTAAAATTAGAAGGAGAATTTGAATGATGAAGAGTAATATAAGTTATCTAAACTTTTAAACTAATTGTAACCCTAAACAAAAACTATTTAATACAAATTTGAATTTTAATAAAAATATCATTATAATATTTATATAAAAATTAAATTTGGTCTCAACTTGGCGAGAGACAAAATTGCTCTATTTAAAAAAAAAAGAGACTAAATTGAACAAAAATAACAAATATACAGATTAAATCGAATATAAAACGTTAACTCTCACATGTGATACGCGGTTGGATTGACATAGGGACATTTTTTTAAGATTAAAAAATTAAAAAAAAAACCATAAAAATCATAAGGGGACATGTCATTATTCATTACCGTTAATAATTTAAATGAGGCTAGCAAACAAAATAACTAAATTGAATAAAATTGACAAAAATTAGGATCTGATTGAAAAGAAAAACAATATTATAACTAAATTGACAAAATTGAACGAAAATAAGAAACAAATATATAATTTAATCTTATTTAAAATAAAACTTAAAATCACTCTTAAATTGTCAACCCTATGTCTATTCTAACATTTAAAACTAATAAATTTTTGTACCCTTGCGATCTCAAACCTCCACCATCATCTTCTTCTGCTTACAACAACAAATTTAAACATACATATCTAGGACATAATGATTTATATTTATATGATTAACTTTATTTACAAATTTAATTTTACTTATTTTGTAAAATTTAGCTATTTTTATTTAAACAAAAGTTGAGTTTAAATCAATTATCAAAGTATATAATTTATATAGTATCGATTAGGGATGGCAACTGGGTGGGGTGGGGATGGATTTCGTTATCCCATACTCATTTATACAATTATAGTGAGAAAATTACAGTATGATTGATAATGAATTGGAAAATAAAAAATAACTAGATAAAAAATATCGAAATAGTATTCTACATGATGAAAATAAAGAACAAATAAAAATAATAAAAAATTAACAAATGTGTGTCTTATAAACAATTTGAGAGTTATTGAAAGGAATCGCACAAAGAAAAAAATGTATAATTAAAGGTATGATAATATGAAAAATACATTAGAGATCTAAGAAAACTTTTCAAATATCAACATATATACTCAATGGTTGAGAAATAACAAAAAATGTTTTAGAGAAACAAAAGAGTTCTTCAAATGAAACAAAAAATAATAATAATAAGTAAATAATTTATTTTTATATTACCTAGTAAATGAAAGATTTATGATATTAAGTACTTAAACTGAGAGTATTAAACATTCTCACGTGAAAGAAAAATATACAATAAATAACAATATTAAAAAATAATAGAAATATTCAAATGTGAGACATAAAAAAAATTTAATTGACATACATCATTTTAACATAATTACATAAATGTTATAATAAGTTGAAAAATATATTGGAGATACGAATGAGTTTCATGAAAAACCAAATAATTAGAAAAAATAAAAAATAGAAAGTATATATATATATATATATATATATATATATATATATATATATTATAGGATTACTTAATTAATTGTGAATATTTTAATAATTTAAACAAGGACGAAGATATGGCAGGACGGGGATATGTACATCACCATACCAATCACCATACCCAATTGAAAGAGTCGGGTATTCTCCATATCCATATCCAATCAATGCGAGGATTCTCCGTCAAAATGGGAACGAGTTCAGATAATACCTACCGATACAGATTTATTTGTCATCTCTAGCATTAATAAAAGATATTATTTGTGATCGGAAAACATAACTAGTGATTCAAAAGATAATTAGATGAAATGAATGACTACATATAAATTTATTCTCATCCCTAAAAAAATTAGAAAGTATTTTAAAATATTATAATAATTTAATGGCGTCATTTTCTTTAAATTATTTCTATCCTCAACTTTTTCATTATTATCTCTTATATATCTATCTTTTGTCGGTAATGTTGCACCACACATATAGAGAGAGGAAGGAAACAAAAGAGGGATGGTATATGTAATCTAAAATTAATTTTATAAAATGTATATACTAGGTGGATATCTTGGTTAACTCATAAAGCCTGTGTTGTAAACATGTGAGATCAATTTGATCAACAAAAGAAATATTTTTTTCCTAGTTAATGAATTTTTTAAAATGTATATCCAGTATGTAAAGCCCACACAGATAAATACACCAATTTGGGGTCGTAAAACTTTTTTAAAAAGAAATAAAAAGCATAAAATTGTTTAAATACTAATAATATCATTGATGACGGATTTTTATGACATAGGGCATGACTCCCCAATTTTTTTTAATATTTATACAAATTAATATATAATAAATATATTTTGTCATAAAATATTTTTATTTTTATCTATTTGAGGTTAATTTGGCATTTGTAAAGTTTTTTTTATTGTTGTTTTTTCAATATGATGAACTTAAATTAGATAAAGAGTACATTAATTCTTATTTTATTGTTTTCTTTTTGTGAAGTGTTTTGACTTTTTTATAAAGACGAGTCTAACCTTAATTTTACAAAATACACAAATAAGATGATTTTTAACTAAAAATTATAAAAAATTGTTAAAAGTTACAAAAATTATGCAGTTATATATATATATATATATATATATATATATAATTTAAATTATTTTTTAATTTTAATATATATTTAATATATTTGACGTTCTCAACTCATTTTATATATTTATATTAAATTTTAACATTCTTAAAATATTTGGTAAAGATCATTTAGATTGTTTGTCTCCACGATCAATATTAATAATAACATTGAAATCGTTAAAATACTAAGAATAGTTTTTTTTTTTTTCTCAACATTTAGGCTTTTCCAATAAGATCTTACGGTAACAAGATTTATAAGAAAGTACGTTAGAATAATGTAACATGAGAGAGGGAGGGGGAGAGAAAAAGAGTGAAAAACAAAAATTTATATCAATTCACTTTTGTAAAAGTGACACATTTAGTTTCTTGGTTACGTTGACTAAGCTAATTTACAAACTTTCAAGTTTTTACAATAAATAAAACATTCAATAACTGTTTTTGAATTCTATAAGACCTTACAACCACACTTTGTGAATCAACTTGATAACCTTAATCAATAACACTTAAAAAAATTAAATAATATAAAAACCAATCAAAATAAGTTTTTAAAAAGTTAAAAGCACTAAAATTTGGACTTTAAATAATTACTTTTTAATCAATTAAAACAGTTTCATAAAATTCAAGTATTCTTTTATCAATTAAAATAGCATTTTAATAGAATAAATAGAGCCAATTTTAAGCGTTTGAGTTTCAAACATTTTTAATCGGTTCATATATGTTTCCAATTGTAATTGACTCAAATGTTCTTCTTTGCAAATCCAACAAGTCTAAAAATATTTTAATATATTAAAATATTTTTTAATCTATTAAATCATAACTCAGATATCCAAATGACTTTTAATAACTATCTAATCACTTTCTAACTAAATCAAATTCAAATCAAAAACACATTTTAAGCTCAAACTCATTACAACGAGATTATATATTCTTTACATTTTCATCTCTTCTTCCTTCGTTTTTCAATATATATGGTTAAAATCATTGTATATGATATCTTCAAGCTAAATATGTCATCACATACACTATTCATGAACATATATGATTCAAACTCTTCAAGAACATGCTACAAACCCTAAAACACTAGCATTACAATAAGTTAATGTGTTAAATCAATTGTGTCTATGTTTTCTTAGAAATATAGGAAAATCAAGAGAGATTTGATTTAGTTCGAAGGTGGTTGAAAGAGAAAATATAGCATGGTTAAACTTTTTCCTTCTCTTACATTGGCCTGTTTAAAAATGGCTTCGAGATTGTAAGTTTTTGGATGCAGAAAAGCAACACAAGCTCCATCTTTTCCTCTGTGACTCACAAGAGTTTAGATGGAGTCTTAATGTTAGGGTCTCTCCTTTTGTAGGTTGTTAGGGATGAACCTATGACCTAATTAATTAGCTGAGGGTTATCAACACTTCCAAAGATTGAGAATTTGCCGATTGATATTCTTTGAACGATGGATAAACAATGCTACACAAACAAGCATAACCCTATTTTTCTATTTTTACTTTTGCATATACTACTAAAAGTAGTTGAAAAAAATGTAAAGCTTTATCTAACAAAAATTAGTAAATTTGCTATTAATTATCCTAGGTATCGGTGCTAATTACCTAAAATTTTATACAATCTAAGTTTGCTCCACAGACTATAATTTTACGTGGAGTAAATATTATGCAATCTTGTCTAATACAATGAAACTTTCCACAATGTAATTTGATTATATTGGAACTAGCTTCCTAAAATCACCATCATTTCTATTATGTCTAAATATATACTACTAGAAATACTGAATTTACCAACGAAAATTTATTAATGAATCAAAATTTGTCAATAATATGCAATTACAAAGAGAAATTAGTGATAGATATTGACATTTGCTTTACCAATGGAAACATTCGTCGGTAAGTGAGTTGTGAAATTGTGGACCAAATATCTGTTGGTAATATTCATCGATAAGGTAATGATAATTGTTTAGCAATGGATTGATGTTGTCAGTAATTGAGTGGAAAAATTGAAATAAAATTTCATGATTCACCAAACGTATCTTCTTCCTCACCCATTCTCCATTTCACCATTTTTGTTCTCCCCATTCTAAGAATTAGTGTTTCCTCAAATTGACCATTCCTGAACTCGATTCTCGCCTAAAATTCGTGTCATATATTTGTATTTCCCAAACCCTATTTAGGAAAGCAATTGCTATTATCACAAATGACTTTGATGCATAGAAATTTGATGAAGATATTGTATAGAGACTTGGTGAGGTTATGAATAATTAATGGAGATTGATGAAAGACTTGAAGAAATGGGGTGTTGATCAAGCTTGAAGTGTGATTTATCTGGTGATTATGTGGAGATATTGAAGCTTAAAGATTGGAGCTTAACATGAAAATTATTTGACATAGAATAAGTGTCTTGTGTTTGGTTGTAGTCTTTTAATCTGTTAAAAGGATTTTTAACAGGTTAATTGACTTGTTGTTATAGTTCTAGTATTAACATATTCAATCAATTGAATTATCATCCGATTAGTTGATTTCACTTAAATCAAGTGAAATCAACAAATTGAACAGAAAAGTTAACCTATTGAATATGTTAGTTGACAGATTATAAAGCTTGTTTTTTTCAGATAGGTCAAGGACAAAATCATTTTGAGTGTGAAACGTTTGTGAATTGCTTCTTGGAATCTTGGAGTGTTATTGGCTTTGTGTGGGTTCCTTGAAGAAAGCGTTTGGATGGCTAGGGAGAGCCATTACCAAGGTTTGCTCTTTCTTGGGTATCTAGGTGTTGTCTAGTGTGATTCCAAATCTACAAGTGATAGTTTTGTTGTCTTGAGTTAGATTCTTATGTGATTCAAGATTCTTGGTGTGGAGTTTAGGTATCAAAAGTGTAATCTTGTGTGGATTGTGTAAAACTTTTGATATAGTGAAAAGTATAAGGTTGCCTTGACTAACTAGATGTAGCTTTGTTATGAGTGAACTAATATAAAAATTATTGTACATAGGTTTGATTATTCTTCTCTTAGTTGATCTTTGATAAAATCATCAAGAAAACCATTTTAATAAATCTTTTTGTATAATTCAGATGCTTTAATGTAACCTATTGTGTAAATGTTGTTTATACTATGAATTTGAATTAATCTTGATTAGTAGTTTGATCAGATTATGTGTTTTGTGTTAATTGCATTTTCTCCATAATTTTTCTAGTTTTTCAACCTGTTGATCCTATTTCTTAGTTAATTGAATTATACTAATACAATTGCATGATTCTCTATTAAGTGATTTTAATCTGTTGATTATGTTTTTAATATGTTAAAATGTATGTTCCAGGTGTGATAGATATCTAGAAACTTGGTCAATTGAATTCAAACAAGTGTTTTTTAAAAGTCTAAAATTGAACCTAATTTTCAGAAATAGCCAATTCAATCTCCTCCCCCTTCTTGGCTAAGAACATCGTTTACATCTTACAATTGGTATCAAGAGTGGGTTCTTGAAAGTTAATCAAGTTTGATCCTAAAACCTTTTTGAAAAGTCTGAAAACAAGTTTCCTTTTGCAGAAGATGTCTCTATACATAGGCTTTCTATGTTTAGTGGTGTGAATTATCAGTTTTAGAAAATTTGCATGAAAATACTCATTCAAATATGTTCAAACCATCTGCATTGCATAATTCATAATTTTAGTTCTGAAAGGTGTTTTACCAAATAGTTTGTTTAATTTTCTTTTGACTTCTAAACCTATTTGTTTTATTTTAAATATCATATACATATCACCCCCAACTTTTGCAATGTTTGAATGGCCAAACTTACACAAAATAACTACTTAAAACTGACTTCCTTGGATTGTTTCTTTATTGTTTGTTGTGTCTGAAATTGGTAGAGTACCCTCCTTGCATTAGAAGTTCTAATATAACACTTTCTAATTTTAAAAGATTGCATCTGTTTTGCCCTATTTTTGTATTTTTCGTACAAGTTCACACATTTGTCTTTCTTAAACTATGCATTGATACACTATGCTTGCTACTAGTTTTGGTTTTGATTGTGATTTTTTGGATCTTGAGTTATTATACATTCTACATGCATAACTTCCTTTGTTTTAGGTATATAAATTTGTCCCAAGCATTCATATTGCATAAAAAAAATGTTTTAGTTCACTAAGGCATTTTTGTGAATATATGAGTATGATATATTTGTGTATGTTAATATCAAGTATGATATATTTCTAGTGTAGTTATGTATGTTAATATCAAATATGATATATTTCTTTGTTTCGCTATTGATATATTTCTTTGCATGATTATCATGAAAGAGTACTTATATGTTTTATACAAGTATGAACTTTATTGTTTTAGTTTAAATTAGAAAATCCAATTGCATGTGATGAGTGTTTGAGATTGGTAAAGTAGTCTCTTTACATGGTCATTATGAAAGAATTAGGCATCTTAAACCCAATAAGAATGACATTTAAAGTTTATAATGTGTGTGTACTTGATTAAATATGTTTCCCTCTTTTTCAAATAAATGTAGTAGTTTGCCTCTTATTGAGCTCCAATAAGTTCAATCTCACATTCTTCCAATAGAGTATGAAAGAGTAACTCATAATTTAAATCTTTTAATCTTGAGTAGATTACCAACTACCAAAAGAGGATCTAAATTCCTACGTCCATAAAGGATTCTGCACTACAATCAACATTTACTTTCGAGCATGTGCTATGTGTTTTGAACTCACGTAGTAAAAGTTAATGTGAACTTAATCTAATAGTTATAATTATTCTAGTTTTACCCTTTTAAAAATTTGTTCTCATTTAAAATGTTCTTTTATAATAAAACTAAAAAATTAGAAGAAAACTTACACATCATATTATACATTATCTATGTATGTTGTTCTCTAATTTTATATAAATTTCAACTGAATAATATATGAAACATTTAATAAAGTAATATCAGCAATATTTAGGGTATAGTATGCAAATTATTGAAAAGATTTATTCATTCTTGAAGCCGCTGAAGTTGGGAACTCTCTAATTAATCTCATGGGTGAGAGAAGTGAAACCTTTAAAAACAAATATGTTGAATGCGAGAGGCAGAGGTATTAATTGCCCTGCAACTCAAGCAACCAGTCCCAACCAGACACAAAACATTGACAAAACGTCACATTATTTGTTTTACGCCACATTCTAACCAAAAATCAAATCAAGCATGGATAAGAAAGACCCTCTGCCGACCGTGTTATGATTCCATTGAGGTGGGTTGTCCTTCAATTAAAGAAAAAGCTATAAAAGACTAAGTGAGTCATGTCATGGAGTTAGGTTTATATTTAATATTTATTTACTAGGTTGGCTATACTATTGTGGGAGTTGTTTCATTTGTTATTCATTATTAGCTTCAAATATTCTAAACACTGATTTTGCATTTCTATTTAATGCTCGTAATGTGGATATCATTTCACTTACTTTGTTCAAGTAGTGGGTCAATTTTAAGTATTGAATGTGATTTGATGTGCCAGAGAAACTGAGTTCCTGATACCATTTATCAGCATATCAGATAACCTTAAAATCATAACTAGCTCAAATCAAATCCAAGCCCAGTTGATATAATTAACCATTGATAAACCCCTCAATTTGTTCTTTTTCTTTTTGTTCATTGTGTATCTCTTCCCTGTAGAAATAATAAAAACATCGATAAAGTTTAATTCATTATAATTTTTACCATATTCCTTATACGGCCATAAACATATTTGTCACTATATGCATATCCAACTACAGTTAAATTTTCAGATACTCAATATATCTGATATCAGATATCACCTCCTATAACTGCACATCTTACAAACATCTCGAAGTTTTAATTTAACAATTGGAAAATAAAAATAGTAAACGATTTAGCAAATTACCTAAAATGTCAGCAGTTTAAATTTTGTGACAATTCTAAAATACCAAAGTTGATTTAAATATTAAAAAAAAAACTCCTTGAACAAAAACTAAAACAGAGTTTACTAGATATAGAAACTTAACCACAAACTTTGACAAATATGAGGGCAAAAAGGCAAAAGAAGGGTACTCGTTTTAAGAACTAAAACTTAGAGTTTATGTAGGTGTACATATTAAAAGAAGTACAAATATAGGGTTCAAATTATTAAACCTAATGAATATAACTATAAAAAGGAAGTGAGAAAGAGGTTGAGAAGGTGTTCACTTCTGAATGCAACATTGTACAAGATAAGTAACTTACTCCAAAAATTGCCAAGTGGCATAAACCTGAATCATAATAGGTTTGTAGCTTTCTTCATCAATAAATTAACAACATATTAGGTAAGTGACAATTGTGCAAAACTTCTTTAACTTCTAACTCTGTCACTGTTGCAATGCCCAATTGAGCCAAAATACCATATGAATTCTGTGAAAATGGTATGCAGAAAGATACCGGTAGCCAAAGGGCAAACCAGAATTCCAACTTTGGTTCAGTGATTATTGTGTTGATGTGGAATTTCCACCAGTAACCCAATACTGCTTAACAGCAATCAGCACCTTCTCAGGAACAAGAGGACCGTCCTCATGATCAACCATTTTAGTATCCCATCTCATTCCTCCAACTATTTTCTTTACCTTAATTAACACATCCACTTCATCACGGAATATGACAGCTCCTTCTGGTCGCAGAATCCGGTCCATCTCCAAAAGAATATCTTCTGCATTGCATCTGCATTTGGTTTCTCACACACATGATTGAGGCACAGGAAATGAACACACAATTGCTATAAGCAAATTCAACTAAATATCTACTGATTCTGTCTGTTAATGATATACCAAGTCCAAATATCTCATAACCTGAAAATTACTAGATCTACTCAATAGTACATGATTATCTAACAACCATACCACACATGTTAACAGTTACTTCTTCATGAGTCCTATTTTAGACTTCCAATAAACCATTTTACACGCCCAAAATTGACTACTGAATGAAACAAAAAGACAGATATGATCAAATTACCACCTGATTCCCCACATAGCACCATAAAATATCATACAACTTGAGCGAACTTTGAAACCGTGTAATGACAATATATATTAGTCCAGTTCCAATTTTTTAAGCCTATTACCAATTTCAGGTCAAATCATCAAAACTATAATCACAAGCTAAGCAGGCAACAAATAAGGATTAACATGTGACTGCAGTTTCAATTATAAGTTAACAAGTTGAATAGTGACAGAAGAAAAACTTACTTATCCTTGTACAGACTAAAGAGACCAGGAGCATGAATGAGGTCATATGTTCGTGGATATGTGGAAAAGGCTTCACACCTGGGTGAAAAAGGAACCGAAGAAAGATCTTTAACAAAACTAACTGCTAAAAATTTACAAACTAATCACAATTCAATACAAAAAAAAAAAAAAAAAAAAAAAACATCATATAGCATCAGCAAACAACTTCACATGATATTACATCTATTTTGAGAATTATTAAATGATAGCATGTGAAAATAGTCATCAAATTTAAATAATTCAGACTAAGAGCAGACACGAATGAATTGGGATAAACTTATGAAACCATACCAATCATGATAGATGCCAATTAGTCCTCGCTCATATATCACACCCAGTGTATTTGTCTCAGCTATAGTAGGCACAACATTCATGACCCATAACTTTGAAGAATGGATAGCAGCAGCAAAACTACCCAATCCAGCATTCATATCCATAATGTTACGGTACCTTCCCGAGTCCAACAGTCTATTAATTCTCTTGTAAGCATTTACATGCTTTTTCCACTTTTTGTTGTCATCCTGGTATGTCTCGGAGGAAACTCCAGGAACTGAGCCACTGGCAATTCTAGGAGGAATGGCATAAAGCCTGCTTGGAAATGGCTTCAGATTCCCACCAGAAACTTTAGGACTTGGGGTAATGCAGGCCTCCATTTTCTTATACCTATAGCCACAGAACAAAGCCATTCCAACTCAGTACACCACTTCATTTGAGAACAAAGTTAAGCAGTGCTCACATTTAAAGGACAGAACTATGTATAAATATCAGCTTTTTATCCCATCATTTTATCTTTTATGCATAAATGTACATGTATGTTTGTTTTCATGACTGGTAGAAAAAAGTAACGGGAATATCAACACTAAACCATTAAAATGTAAAATTATAAAACTAAAAAATGAGGCAAACATACCAGACGTCATCGGCATCTGAGGACTTGCAAAATTCTACACTATCATCATCTTGTCTTCTCTGACATGATTCAGAGTCTACAACCTTTTGCCAAATGGCTATTTCAGCCTTCTCTGACCTCTTCACCCAGCAAAGTTTCTTAGCAGTCTCTTCAATCTTTCTTTGTTCTTCCTCAAGGTCTTCCTTAGGTCTCTGCCAGGCTTTGTAGTTAACCTTCCAATTGATTGGAGGACCCGAGAGCACCCAATAACCACCAGGTCTTAGTACTCGATCAACTTCCATCATATATATTCCATCTGCAAATGAATAGCCCAAAATGCAGTTTTAAACAGTTGGTATCACAAATAAAACAATGCAAGTTCAAAAATCAATCAGAAGCAGGAGAAACAAGAATGGGAAAGCAGTGCCAGTGGTTTCTTATTTACAACAAGTAGATTATATATTAGAGAAGCTAGTATATGATGTGAAGTTCTTACTATTTGCTCCCCAAGGTATCAAACAGCGAGAACAATGAGCCATGTCAAAGGCTCTAGATGGATAGGGCAACTTTATGCTCCCCAAAACGCCAATGACAGCAGGGACACCTCTTTCAAGAGCAAACTGAACTTGTGCTTCATGATTATCCCTTGGTGCAAAGGACATGGCAATAACATTTCTGCTCCAAAGATATGCACCCCAGCTGGCAACCTGAGCAAACAACCTGACATAAGAATACATAGCCAAAAAGTAATGATGCAGGAATGCAACTATCACATTAAAATGTACAAGAATGGCCAAAGAGATTTGACAAAATTCATCTGGAATTTGAGATGAAAAATATACCCCACAACCGGTGTCTAGCGCTGTTCTCACTGTCCCATTAGTTATAGGTATCACAGATGCTATTTGATTAATATATTTATCAGCACCTTGAGGAAACTGTGTTCCACCACCAGGAAACTTGAACACATTTCCCTCATATTGGATCCAATTCTGAATAGCCTTCTCTACTGTAAGGCTCTTGTAGGGAGCATTAGCAAATGGAACATAGTCACGGCTCTTCGGCCAAGGAAATGGTGTAACATACCCCTTGGGTGCAGGGATCATACACTTTAACTTCTCTTCCTCTCGGGGGCAGTGTCTCTCTCTATAGATCATGTTTTCCCTAGGAAAGGTCATGGCACGCTTTTGATGCTGACATGGAGTGTAATCAGTATAGCGAGCAGCACATGGTTTAAATGCCTTAGGCTTTGATTCGGCTTCATCAATTTCACCAACTTCTCCACCATGATGAGAGTCAAAACTTAAATTTGGAACTATATCACATTCTGCATTTGTCTTAGTAATTTCCAAAGCTATGCTATCTCCCTTTCCAAAACCACTTCTCTGCCACGCTCCTAATATATAGAAGAAACAGCACAGACCAACTACTATGACGATCTGTACAGAGCTTCTAGTTCTACCATCAGCTGAACTTGTTTTGGCCATTTAGAACCTGAAAAGGGATCAATTCTTATTCAGAACCACAATATCAAGGCTGTAATCCACAACAACCACTCAAGATCTAGCATAAAAATCTCATGTCAAAACAAGATACCTTTTGCTTCTAATGAAGAAAACAGACACGTTGCAAGTTTATGATACAATCATACAGAAAATAAAAAAATAAAAAATCCAACTATTGATCATCAACTCGTCAGTTATTACTTAATTATAACATTGAGGGTAAGAAACTTCAAATCACAACAATAGAAAAAACCAAGCCACTTTCAATCACTACCCTGGAGAAATTATTAACTAGTCAGTAATACACAGTGACCATTGCTGAAAAAGTAAAGAAAAAGAGAGTTTAAAAGTGAGCTCCAGATCTGTTCAACAGTCTGAAGCTTAAGCTCCATAAGTTTCACTTGTTTGTCTTGGCTATCCAACAAGGAAATAGAAGCATTTACACACCACCCACAACAACACCAACTTAAAAGAAAAAACATACAGACATCTTAACTAACCCAGAAGGCGAAAGGAACACAAGGAACACGAACTCCAACAACATACTCACTCGAGAACGAAACCACCAAATTAAGAGCTATACATGAATACCCACGAAAGCTAAGTAATCAAGAACAACTTCATCTACATAATGAAGCATAAAAGACTCAACCTTGGATCCCAAGAAGAAAGAAAGAGAATTCAAAAAGACAAGGACAATAAGTAGAAGAAACGAAGAAATTCTGCTGATAGAATTTAAGATCTCTTACTTAGCATATGAAGATGGGGAAGAGCAGTAGTTTGGAGATCTGGATTCCAAAGAGAGAAGAGTAAAAGAAAGAGGAAAAATGTGTCAAATGTTTCTTTTTCTAAGCAATCAAACAAAGCAATGAATTTCGTACATGCTGCACCGAAGAGAGAGTGGGAAAGAGAGAACAATAAAAACCTACTACGGCTAGAAATGATATACTAGTTCTAGCATAAACTTAAAACATATGACTATACAAAAGTCGACCTTTGTGAATTCCGGAAAAGATGTTTTAGTTTAAACTTCAAAGTTTAATTATGTAAACTCTGTAAGAGGAGATAACTTAATTCTGGTATTGTTAAATGCAGTCAAAAACAAGCATAGTAGGAAAAGTGGGAAAATGAAAAAAGATAAAGCTACTAATCCTTTCTCTGTCATCTGCTGCTAAATTATGAGATTGTGTACACTTTTACTTTATTTCATTTTATATTTTTATTTTTCAGTAATTATTAGTAGATCTTACACACCAATCCCTTGTCCTTCTTCTGTGATTCCTCTGAAAAGATTGGTACATGTAAAGTTTAGGATATATCTTAAAATACAAGGCTCCCATGTCCTAGTTAAATAGTAAATAACAAGAAATAAACAGGGAATAAGTTAATTCATATTAGAGTTCATTCAAAAATAAATAAAAAGTAGTTGAAAGTTGGAAAAAGTTAAATTAATTTATTAAACAAAAATTGGTTGGTAAATTTAATTATTAAATAATAAATTTATATGATTTTTTTTTTACTTTATGGACAAAAAGTGTACTTTTAGCTCATTATATTTAAATTCATTTTACTCTCTCTTGTAATTGTTTTTCTTTTGTCATAAAGATTTGAAATATTATAATAATTAAAGTATATAATTTTAAACCAGAGGAGATAGCAAATAAAGAAAAGGTTTGTTAATTTTTTTTATTTTTGTTAAACAATCAAATAGAAAATTTTAACTTTGCAGCTATTTTAATTAAATTAGGTGTAGTTGAATATTTGTTTAACATTATGCTTTTACGTTATATTTTTTTTATTTTTTTCTTAATTGATTTTCGTAAAAAAAAATTAAATATTTTTTAATAAACATATTAGTTGCATCTAGGGTGAATTTAATTTAACTTTTATTGTACTTGTTTGAGTTAAAATATTTATCTTTCAATATTCTTTAAAATTAATTAATTTTTAAAAATTATTCTTGGAGTAATGTTATCTCCTCTTAAAAGAATATTGTTATTGTACATACATATGCAAAGGTGTAGAAAATTTGCAATCTCCTAGTAACATGACCAAATTATCATCAAATATGTTTTACTTGGTGAAAAGGTTCAGAAGAGATTCATGGATAGTTATAATTGGTGTGTGGTTGAAATATTGGATCTGTTTTTGTTTCTCTTCTTTATTTTATTTTATGCATTCTCTTAATAAAAATTAATATAAGAGTATAGTAACTAATTTTCAATGTAAGGTTAATAAAAAGGGTAATTTTATTGGTCCCAAAGTTTGATATGTTATTTCACAATAATTAAACTTTTTTGAGTGATTAAAATATCATGCAAAAACTTTAAGATGTTGTCCAAAATGTAAAAATGTTGTACTAAGATGTTGTTAGTCAAGTGTGTTGAGATTATCTTAGATGCATCAACTATAATTTATTAAAAAAATAAAAATAGTTAACCAGTAAAATCTATATAAAATTGTAAAAAAAATCAACAAAATTTATTTTATGGCTTATATTTGATAAAATGACTAACATTAATTTAAAAATGTTGAAGATCAAAAGCACTAAAGTTGTTATTTTTGTGACACAAAATGTTTAATGCTATGTATGTGTACTGTCTTAATCCTAGGTTTAGTTTCCAAATTAAGAAATTAAATCTTAATAGTTTGTTGGTTGTAGTAGTAAGGGACAAGTCTGATGCAATGTGCAGAAATCGAGGTTGTATGTATTTATTTATTGACAGGAGTGTACTACAAACACTTTATATCCTATCACAATAATACTAGCATTTATTACAAATTAAATTTTACTTAATCAAAAGTCAATAATATTCTAGAAAAAATAATAAGATTAAGCTATAATTTTAGGATAACTTTTGTACAGATAGAAAGTTATCAAATTGATATGTTATAGTAATTATATAACATATTTTGACAATTTATTGGTAAGTAGTGTCAGTTCAAGATTAAGTTATTTTGACATTGACATTTTAATTATTTTGTAATAAAAAATTATATTGACAACCAATATAGAAATAACTTTTTTTTCTCTGTTCAAGTTTTTTTTTATTTAATCTGTTTTTCTTTATTGATCACAATGTTTGTAAGGATGTTTTAGAAAAGTAATTTTTTATTTGTACTATGACTTAGGGTTTAAGTAGCCACCGACAAAGATGAAGGTGTGAAAGGAAAGTGAAGTGAGAGTATTTTATGGTAAAAAGACAAAAACACAGATTTGTGTGTGTGAGGGACATTGCTTCAATTATCTATTCCATATTTTTTATTCTTAACTATATACAGAAAGATTTTTATTTACTCACAAAGTCCAATTTAACTTGTATAGAACAAAAAGAAGAATATAGTCCAATCACAACGTTCAGATTTAGATGGGTTAACGGATAGTGGTAAATATATACTATTTTAACCAGGACATGATGTGTGCACATTTTTTCCATAATAATAAAAAAATTGATTATAATTAAAAAATATATATAAATATTATTTTGGTAAAAAGTAATTATCAAAACATAAAACTAATTTTGTATTGAAGTATGCATGACAATGTTTTAATTTGTATTAATTGTTATAAACATTTAATAAAAGTACTTGCATTTTTATGAAATTTTATAAATCATTTTTATTTTTATTATAAAAGCTAAAAGTTTCGTTAAGACAAATGTGTATATAAAAATAAGGAATAATATGAGAAATATTTAATTCAGTATAATAAGTATTTCACATATTTTATTTTTAGTATAGAAAAATTACAGTCTTATATAATTAATTTGAAAAGGATCTCAACTCTTTTTTTTTTTTTTGTAAATTTAAG
>Ga0209589_1004318_pt1 | contig 24619 bp, 8 predicted proteins | sample CowpeawhiteBW_FD_187525 | JGI IMG/M metagenome (GOLD analysis project Ga0209589, IMG submission 187525) | Root nodule microbial communities of legume samples collected from California USA - Cow pea white BW (SPAdes) (version 2) | ecosystem: Host-associated > Plants > Roots > Nodule | place: USA...
CTGGGTTCAAGGCAAGGCAAGATCCCTGAAAATGTAGGGTACCCTAGGTTTAGGGCAGACCTAAGGCTTATATACTATGGGCCGGTCTTTAGGCCCAATACTGTAGGGCAGCCCACTAACTTTTGGGCAGGAAAAATGGGGCCTTACATATACCATGTCATGTTAGGAAAAATAGAGCATAAGTAAAATAACGATAAAATAAAATCACACTAGTGATACTAAACCTGGACTCTAAAATGTTGGTTTTTTGGGATTGCGAATAAAAAGATAAATAAAAAATATTCCTAACAATTATAAGATGAATTTCATAACTGAAAATCAAAAAATATACAGAAAGTATAATAATAGACAATAAAAAAATATAAAAATTTAGTAGGGCATATAATAAAAAAGATTGTATAATAAATAAAATGAGGAGAAGAAACAAAAAATGCGATAAAAGTTTTAAAAAAACGAAAATTATTTTAATTGTATGATGGTCATCTTCCTTTGTTTTAAACGTAAGAAAAACGTGCCCCCTTATCATTACATTACAGCTTTAGTTTCTACCAAAATAGTTTTACGCGTCAATGTAACTCGGTGGCTATCTGTCACGTGCGCAAAAATATACACGTGACTATCTTGTAAACTATATCCGAAAATAAGAGTTATTCTGAATTTTAATCTGTTCCTATATACTGTCCGCGTAGAAAAGTTATTCAGTCACCGAATGAGTCTTTAGGAAATCATTGGTTTGTTACAAGCTTGTATAAAACATGCAAGACCAATGTACTAAAGCAGCTTTAATTTTAAATAACTTCAGCTATAAAATTAACAAAAGCCGCATGAAGTAAAACGTAAAAGAACAAAATGGGAAAGAATGAACTGTTGAAATAATGAAGTTTTAGGTATTAAAGAAGGATAAAGTATTGTATCTATTTGTACTCATAATCCCAACTACATAAGAAAATCATTCGTGAAATATTAAGAAACACGAAAACCAAAGAAATGGAGAGAACTAATCATCAGATATAATCTAAAACTCCAAGAATAAAATAACGATCCTGAGAAGACAAGATATACAAACAAACTCCAAAATTATCAATTTAATCTCTCTTTGTTGAAATGAACAGCGTTTTCGTATGCTTCATTATCAACTTAAGAATGATTAAAATGACGTTATCGCCAGGTAGATGCCTTCCATTACGTGGGACAACAGATTAAACAGAAACAGAAAACGTTGTAGACTAAGAAATAAAGTTAAAGAAACTACAATACTGAGAAAGAGAGTGAAACCAAACATCTTTCCTTGTATCACGGAGCAGTTGTAGGCATGAAATTTTACCGTTAGAATTATTTACAACAAATGCAACAAGCAACCAATAAAACATGACTAACCAAGCAGCAACGCATCAGGGAAAAGAAATGGCGATGTACCTGTAACCGGTTATCGGGCAATCAAGAATCCTCTTTCATTTTCTTTACATAAGTAGACTGTAGGCGTGTGTCAGACATTCACAATTTTCCACATATCAATAGTTCAGCATAAGTGTACAACTCTAGCCAAACTGAATTGAGTGGCTATTACACAATTATCAATTAATAGCAGGTCTTCACGAAAATGACCAGCTTACCAAAACATGGGAGAAGGCCAATGTATCTCTACTGTCATTATTGTCATCAAGTAGATGACTGGTGACTCTTACAAACTCACAGTAGACCCAATGTTTTCAACTGCTGAACATGCTCGGGAGGGAGAGCTGGGGGAGACCAATCAGATCCTGTCAGCTCTCCATCGACGTCTTCAACCACATACTCCTGAGATGAGAAGTGATAATAATTCATAATCAACAATTCAATATGATGTCAGCTTGATCCAGGGCATCATGATGTTTTCATAAAACACGCAATTAACACATGGGATTATTGGTATTATTCATAAATAAATTATAACTAATCACAAATTGTTTGTGGTCATATATAAGCCAGAAGATGCTTCACTACTAACCGCTCCCCGGTTCCAAAACCTCACCCACACAAGAATAGAGACACAGACACGATTAAACACATTTTCGAACAAAAACACAACACATTTTCGAACAAAAACACAGGACAGCACAGCTTGAACATAGCATGTAAAATAAAAAATTAATTTTTTACAATCCCATAACAAAATATTTAAAACATAAAAATTCAAATCTTCATGATAAGAATTTTGCTATTTTATATTTTATGAAGTAATGATAAGGGTCTTTAATAAAATCAAGGTTTATTGGACATTGTTCACGTGATTACATTTGAGGTATTGTCTCACAATTTTGTCTTTAAGATATACTTGATGAGACAAGGGTGTATATAAATTACCATTGACTTTGACTTCTAAGATATAGGAGACTTTTCCGGTATTGTGGAACAAACCCTAAATTGAGTCTAAAGGGCTAGAGTGGTCAGGCTCCCCCTATCTAAAGCATCAATGTTTTGACTTAAAGGTCTAAAACATATAATACCTCAGATGCAATAATACTAATGTGTCCAACGAATCTAAAGTGGATGGAACATTGATATGCCAAGTAAAGGGGCCCAAATTTAGCTCCCTAGCCTCAACAAGGAGGCAAGTTCTAGTACACCCGAAAATCTCACCTCATTTAGAAGTCAAAGCCAATAGTAGTCACACACAGCCTCCTCCCATGATCTACTCAAACTTATTTTAAGGACAAAACTATGATAAAGCCAAGTCTGAACTCCAAAGCATACAATACTAGGATGCAGTGACCCCTAATGAGGTCTAAAAGCCAATAGTAGTCATACACACTCTCCTTCCATGATCTACTCAAACTCATTTTAAGGACAAAACCATGATAAAGCCCAGTCTGAACTCCAAAGCATACAATACTAGGATGCAGTGACCCCTAATGAGGTCTAACGAACTTGTAGTATTCAGAACAACTAATTAAATATTTTTGGTTTTGAAAAGTAACAATTAAGAGGCCCAAAATCAGCTTTAAGGCATCAAGATACAAGACATAAATCAAGCCAAATTACTACAGCCATTTTAGCAACACACTCATACAAAATGAGGGTTGCAACACACTGCCACATACCCCAACATGTCGCCACAGTATCTATGTAAGAGACATGTCCAACACTGGTACATCAGCCTTGCTGTCCCACCAGTTATTAGTAGTGTCCCAGCCCCACCCTAGCTAAATTATACAAGCAATGGAAGAGTAGGAAAAGATTGCATAATGCATGCTCATATGTACTTGGGAGGGCTGTGTGAATGAGACTGAACTTGGGGGATTGGTTTGTAACAAATGCACACAGCAGGTGCATTTTGGTTTGAGAGCAGACTCGGAAAAATGGGGAAGTGAAACAAGCATTTGAGCAAGAGTTTGGAAAGGAGAAAGTAGACCAATTGAAGAGTCTGTCATATCTGTATTTTTCTCACCTATTTTTATACAAAATTTAAAAATCCCATCAATATAATACTATCATATAAGTAGCAGCAAGGATGGATATTAAGAGTGTTTGGCAGTAATTTCCAAATAATGATTCCACTTTTCTATCTATCATTTATTAGACAACAAAAAACTCTTTTCAATTCCATCACAAGTTTACAACAGCTACATAATAATGCATTATAAACGTAAGCTAGTCGCTGAAATACATATACGTTAGCAAAACCATCAGAAATGCCTCGGTCAATATGGCTCTAATGCAAGAGAATCTTAAAAGCAAAGTCAATTATAAAACAATAAAATTTTACAGTTAAGTTTCTTGGCTATCCCATCCCTAATAAATGTTTCTGTGAAGAAATCATATGGGGCTTAAATGCTACAAATTAAACCAAGCCACAGCTAAAAGGCTAATTGTAGATATTGGTTAGTAATTAGCATGACTTTTCAGCTGAATTGCAAAACACTTTTACAGCTCATATAAATACACCAAAGGCACAAGAGAAGATAAAGAAAACCAGACATACCTTTGTTAACATCCTTTTTGCAAGTATGTGATAATGACGTTGCCATATCCGCTGACCTACCATGGTAGCCACCAAAACGCTGTAGAATATCCCAATTACAGTAAAAAGTCCCAGAACAACCAAAGCCATTATGAATAATAATGGTAGCCCAGCTTCCCCGGCACCACCCAAACAGCCACCACATTCAGTTGCCATGGTTCCACAACTCTCAAAGCAAGTAGTGCAATCAGTCCACATACAAAGAGTGCCTGGCAAATGACAGTCTGCACAAACCCTGCAGCAACATCATTTGACACAAAAGTTAGACGTCCGAATCACAAACTCGCTGCTTCATACACAACATTGCAAATTCCTCCATTTTCAACTTAGCATAAGCAACCATGAATAATTAGCAACGTAATTTTATACGTCTTCGAGAAAAAGTTCTTAAAAGAAGGGTCCGCAATATGGTCTAAAATAAATCTTATATATTGCACTCCTAGCAAAGTTTTTGGCATCCTAAAATGAAACAAGAAAACAAGCATTATAATGCAGCCCTATGAAGATGCTGAGAGTTCCATTATGTGTTCTAACAATGACAGAGGCTTGTGAATAGGTAAAATCAAGATTACTACCCAGGTTGACAGCAACAAAGACATAACTCTCTACACGGCTGAGCTAAATCATTGCGAACTCTTCGATCATAACAAGTAATGAAGCACCCAGAAAGACCAAGCAGTGCGAAAAATAATAGAGCTCCTGCATTAGAAATTACCAACAAAAAATTAACCAAAACCAATATCTTTTTGACTTTGGAACAACGAAATTGAACTCAAGGCAATGGAGTCAAAGTAATTCGCAAAAAACAATATCGCATTAGCATTTGATGACACAACTAGAGTTAATCGTAATTTACCACATATGTAGTAAAAGCTCATTTCACTGTCAAAACCCCAGAGAAGACGAAGCCAATATTGCTGGTAACCATCTATTAGATAAACCAAATATGCCAGTGATGCAATGACCTGCATAGGTAATGAAGGGGTTGAATCAGATCACCTAGACACACTCACAAAGTACAAATGGACAAGTATATACATGGCTAGACAAATCGAAACAAATCACCTACAAGCTGGACAGACAGAAAAATAAACAGAATGTCTCTGGTGACAAAAAACCGAAATTTCAGGGTCCGCCATTTCCTATCAGCAGCAACATGAACACGCAAATGGTAAGGAGCCTTGCATGTTGTACAGTGAGCAAAGGCAAACCCTTCCTGCAAAAGAAAAAAAAATTAAGTAATGTATATTTCATAGGTAAGCACTGTAAACTACACCATTTTACACATGGAACTGTTGAGTACAGGAAAAAAAAATTCTGCCACTTAAAATTGGCCACACTTGAACAACTAATGTTTAAGCGGTTGCATATCATAAAAGTACAGATTATTGTCAGAGCTTTTCATAATACAAAATATCCAGGTGTTTCTCCATCTGCGGTTAGTACTTTACACCATACAATACACCAAGTGCACTGGAGGATTTTTTTTTTTCAAAGAAATAGTTCATGGACTACAGGATAAAGACAAAAAAGTTAATTCTAAAGATAATTAATTGGTTACAATATCAAAATATCATCAAAAAAGGGAGAATAGAGTGGAAAACTAAAGATAGCCACTAAACCACGATGTGTCAATGGCAAGAGATTCAAGAGCATGAGAAACATGTTAAAGTCATGGAGAGTAAATCAAAACTGTAAAAAAAAAACCGGGTAAAATAAAATAGGCAAAAAGTACAATTATCACCGAAATAAATGAGTGATGGGTAGCCAACAGACACAGTTATAACTGAAGGGAAAGAATCAAAAGAAAACCACTGAAAGTGACATGAAATGCTGCTAAGCCAACCACATGCTAATACACACAAATTGGAAAATATAATGAGACCAAATCAACAAATGTGAGCATAACAAAAATCATTGGCTAATTGATTAATCAAACAAAAGGTTTACTAACCACCACAAAATCCTCCAGTAAGTTTAGCATATACACTTGCTTCTTGCCACGCTTACTAACATTCAGACAATTATCATCACCTATAAAGTTGTAATGTAATGTAATAAATCATAAAACATTACCTTAATTGCTCGCCAATGATCCAAACATTCTCGGTGTACATATTTGGATGTACCTTTGCACTTACAAGGGGCTATGAAATCTCTACCTGGGTAAAAAAACGGAATGCAGCTGATAAAAGATATCATATACTCCAAGAGTTGGGGATCAACATTCAATAATGAAGCTCACATTAGCAACCATTCTCGACATATTTGCAATACCCCACACATGGAACAACAATAACAGTCCAAGAGCAACTACATACATAATTGCTAAAATAACGAAATTCAAATTCCAACGAACAATGATGTAAGACAGTACTGAATTACTCAAATTCAATAATTAATTACTTTCTCCGTATAATTGACCCAAAATGGGCAGAGCTAGGAGAATAACGTGCCTCTCATCAACTCACACGATTCACGTTTTTGAAGTCTGAATTCTTAAATCAATAAGTAAAAGCAATTTTAAGGACAAAAGTAGAAAAAATCGAAATTACAATATAGAGTCCTTAGAATTACGAAGTGATTGATTCTCACTTCTGAGCACATGAAAGTGCAACTTGCCAAAACCTGAAATCGAAAATCGAAAAGGAAAAAAGTAGGGAAGTGAAATTACCATCGGTTTCGAGACAAATTCGGCATTGGATTTGTTCGGAGGGACCAGCTTCGAGGTCGATCTCGGAAGGGTCAGTGAGAGGAAGGGGAGGGACGAGAGGAGAAGAGTCTGAGTGATCGGCCATTAAAATCCAGAGGGTAGAAATGTCAAATGATAGATGCTGAATCAACTTTTCTTCAGCGAAGCCATAATTCTAATTCATAATCCTTAGCTTAGATTACAATTTAGAACTCAGGAGAAGAAGAAGAAGAAGAATCTCCCTGATCCTTCTCTCTCTCTCAGACTTAGAAGTGAGAATTGATTTTTCAAGTGTTCGTTATCAGCGTAAACAAGGTTATGCGTGAACCGTGAGATCGTGAATTCCCAAAACTAGCCATTGGATTTGGGAATGATGAAATGTTCATTTTCATTTTTATTTAATTTAAAAAAAAAAAAACTTAATTACACGGTTCACGGTTTTGTTATTGTAAAAGTATCAAAATAATTATAACTGCAAAACACATAAATCAGGTGTGAGATTATTCCTATTACATCAATATTATTTCAAATTAAAGTTTTTGAATATAAATTTTCATAAATTGAAAGATAACTTTATCAGAGCAATACTATTTTTAATCGGCGTCAATGCTAATATATATTTTTATATTCCCATTGCATACTGGTTGTTTTTGGTAGTAGCAATTTAGCCCTGAGCGTTTGAAGAGAAGAATTATTCCTGGGCTTAAACGACGACTTCAATCGTTTGGGCTTCAACCATAACTAGATTCTGGGCTCATTACAAATCTGTCTCTGAAAAATAAAACTACATTTGTTTAACGAAAATAATTCTGATTTTACATTTTTTTTTGTTTTTTATGATGAATAACTTGTACGACGCTTATGTATAAATTTATTTTCATAACAAAATTCTTAGTTAATAAATTTCATTAGCACTTTCTTTTTAAATTAAGATACTAATGTCACAATTGTTGTTAAAAACAGTCATTGTTTTTTTAATTACATGTCATGGTAATTTATAAAACAATACCAAACGCATTTCCGTAACAACTTCTACACACACACACACACATATATATATATATATATATATATATATATATATATATATATATATGAGTGTACACTCACTTAATAACTTGATATAATAATGTTAATAATATTTATTTTATATTGTGTTCCTGTCTTGTATTGTATGTTTCCTCTTGTGATGATCACCTATTCGGTGGGAGGAAATGTGGTTGCAGTGCCAAAGGTGCTTCTAGAGGATGAAGAGTCATCGTTTTAGTGTTGAGAAGGAGGTTTCCAGTGGGAGCTTTAGCAGTGGTCAGTTTAAGTATAGAGTTTATTAGTTTAGTTTAAGTGTATAAGTGATATATTTTTATAGTCATATCTTTTGTAAGACTGTATTAATATATTATGTACACTGGATTATCTATTTTTGAACCATGATGAAACTCCCTATTTTTATTAGTTTTAAGCTACTGAACTTAGGATGTTACATATATATATATATATATATATATATAATTTATTAAGCTATTAGAAAATATAATACACTATGATTTTGTAAAACAGTACACAATATATTTTGTTGTGATTAAATGGTTCAATCTACAAGAAAAATCGATATTACTGACGGTCAAAATCCGTCGATAATGATAAAAATTTGTCGTTAAATTAACATTACCAATGGATCATCGACAGTCAAAAATCTGTCAGTAAAATGCTTGTCGATAATTAATTTTACCGACGAAAATCATGTTCCGTCGGTAATTATCAATGAAAAAATTCATCGGTAATTATCAACAAAAAAATCCGTCGATAAATCTATCGGTAATTACATATGCAAAAATCCGTCGGTAAAATCTGTCGATAATTATCAACCGAAAAATCTGTCAGTAATTACTGACCGAAAAAATCGTCGGTAATAACCAAAAAATTCGTTGGTAAATTTGTTGCACTGTTCATCTTCTTCCTCCTTCCTCTTTCAATTTTTTTTTATTTTTTTTCGTGGTCACCGTCGCTGCCACCGTCAATGCCGCTGCCGCCATCGCCGCCGCCGCCACCACCGCCGCTACCGCCGTCTTCTTCTTCTTCTTCTCCTTCTTCTTCTCCTTCTTCCTCTTCTTCTTCTTCTCCTCTTTCTCCTTCTTATTCTCCTTCTTCTTCTTCTCCTTCTTCTTCTCCTTCTTCTTCTCCTTCTCCTTCTTCCTCTTCTTCTTCTTCTCCTCTTTCTCCTTCTTCTTCTCCTTCTTCTTCTTCTCCTTCTCATTCTTCTTCTCTTTCTCCTTTTTTTTCTTTTTCTTCTTCTTATTTTCCTTCTTCTTATTTTCCTTCTTCTCTTCTTTTTCTTCTTCTCCTTCTTTTTCTTCTTTTCTTCTTCTTCTTGTCTTCTTATAAGGAGAGATTTGGGCGGGAAAATTTTCGCTTCCTTTACCGACGAATTTTTTCATCGATAAATTTTCGATAAAAAAATTTGAATTATCGACGAATTTTATTGATAGAAAAATTCGTCGCTAAATAAAATTTGTATTACTGACAAATTTTTGGTCGATGATTAAAGTTTGAGAATCCGTTGATAAAATCTGTTGGTAATTCAAATTTACCGACAAAAATATATTCGTCGGTAATTTCAGTTTTTTTTTTTTTGTAGTGAATTCATATTTGATATATATCTCTAATTATATTTTTATGAAATTTTAAACAATAATATATAAAGTAATAATTACACGTATATGAAATATGACTAAGTTAAAACCATAAAATCTTATTATCAAAAATAGAACTTAATCCTAGTGTATTATTCTCAAAAATATGCGTGGGCCTTACTTCTTGTTGTAATAATAATTCAAACTAAAAAAAGTTGTCGTTTTGAAAAATTGACTTGATTCAAGGTAAATTGATTAAAGTATGCTCTATTTTGAATTAGGGTTCATCTTTAAAAGAAAAAATAAAACGTACAAGACTCAAACTCTTCCTTTTGTCAAGTAACTATAATGTTTTAGTTTTAACAACACAAAATATTAAATAATTTATTGTATCAAATCAAGATGGAAAAAGGTTCACAATGGTTAACATAAAAAGAAGGGGACAAGGGATAAGGTGGGGTTACTCGAAACACTTCCGCATGTGAACTATTATTTAAGGAAAGACATAATTGTTGTTTTTATTTACTTATTTTTTAAAATATAATTATATTTCGAAATGTGCCGTGTATGACGTAGTTTATTTTTCTTATATATAAAAGAATCTGTAACAAATAATAAATTATAATTTTTTTCTTAAAAGAATTTGTATCTTATATTTATATCTTTCCTGGCACATGCTATTTAAAAAAATAATTTAAAAATTTTCAAATTTAAGTTATCTTCACGTTTTAATAAACTGAAATGTAAGTTTATTATTGTATTAATTTATTTTAATTAAAAAATTTAAATTTTTGTTTTGATAAATTGTATCAATAAAAATAATTCTTATTTCTAAGGATTTAAAAATATTTAATTTAAAAGTAAATTATTTTTCTATTTAATATGATAAAATATTCCTTGCGACGACTAAAATATATAGTATCTATCCTTCTGATACATTATTTTATTTTCCATCTTTTTATAAAATTCTCCAATGTAATCCTAAATGCAGTAACATGACTGATTGAATAAAAGATCTCCCAATTCTTTAAGCAGTCTTTATTCTTTAAATAAAGAAATAAAAAGATGGAGAATCAAATAAAAAGTGTTTTTTTTTTCTACAAGGATCAACCAAAAAATGATTCCTTTAAGTATCGGTTTATATATTTATAAAACATATAAGGTTATTCTGTCTAAAAAATATATGATCGTTCTTAATAAATTTATTTTTCATTAAAATTAAATAAATAATCTCAATAATTATTATATTTTTTTCATTAACTTCTCTATTATCAAAAATCATTTTTTTTAATATTTATCTAATTATAAGAACAATTGCTTTTACACGTTATACTACCATGCGCCTTTTGAGGAATTTGCTTATTAATCAATATGATATAGAATTTTATTTATTTATTTATTTTTGCAATTTCTTTATTTTTTTGGGCACATACTTTGTTTCTTCTGATGCCATTATTCTTTAAATATTAACTTTTTTATGATTAAGAAAACAAAAATGTTAACCAATTAAATAATGAAAATATACGTGTAATACCAAGAATAAGACTAGTTTGCATCATCAAACTGAAATTGTGTTACCAAACATGGTTGTGTGATATCACTTATAACATTAAAAGAAGATTCAGTGACGCAAGAAGAAAACATGATCCATAGAACATAGAAGCAGCCATAAAAACACAATTCTCCTCCATAATCTGCAGCATGCAAAACTTTTTGTTTACGTGAACATATCTCAAATTGCAAGTGTCTTCAACAAATCATGAAAGTAGTGTTAACAACCTCTTTCATTTTTTTTTTCCTTTTTCTTTTCGTAAACATGTAATGTTCTTGTCTCTTACTTTATTTATTTTTTTGGTGTTTGGAAAAATACCCAACTTGAGATGCTGCTGTTTGAGAATCTAAATTCTTGCATAATATAGGTGAGAGGCCCCAATAGCCATTCTTAGTGCAACCCACTTTGTTTCGATTGCCATTTGGAATAAAAAAAAAATGCCAATGGTGTGTTTGGTTGACCTATCATTTTTCATCATTGATTATTCAAAGAAAAAAAATATATACAGAAAATAGGGAATATGGGAAAGAAAATCAGTCGCAAATGCACCCACCACTATCATTATAGCTTTATACACATCATTTGACACCGAGACCTAATTGCACACAATTATTTAAATTTATCGAATCTTTTTTAAATTATGTCTTCTTTTTGTTAATCACGTAATCCAATTCATATCCATTGCTTATTGATTAGGCTTCTTTTTCCTTTTATAATTACAACAATTTGTCCTTTTTTTATTATTAGAATTATTCAGTTGACGACGCCATTGTACCTTACAAATGCACGAGGCCATTGTCCCTCACAACAAGTACAATGGTCGACCCTTCTGCTTCCATGATTGTCTCTTGCCTTTTCCAATGCACGTATGGTTCATTCCTTTCAAATATATTTTAGAATAAATTAGTTTTTTTTTTATATGTATATACTAACCTTTTTTATTTTGTTTAAAAATGTTACATAAATATTTTCTATTATTCGGATCTTATGTCCACTTATATTATTAGATTATTGTATTTGAAGAAATGGGTAACTACTAGATCCCAATAATTTAGCAAGAGTAGTAGAAGTTTCTAGACCCAAGACAAAATGGGTAATTTTGACTAAAGGGTGTTTCCAATTTTACTTGAAAATTAAAGTTTTTGTAGGGTAGTGTAGTTTAGGGATGTCAAAGCGGACCAGGTTTCGTTGGGCCGACCCGTCGACCCGCCAATCCGCTAAAAGAAGGGCGGGTTGGGTTAAAAATTTCAACCCGTCAACTCGTTGTAATCTGGTCCGCATAATTCGCCAATTTAGCAGGCCCAAACGGGCCAGTCTGTCCTGACCCGCTAATCCTTTTTTAAAAATTTTATGTTTAAAATTAAAAATAATTAATTAATAAAACTTTTTATATTATAGAAATAAATTTAATATATATATATAATAAATTTATAAACAAAAATTTTAAAAATTAAAAAAAAAAGAGACGGCCCAGTCTGCCGACTTGTCAGCCCGCCCTAAAAAAAGACAGATTACAATATCTAACCCATTTATTAGTGACGAGCTAGTCCAACCCAGTTCGACCCATTTTTGACGGGCCACGGGCGAACCAGACTGACCTGTTTTACCACCCTAGTGTTGTGGGTGGCTTGGATCTTCATTTTACTGTGTTGTTTTCCTTTGTGGGATTAGGATCTCTACATACACTTTGTGTTTGACACTATTGAAACTTTCGTTTTTGTTTTATTTAAAGAAAGTGGTGGCGCAAGAATAAAACTTTTTTTTTTCATAAATCAGTAATAGCAAATGTCATGGTTTTCCCTTCTTTCTCATCCATTATTTTCTACTTTCTCTTTATCCTTTCTTTGAATGCATTAATTCCTCATTATACACTCACTCACATTCCTTTTTCTCAGTTTCACTTTTTCTGCCCTTTCCTTCATACACATTAACCTCTACCAGTAATCTAATCCAACAATGGATGGAACTAAAAACAAAATTAAACCTTCAAACTAATAAATATATTCTGTTTTATTTTCATAAAAAAAAAATACTAGTATTATCGTAAACTTTAAACACGTTTAAAATTCTCTCTAACACAGTTTATTATAATATTACCATTAGAATGTCTTTATTTGAAGTGTGTTCAAATTTCTTTACATGTTGATTAGATTTATTGATAAAATTCAAATTTAAAATCTTTTTTAAGATTCCAACAATAACACATAAAATAATTTAAAAATACACAATTTCGTATGCAATCACCTCAGCATTTTCTTTTCCTTAATTAACAAGTTATTAATTCTTTTACTTTGCAAGTGAATACCTCTCCTAGTGCAATTTCTGACTCAGGCTTCTCCATATTAACCAAACTCTAATAAACAATCTCCACTGTCATCCTGCCAAATTATTTCCACGGATTCTTAACTCTTTATTTCTTTCTCCGCACTAAATTATTTTCACAAATATATATGATTAGATGTAAAATTATGTAAAATTGATACCATTGAACCCTTACCACTAAATCAAAAGTTATAGTCATTAATCAGAATATAATTTTTTTTATTTAAGAGTGTAACCGCCAAAACGTTACACTTAGCCTTTGTCACGATACAATTAATGTTATCTACAATAAAAAATATATGATACAGATAAAAAGAGTGTGACATTGGCAATGGGAGTAAATAATTTATATATTTATTGATAGTTTTTTTTTAGAGAGAGAAAATAGAGAAACAATACAAATGAAACATGAGTTATATATATAAGGGATTAACATCCTTTATATTAGGAATTCAAGTGTGAGTCTAAGTCCCACATTGACTATAAATGAAAAAGTAGAGTACTATATAAGGATAAAGATTCATAAACTTATTGTTTTAAGATTTTAAGTTGAGAATAGTGTCAATGTCTTATATGATTAGACTCAAGTTTCATTAATAAAACTTCCTCCTTAAACCTAACACCTGGTACCAGGTAAGTGTGTCCTATTAAGATGAACGACATTACGATAAGGGAAGTGATATTTATTATTTCTAATACTAAAATACCAGATAAATTAAAAAGAATTTTATTTTTCTTATCTGTTGACTTGTGGGAAAGATTAAAGTGTGATTGATCTCTTCCAATCTTGTCACTAGTAAAAATCAAGCAACAACAAAGAGAACAAGTAAAAGAAAATGGGGAAAGAAAAAAAGTATGAATTGTTAGTTGAGGAATGTTGGGCCTACTTGTGCTGTTAGGCTTGTAGAGATATTGTTAGAACCAAAAAGTGTGCAAAAGTAGATTTGGATTCTCAAGTTTGGAAAGAAGGGTTATTTTAAAGTGGTAGGCAAAGGTAAACTTCCAATAAATTAAACAAAAGCGAAAGAACCTTACCAAGGAAATGACTCACTTGTGACTAATTATTAGTATAGAAAAATATAGAATTGATTATTCAAAACATTAATGTAAAAATTTTCAATTACTTTTTTGGGGTTACTATTATTATCACAACAGTGTAAAATTTACATACATTTAAAATGAAAAAAAGTAAGAATATGTTATTAAAGTGTGGATTCAATATTAACTCGGTAAATTTTTGGTTGTGGTAAAACAAAATTGCTAATTTAAAAGTAATGGAAAACTAATAAAAATTAAAACCCATTCTTTTAACAATTATTCCTACGACGAATTAAGTTTCTGGGTGTCAAGCTGTACCTGTCAGACAAATTATCATGTTCTTTTCGTTTTATTAGCAACAAATTTCTAATGTCACTTTTCCTTTTCACCTCTTTTTATGATAAAGTTGGTAAAAGTTTGTCCAAGCCAAAATCGTAACGAAAACTTGTATGGATATGGGTCTAGAATCCTGCAAATTCACGGAACCGACAACAACATTTTTAATAGTCTCAACCATTATTCTTAATGATTCTGGTTTATGTTTGGTGAATACGAGAATTTATACATGGTTGGAGATAAAAAAGAAAAAAAAAAAAAGAGTTGATCCCATAAGAAGGGAACTGAAAAAATGTGTGATGATGGTGATCCTCGTCCCAACACTATCTGAAAGGGCAATATGTAATATGTGACACAAAATAGGTCTGTGGTTTCGAGTGATCCGTAATTAAAATATCGAATGAAAAGACAAAAGGGACAAAGAATGACATGTAGATAACAACTTAGGGACCGAGTTTTTTTGAACCCTTTTGTCTCAATGCAAAACTTTGTGCGCGCTGCATCGCGAACCATAATCTACATTTTAATTAATAATCATATCCTACACGCAACACCCATCATCGTTCGCATTCTAACTGGTTAGTTTTTCACCAAACAAGATCGTGTAAAAAAAAAAATTAAACATGGAGAAACTATTGCATAACAAAATATTTCTCAGGTTGTGCTCTTTCCATATAAAAAAAAGATGTGGGTCTCATGCTCATTTCATCTCTGATATATGCTCACGTCATTTTACAATAATATAAATATTTGTTAGAAATTCAAGTGTGAATCTAAGTTCTATATTGGATAGAAATGAGAAAGTGAAGCACTATACAAGGATAAAAACTCATAAATCCATTATTTTAGAATTTTGAATTAAGAGTGCTCTCAATGTCTTATCTTATATGAGTAGGCTCAGATTTCATTGGTGTTATATCTCCTCGTGAAACGTCTCTGAAAATTGAAAGATTGGTTGAGAGGGGTTTCTTTTGTTTTCTTTTCTTTTTTATGAATTCATTATACCACTAAAGTGTTCTTTTTTTTAGTGCAAGTCTATTTCATTTTCATTATTATAATGCCCCTTTCATTTTTTTTATAAGCTCATTACATTGCACGCAACGTAACTTATATAAGATTTAAATACCGTATAAAAATAATATTTACTTGACAAATGTGTATTAAATTATACATATGCATTTAATATTTGGATGACAATTGACATGTGATATTTACCGCATTCCGTAATTGGAACTTAATTATTCCCAAATTATGATACAGGAGTTTAAAAATATTTATTTTCTCATGTAGAAATATTTTTAATTACAAAAACATTTTTATTTTAATATTTATGAGAAAAGACACGATAAGAGAATAGATTTCATGAATAAAATTATAAAACACTAGCAATAGGTTTGGACACGTACCCATTGAGTAGGGTATAACATAAGTACGGATTTATTTTGAAGGCTGAATCATGATTCTAAACATTGCTTTACGCATTGATGTTAAGTTAAGAAAAAATAAAATCTTAAATGCGGATATTCGTATATGGATACCTATCTACCATTCCTAATTAACAATAAGAGTTAATATAACAGTTTAATAATAATAACATATTTTTGTCGCAAATCTCAAGTTTAAGAAATGACACAATTCTTATTCTGAAGACAACTTAAATCTGAAGACTTCTAATTAAGTTAAAATGAATTAATGATGTGGATTTACTAATAATACGATATATGATTATGGAGGATGGAAATGATTAATATTTGTGTTAGAAATGCAAGTGTGAGTTACATTGGTTAAAAATGAGAAAGTAAAGTACTATATAAGAATAAAGATCCATGAATCTATTGTTTTCAGGTTCTGAGTTAAGAGTGATGTAAATATCTTATGTGGTTGGGTTCATGTCTCATTAGTGAAACTCCTTTATAAACCTAACAATTTGTTGATTAAAAATGAAAGATTAATATTGTAAGATACTAGAATCCATTTAAAAGATGTATTTTTTTTTTCATGTAAGAGGAAGAATTGGAACATCTAACAGCATTTTTAAAGGAGAAAATTATCCTAAGATGTGGCAACATGGTGGTAGATAGGACTAAAGATTAACGTTAAAGAAATGAAAACGAATGAGTTAATGTGGTAAGATGGTATGTTAGTTGCATTCGATGCTCTGATTTATTAGGCAGAAATGCTTTTGGTATATTTATGGTGGAGGTGGTGAGGTCAATGGTTAAAAAAGTAGAGTGGGATGCATCGAATCAGAAGGGTAGAATAGGGAGAAAAAAAAACATGAAATCACAATTATTCCAATTCCAACAGGGAGAGACGTGAGGATCTGCCAATCCTATTTTATTTCAACAATAATCTAAACTAATAGTGCTAACAACCATGGGATGCATACGTACAAATATTCGTATTAATTGGCTAATAATTTATACGTTAGGGTTTGTGTGTGTATAATGTAAGACATGAAAAAAAAAATTGAAATGATTAGGTTTTGTCCAATCTGGTGTGAAGGTGTGACGTCTTCTTCTACTCCAAACACTCCACACCACCCTTCGTTAATCATATAAAACTCATAATTTCTTGACTTTCTAAAATTGTTGGTGCCCGCATTCTACCTTGGTTATCATTTCTCACAAATTAATTTCGTGGATGGTGACACCAATAATACCTTATAAACCGGATAATTAAATACAAAAATAGCAAGTACATTAATTAATTATTAAATATTTAGATAGAGTGATGGGTGTTGATAAACATTCCGGTGGCGGTGGAACAGTAACAGGAACAGGAACAGGAACAGGAACAGGGTTGAGGTCTACCTGGTGCGCACATTAGCGATAGTGGAAACATGACGATGAGTGTGACACTTGGGTTGTGAAATATATTTGACTCTCTGTAGATCAACATAAGCAAGCAATTAGTAATTAGTAACAACAACAACAACACACACAAAAAGAAAAAAGAAAAATAAAAAAGGTTCCACCCTCTAATAAGAAGGCACAAAAAGTCGTCTCTTTCAATTTTATTTGTATTTGTACATATACATAAATAATGTAAGGGCATTTAAAAATGGGGGGCTATGTTTGTGTATGTTTTTTTAATATATATAATTAAAATCGAAGGAAGAGGTGTGTCTCTGAAAGCGTCGTCTTCCGAACTAACAACGCAATGATGGAGTGATAGGAAGGGTCTAGCGTTCTGCGGTTCTTCACCACGCCATGCTGGCATGAGGATTTTGAGCGGGAAAATAATAATAAGACAACGTAAATAACGTTTCTGAAAGTGGCTTTATAACAAGGTTTGGCTTTTTGGATTTTGTTTTTTCAGTTTTTGTGGATAATTGAGTAACTGTCGAGGATGGGAATTGGTACAGATCAAAGTTTGTTTGTTGTACTTTTCCAACTCAATATTATCATGACATCAATGGGTGGAGGAGATACCTGGGGAGATTGATGACTTTATTTATCTTTGTTTTGAACTGCTATGATTACCGGTACTTTCTTCCGGAGGTTGTTAAAACTTTTGTTGCCTTTGGGAAAAGGGAAAAAAGGGGGCTACGTAGGATTTGGTTTTGCGTTCCTATATTTGCGAAAAATGATGAGGTGGTTTGTTACCTTATTAATGGGAAAATCGTACAATAGATTCTTCTGCATAGGCGCTGTCTGTGGCGGTTGTCGTGCAAACGTGGATGAGGTGGAGGAAGGAACTAAACTAAAACACGGTTTAGTTAAATGAATTATGCGACTTTTGTGCTTCTCTTTACCTTGTGATGTCTGGTTTTTCTTGAGATTTATGGTTCTGTATGTTCCCGTGTGTTTTTAGCTAGTAGTTAAGGAATTTTACTCTTACTTCTGCTGGTTTAAACAGTGCCAACTACATAATCTACTCTTGTTCTACTTCCTGCTGGTGCTATGATGTAGGATTAACAGAGTATGAACTGGGTATTAATCTTTGAAGTAATAACGGTGTTTGGCTTATAATCTTGAATGCATTTTTTGCTGTATAGGTATACGGTGAATGGTTATTCTTGAGTTGTGGCAGTGATCGATACTAAGAGCATGAATTCAGCATCCCCACAGTTCGTTTCCTCGAGAAGGATGAGTGTGTACGATCCAATCCACCAGATTAGTATGTGGGGAGAAGGCTTCAAAAGTAATGGTAATTTAAGTGCATCCATGCCTTTAATAGACGAGACAGACATGAAGTTAGATAGTCAGGTGCGAGTCCACTACTAAATCTGTGCTTTGTTTCCTTGCCAAATACGAAGGCTTCTTCTGCCAACTAACCAAATTTGTTTGTGCTGTTTCATACCTAGTCAGAGGATGCTTCTCATGGAATACTGGGAGCACCTAATAAGTACGACCAAGAAGCTAACAAGCCTACTGATAAGGTAAGACCGTGTTTTTTTGCCCCTTCTTTCCCCCAAACAAAAGAAAAGAAACAAGGGTTATTTCTTGGTGGTGTTTTGTTACTTTAAACTTTGTGAACTCTGGTATACTTCCTGCAACTGATTTGTCAGCTCAAATTCCCTGCAAATGCAGATGTAGACAATTTTGAGCAATACAATTTCAAATTTCTTTCATCGGGTCATTTGTCTAGGACTAAATGTTTTGCATTTTAGATACGTTGTCATTTTGAAGGCTCAAGGTTTGTTCTGTAGGGTGTTGTTGTATAATGCAACGAAGTATTATTCAAGCCTTGAGTTATTGGGAATGTTTTGGCTCAGCCTTTTCAGTTTTGTTTCCTTTGTGTGAGTGAAAAGTTTAGTCCTGCCATTTTGAACTTTGAGGAATCTGTATTCAAATTGGATCCATACTCTCTTTTATGCCCGTATATGGTGGAAACAAATAGGAACCTAATATGATGAAACATGCAGATACAAAGACGTCTTGCACAAAATCGAGAGGCTGCTCGAAAGAGCCGTTTGAGGAAAAAGGTTTGCATGTTTATGCATTGATGGATTGTGGTATTTGGTATTAGAGACTAGATACACTAATGTTGGTGTTGTTTCTGATATTGCCCCACAGGCCTACGTGCAGCAGTTAGAATCAAGTCGTTTGAAGTTGATGCAGTTGGAGCAAGAGCTTGAACGTGCAAGACAGCAGGTGTGGGGAAGATGAGTTAATATACTTTTAGTTTCTCTAATGGATCACATTACGTTGATCATCGACTTTCTTCCTTTGCCTTTCTCTTTAATATCTCGATGCAACAAAACTGCAGGGAATGTACATAGGTGGTGGGTTGGACTCTAATCATCTGGGTTTTGCTGGATCGGTAAATTCAGGTTGGTACTGCAACTATATATTTCCCTGCACAATAAATTACACATACATCTTCTTTTAAAAATATTATACTTATTGTATGTTGATATTCCTATGGCATTGCAACTCCTGAATTGTTCAGAAATTTTCGTGTTGTCATGCAAGATTACCATAGATTGTTATGGTTGGTTTGTAATATTGTTCCTAGTTTGCATGAGTATCCTTTCTTCTTGTATTAGAATCAGTTTTCCAGTCTGTTCTTGCATTCTAATAATACCATATTTGCAGGAATTACAACCTTTGAGACGGAGTACGGACACTGGGTGAACGAGCAGAATAGGCAAATCACAGAACTGAGAAGTGCTTTAAATGCTCATATCGGTGACATAGAGCTGAGGATTCTGGTAGATGGTATGATGAACCACTACGCTGAAATCTTTCGCATGAAATCTGCTGCTGCAAAAGCCGATGTGTTCTATGTCATGTCTGGTATGTGGAAAACAACGGCCGAAAGATTTTTCCTCTGGATCGGAGGCTTTCGCCCCTCTGAGCTTCTAAAGGTGACGGTTCATATTTAATAAATGCAAGATGTATAAAACTTCATTCCTAGAATGTGTAGTATGGTTGTTGCTGACATTTTATTTTAATTGCAGGTTCTTGGGCCCCTGATTGAACCTCTGACAGAGCAACAACGGTTGGATATCTATAACCTTGGACAATCATGTCAGCAAGCAGAAGATGCCCTGTCACAAGGTATGGACAAACTCCGGCAAACTCTTGCTGATAGTGTAGCAGCTGGACAGTTCATGGAAGGAACGTACATTCCACAGATGACTTCTGCAATGGAGAAATTGGAAGCTCTGGTGAGCTTTGTGAACCAGGTAATGTTTCTGCAGACAATTGTGTAACTTAATTTGTAGTTTTCTTCCGTTGTTAATCCATTCCAGAAAACAAACTACTCTAGGACTTTAAGATTTACAATTCTCATAATATAACAATAGGATATTAAACTGAACCCGGTAAGATATCCTATTAAATGCTGAAATGCGTTCTTTAATTTCTCTATCTCCGTTTGTCAATCTATCTATTTGTCTTTCTTTTTTCTTTTACACTTTTCTTGTTCTTGGATAATCATGAAAGAACTTTATGATCAGAAAGAAAACCTAATCTCTTTCATAAAGCAACATTCCTCAAGTTAGTTTTGATGGATTCATAGTAATATTTCACGAATCATATAATAGAATTAATTCTATAAGTTTTTAAAAAATTTCCTTTGTGGGAAACAATGGTGTGTGTGAAACAGGCTGATCATCTACGGCAGGGAACGTTGCAGCAGATGTCTCGAATACTTACAATCCGTCAGGCTGCTCGATGCTTGCTTGCTTTGGGAGAATATTTCCAGCGCCTGAGGGCTTTGAGCTCACTCTGGTCTAACAGACCCCGTGAACCTGCTTAGTCTCATAAACAAACAGGTTAAAGGAGCCAAAACTTGTAACATGAACGTGATGTGATGATGAACAACATTGGTCAGTTTCTTTGGCCAAGAGCATCACGTGAGGGTCCAGGTTGCTCACATTTTTCCTGCAGTTTTGCGTTATGGAGAAGCTGTAAATACCACTGCTCGCTCATTTTATGCATACCAGTCTGTAAATAAATTAATTTTGGACGCATGGTGTATATTGGATTGTTGCAGAATGAAATATTTAGAATATGCCATGAGCCTGTGTGGAAGTTCGTCATGTAAAATTCATATAACGTTACTTTGTTTGCTTTTCAAAATCAATCCACTTTTAGACTCTCTTAGTGGACATAGTTATTTTTCTGATGATGGAGAGTGATTTGTTAGAAATATCAGTTAGTCTGTGATTGGTTTTATTAGTATGCTGTTCACTCTAATAAGCTTTATAATAAGAGTATTTATACAGTTTTGTTGTATCTTTGTTCAATCAACTACAGATGGTACTCCTTTCTTCTGCATCCACACCAAAATCTGCACATGAGGAGGCATGTCAGTGAACTTCAACAAAGAATCTGGACTCTGCATCATGGTTAAATAGCCAGAAAGAATTGTGTGTACCGGCATCATTGTTGGTGAAACACATTGGTGACTTAATCCTGAAACATTTCCATGCATTAACTAGAATACCGAGATCTTCAATTTATAGGAGTAAACAGTTTCTATGTTTGGAAGAAATCTTGGAAAAGAAAGTTTCTATGCTATTACTTTTATGCAACCAAATTCATTACATCTGAATTTTTCATGCATAGCTACTGTTTCAGCCTTTGCAGGTGTCTTCTCTTTTTTTTCCATCGGTGACAAACAGTTTCTATGTATGTATATAATGAAGCATGCATATAGGTAGCAGAGAAAAAATTATGATACAAGAAAACTGAATGACAAAACAAAAAAAATAAACGAATATTTCGGGGATGTAAAAATCAAGATAACATACTGTCATGTACCTGCATCAGAGATCTCAAACGCTGGAATCAAGTGAGATAGTTGTTTCTCAAGCATAAATAATTCATAAACTTCAGAAAGTGTACGTTGTCGATACCACTTGACCATGATTACCCTGTCAATTATCTTTCCGTTAATCTTTCAAAACATCTTTTGCGAATAATTAATACAATAACTAGTTTTAAATATGAAGATTACTTTTATTTTTATATCAGAAGCAACTAAATGAAACCTCTCCTACAGTATGGTTATGGTAAGAGAAAATATTGAAAAGCATAAATATTCTAAATTTTTGTAACTCATATTTGTTGATATACAAGAAGCGATGAAATCAATTCCTGCATTTCGACATTGTTTATAAATTGAATTAAATAAAAATTATGAATCTAATTAAATTTTTTATAAGTATTAAATAAAAAACAAAAGATTTTAACCACATATAACAACTGGTCTTAGTTTTCCTTAAAAGAAAACTAGTTTTAGTGTATTCTTCGATTCAATTTTCAGAAAGAAAAAAAATACATAAAACTGAGAGAAAGGTTGTCATATATCTGAGAAAACTTTTGGTTAATGTTGGATTCTCACAGGTTTTTGGTAGAAGTGGAACAAGGAAGGAGCAAGAAACTTTTTTCTTTTGACAAAAACATCATCACCAAAGTCCTTTGTATGGTCGAGGTTTGTAATCAAATTGCAGAAGCTGAAGCCTCCGAGAAGTATCATTGTCAGTTGTTGCACCTGAACTCAAACAAGAAGAACAAAAAGCCTTTTACAAACATCTATGCTTTCTCTTCACCATCGCCATGTATAAACCACTTTTAGTAAACACTACACCTTTGTCTGAAAAACTCAAACTTATCTGTTTTGTAATGATATGCATGGCCAGGCCTTATGATTAACTGACCTAGAATCTTCATTGTAAATCGAGCGTTAACTTGGGATTAGCTAACTCTTAAAAAACATTATGCTGAAATTTGTTTAGTCATGTAATTAACAATAATCCCATGTTAAATAACTTTACAATGGTGTACTGATGGAATTAACTGCAGGAACAGGAGTGTGTAAACCAACAGACAGAAAAACCACTAGAAAAAGTGCAGGGAAGTTGTGGAAACCTGAGATACCCGGTAGTATAATTGTGTAGATCTTTTATTTCAACCGTGGAAATACAGAAAGCAGTGAATTATGAAAAGGACAAACTACGATTGCTTAGATGAAAAAGAGATATCACAATGTCAATGAATTATCTCAAAAGCCTGCAGGAAGACCACCCTTTCTTGGATCACTCACTGCCACAAGCCTTCCATTTCCATTCTCTTTACTTTTTCTTGATGACACAAAATCGTCTATAACAATAAATTGGCAAATAGTCCCACCGGCAAGGCCCTTTAGGACATGACCCTTACTTATAAGGACTTTCCTGATATCAGCGCTAAGTTCAAAGTGGTCACCGCTCACAGTTGTCCAATTCTCATAGTTAACCACGTTAGGAATTAGCTGCATAAAACATGGGGAGTTTCTCAGTTAATCAGTGATGGAAATGTTGAGACAAGTATGCAGTCAAAATCACAAATGGAACAGTTTATTGAAATAGTTTACAATTTATATGTAAAACAGTTTAGACTGATATACTGTTGTTTTATAGAAAAGTAGTTTATATCAGTTTGTGCAAAGAATTTAAAAGTTTAAGATACCTGATGATAGACCCTTGGAGCCGTTACAGAAGAAAAAGGATCGAGTCCTTTACCGAAGTGATTCAAAAGAACCTCTGAAGTTCCACCAATAATGAAAGCACCTCCACTTGCACCTACTACAGCTTTTAGCTTCCCATTCTGCATGGACATAGTAAGAAATCATTGCAAGAGAACAATGAGTACCTTAACTGATAATAATGAAACATTTCAAAACCACATAGATGATAATGTGGAAAAAGATAGCCAAATTTAAGAGTCAAGGATTTGATACCTTGAGGGCAATAGTTGGTGTCATGGATGATAGTGGCCGCTTTCCTGGCACGATGAAATTGGCCGGAGCTGGCGGTGGAACATCCTTGGAAACATTTATAGGCATGGAAAAATCATCCATCTCATTGTTCAGTACTATTCCAGTACTTGGTGAAAGGATCTTTGAACCAAAATATGCATTTACAGTAGTAGTCATGGAAATGGCATTTCTCTCAAGATCTATTACACATAAATGACTTGTACCATGATCATGAATTTGATTCCACCTGCCAAGACAGTTAAGCAAAACTTAGAATTCTGTATCACCACAAATAAATTTAGTTAGAATATTAATTTAGACCTTGTTTATTTGGATCTATATATATATATATA
>Ga0209589_1004320_pt1 | contig 24608 bp, 19 predicted proteins | sample CowpeawhiteBW_FD_187525 | JGI IMG/M metagenome (GOLD analysis project Ga0209589, IMG submission 187525) | Root nodule microbial communities of legume samples collected from California USA - Cow pea white BW (SPAdes) (version 2) | ecosystem: Host-associated > Plants > Roots > Nodule | place: USA...
CCCACTGCTTTGAATCCTTATAACAAATTATATTTAAATAACTTCTTTTGTTATATCTTTTCCAGCAGTATTTGTCATATTTGAGAATGTTTATAGATCAAAATTAATCTATGTAAAATGCCTACTTCATTGGTTTTTATTTTTTCTAAAATTTGTATCAGGAAAAGTAGTGTTCAGGAAAAACTAAGTTTATCCTGCTAGTTGAGGTTGACTCCATGGTATTATTTCACTCGGTTATAGGCCAACTTTTTAGAGATATTATTTACCGTGATATTAACTTCATTGTCATTCTTGATCTCCCCTTTTATAGAATTAAACATGCAAGCTTCTCTCCTCATATACCTTTGTATAGCTGATGTAAGACAACCGAACACCTTTCTTTTGGCACTTGATCATGAGTTTTTTCTATGTTAAAATTAAACCACATGTTGGTCCCTTGCTTTGCTTTGGAACCTATCTATCAAGCCCTATGATTAATGATGATCAGATAATGTGGCTAAAATCCATATAATTTTGACTTTAAAATTATCGAAATGAGGGACAAAATCTTTCGAAAAATTGGAATGTTACCTATCTATGGTTGTTAGTAGACAAAGTTGCCAACTAACGACATACCACGCAGGTTGTTTCGTACTGTGAAAACCCCGGGAATGCTCCCTTTGCAAGTGCCTATGTCATCGTTCTTGTTACATCTCAGGTACAACATCCTTAATCCCTGGCATCCAGAGAAGCACAGAATGAATAGATATTTTTTAAAATACAATTATTTATTTAGTTTTCAATGATTTATCATTTGCAAGGCAGATTCCACAAGCAATGGATATTTTTCTTGCTGAGCTTCACATGGCTTGCCTTTATACCGTTCCAAAGCACCTGCTTTACAAGAAGGTACCTTCGTGTTGTACAGATTGTGGTATGGTTGTGTGATTGAGAAAGCAGTGAATTTTGTATACTTGAACTCTCTTTAGAGTTATTTTGAAGGTGGGAAAATCTTTTTCTACATAAAATTCGTTTATTAGTCATATGACATTTTATCTTAATAACAGGTCAGGCCCAATTTTTCTGAGTTAAGCAAAACGGTTATGTTTTAACTGTAACTGCTACAGTGTAGACATTAGCTGTCGAACTTTTCTGACACAACAATTACATTCCACAAAGAACGATTATTTACTTTAGGCAGAAACGATACTTTTGCAATGTCAGATATAGATATATGAAAAATCTCTTCTAATTGGCCCTTGCCCTTATTCTTCGCTGCCTCAAATATTTCAACTAAATTTATTACATTAATCATTGATGGAGGGTAATTATGTATTCTAAAAAAGGATCACACGTATTCTTCAAATATAATCTAAAAAATTTGGGGTTGAATCTGTATTATTAATTTTGTTGTGGCCAGACCGCCTTTCAATCAAAGGAGGCATACTTCAGAAGTATTGGTTATCGAGAAGTGGATGGAAAGTTGGAGACTACAGAAGATTATTTAAAGCGGTTAGAATCATACATGAAGGTGTATGGTGCACTGGTTCAGGTCTGTCATGAATATCAAATTTTGAGAGATTTTCATTGACCAGATTTCACTGAGAACTTTACCGTGTTTATTTGTTTCAACAGACTGAAACTACAAACGTTCAAAATTTCCACGGCTTGCAAGAAGGTTGGGCTTGGCTCGCAAGATTCTTGAACACACTCCCAGCAAATCACTACACAGCTGTTTCGCTCAATGCATTCTTGCAAGTAAGTAATCTAGAATTTTGAGGTACTTTTTATGTATAAATCTGTAAAAGGTTAACAAATTCTACTTTCTCAGATGGCTGGATTTGCTCTCTTTAAAAGATATAAATCGCAATTCTTGAAGATGCTGAACGTCGTCTCTGAGAACTTTTTAGTTGATTTGAAATCACGGAATATATCAGAGTTGACGAAGACGATTACGGAGATTCAGACTTATATAGAAGATAAGAAGTTCCTTCAAGAGCCAGAAGGAAAGAGCCTGCAGTCTAATTTGTTATCTAATGTGTATGTTAATTATTGAAGATTGAAATTTTTTACTTTAATAGAAAATAGGTTAGGGAAACTGGCGATTGTTTTCATTTAAAAGGTCAGGGATTGGGCAAGCGTCAGCAAAGGCTTATGTATACTCAGTATTTGAGCAACTTTCATGTATTTTATTCTGATAAACTAACAATAGTTCCTTTACCCTGAAAATGGAAGGATTCATTTACATATTATTTGAACTGACGTTATGAGGAGTACTTGTGTGATTTAAAAGTTTTATGATATAAGCATAATCTGTTCTTAATTTGTTTCAAAAGACAATGTTGGGAAACAATTTATAGCTCATACGAATCCACTTTAAGAGTGTGTTTGGATTTGAAAATAAATTTGAGAAAAAAAAAAAGAGATGAAGGTGAGGTTATTTTTATTAAAAAAAAGATTGTGTGATTTGAATAAATCTGAAATGAAAGTTTGTATATGATGGAAAGAGTATAATAGATTAAAAAAATAGTTTAAGAGATAAAGTACAATAGATAAAAAAATAGTTTAAGAGATAAAATTAGATGATTAACATTTTATTTTTTAGAATAAATGTGACATAAATTTAAATGTAAATATTATTATTATGATTTTTATTTTTTATTATTATCATTATATCAATTATTGTTATTGTTTCTGAAATGTAGCATAGTTTTTTTTTTTTCTCAAATACAGCAATGAGGCGTAAAATGGAGGGAGAAGCATAAAAAAACGAGGACAACATATGTGCTTTATTTTTTTACTTTTGTCACCATTTCTTTTCATGTATGTTAGGATTGTAAATTCATGCTCTGTCGTTTCTGCGCCCACAAACACAGGCTAAACTTATTTCCTCTTCAATTATAAAAGAAACCAAAGTATTTATACGGTGAGTATTGTTTAGAACAATGCAAGCATTTTTTAGACGAGTAGTTTTATTTAAATACACGAGGCCTTCACGACACAACTACATATTTACAACCAACGGGGAAGGCCAATTCTTTATGTAAAAAACTCCTCCTCATCCTAACTGGGCATACAAGTTTTGCCCAAAATTGTGAACTGATGAACAAGAAACCATTCAGACCAACTCTCTGCACATTCTTTCGCAGCCCTGTTTATGAATCAAGTTAAATTCATGACTCAAAGCAAATCAACAGAACATTCACTTTGTAACCTTCTAACTTCATCAAACTTTTATGACTAACCTTATTCTGGAAAAGAGCTAAATTTCCGCTGAGAGCACTTCTAAAGCAAAGCTATCTAGTAAAGCTTTATTCTGGTGTTGATCGTGCTCCGGCAAATGGGACAGAATTCGAGGTCTTCTCCACACTCACAACAAGTCTGTAACAAGAGTAAATGCGTTGGAGAAGGAAAAAACTTAATATTATGCTTAGTCCTTTTAGTCCTTTGCATAAAGCCTTAAATACAATAGTCAAGATGAATCACCTGATGCCCACAACCAAAGGCCATATCTTTCGTATTGGTGAGACAAATCGGGCAAACCTTCAGTAAACCAAGTCATGTTAGTATGTAAACCACTATTCAAAGCAATACAAAAATGAAAATTTATCGGTATTGTTAAAAGGTGAACTTTAAACCTAATTTAACCCCACAAAATCATAAGGTGAGTTTTGCACTCACTTTATATACTATAAAATCGTCTTATCTCTAGTCAATGCATGATTTCCAACAATTATGATTATATTATAAGTAGAAAGATAAAGTATATCTTAGTTTAATCGGAAAGACGCTTGGCATGGAGTTGAGACCTTATTATCATATAAAGAACTTGCAGATGCCTCCGTGTGAACACTGTGGTCATAGCTAGTGCGTGTAGGTGCACTCTGCTGAAAACTGTTTGATCTTGTCGGTTTTGTGCTGATGCTGGAAGAAGTCCTACCATAAAGAGGTGGGGGTAGAGCAACCCTATCTGGTGAATGACCCCTCCTTGCACTATTTGTATCAATGGAAACATGTAATTTTCAAAGAAAGTTATGGTTATTAACGTTACACCAGAAAAACCCAACTTAAGATGCTACTACAGATACCATTTTTAATGTAATGAAATGATATTTAGTACCCCAATATGCCATGCTCTATGGTTGCCTTGTACTGAGAAGGTATCTCCATCAAAGCTGAAAGGGCAAAATCTGTCTCTTTTCTGCTTGAGTCTACATTCCTTGTCATTATTTCAGTGAAATTAACAAACTACATGCAGCCATATAAAATGTCACATTTCAGTATAACAGGAAGATCTGAACATGAAAAGTTAAAAAATGACAAGTGAATTACACCAAACCTGAAAATTGTCAAATGCTCGAGAAGGAATGTTATCATCAAATTCCCTCATCATATCCCATGGTCCATCTCCAACTCCCACCAAAACTATTGATAGTGGATACTTACTGCAATTTAAGAGAATATAAGAATGCAGAACTGTACTCCGCATGCCAGAATACTAAAATTTTACCTTGCTTTAACTATTGCATCTATTGTGTTCTTCTCTTGTGGACTTAAGTTGCCATGTTCTGTGTCAACACTTCTAGTCACCTGTGATAAATACCGAGTATCAGTTTTTGAAGCCCTGGAAGAGAGCAGAAACAATGAATATGTACAACATGTGAACATGTGATCTTATGAGCCAGTGAGTACAGTAGATGTTAGCATTTCCAAGCAAAAACCAAATGAACATGTTGCAATTTCTTCATTTATGGTATGAAACTTAAGATGACTGATTCCAAAAAGTGCTTAAATTCAGCTTAACAGTGAGAATATGAACTAGAGAATTACCTGTCCATCTGCAATTATCAGCAAGACATGATATTGGCCACCACTTTGCTCAACAATAGTCATAGCCATTTCAATAATAGGGGCAAATGAAGTGGGTCCTGTCACATGAAGGTGGTGAGTAATGATGAACCTAACTAAAAACTTCTAAGATAATACGTAAATGAAATACCTGCAAGTTTGAGGTAAGGAATAATTTGTCTGTATCGTGATAGAACTTCCTCAAATCCATTGCAGTACCTCTCTTCCGAAAAGAAACTAAATACATCTTGATCATGTGTAGACGCTGAAAGAAAATAGACAAAGGAGAAACACAAATCATGTATGCAATCTGTACACTAGAACAACTTCATTGGAAAAGTAGTTAGTTTTCTGTCGGACATTACCATCTCCAAATCCAAAACAAGGAATCAAGTTATCTTCATCAAAAGCAGATAAAGTTTTCCCAATAATAGAAATTGCTTGCTCATACGGGTTTTGGCCACTTCCAATGTCATGCAAACTTTTTCGATTGAATGACCTCTTCCCTGATTTTCAGAGTAACATATATACTTATTTAGCATTATAAACTCGTCACAAAATATTCAAGAATAAAATTGTGAGTACGAGATAACACCTGTCCACTCATTGCTCTTTGTGAAATCAATGCCAACAATGAGATTAGAAGATTCCAGCCCAGCATTTGCAAGTGCAGCAGTAACCTACATTCATTACTTCATTTTAGACAAAAATATAGTGTATTTTCTCTATGTAGTTGTAGAACTTCTATCAATTTCTGTTATTTTTCCCTTAATATGTACTTGACAGCTAAAGCACTGATACATGATGAGAAAACAAGAAAATAGCAGCATCTCTTGAGCCACTTCTTTCCGCTGATCTTGTATGTGTAAATTCTATTACATGGACTACAAGTCACCAACACAAAATCTTAAGGCTCAATGTTTTTCTTTCTTTGTTTTTCTTTACATGTCACTCAACATTTTCATTTCTACTCGGTATAGAACTTTTGGCTCATATTTGAATTCCTAACATTTTTTAAAAAAAAATAAATCTTGGATATAACAAAAAGTATCTCTCAAGTTTATTATTACACTAAATCAGATTGCTCGCATAATTATTTATTAAAACTACTTAAGAAAAAAAAAAAAAACTATTTAAGAGCTCAAATATTTCCGTTCTCATAGCAGAAGAGGCAAAAAGGTGAACCCCGATTTCAGGCAGAGCAATTCAAAACCCCTTTTAGACAACTAGATGGTTCCCTTCCTTTTATCTTAGTTTCTATTTTTCCTTTGAACTGTACTAAATCGCGTTCACATTGGCACAACAGGGATATTCTTGTTTAACATAAGTCAATGTTGCAAGTTGCAACCCCCAACAAGACAAGAGTCAATTATAATGACAAGAAGCAAATCAAAGGAGATGGAATAATTGCTGATAAGATATTAAGAAAAAGAAAAAAACACAAAAACACTGTTACATGCAATGATCAAATCACCTCATCCAAGGAACGGTAGTTATCAGCTATCCTTGAATACTTCCTATCCAACTTCCTTTTTGGCTGAGCATTATCATAAAATGGAGTTGGTGCTGATGCATGCTGGTGCTGAGGTGTTTGATGAGAAGGATATGGTGATTGTGGAGGGTATCCACCATAGTTGTTATTATCCCATGAAGATGAAGAAGCACCATACTCATACCTCCTTCCACTTTCTTTTGAACCCTTGCCCCCCATAACAAACTCCTTCACAATGAACACCAAGATGCACAGAACACCAACCAAAACTGTCCAAGTCTCTATCTGCAACTCCAACAAAACGCACACATCATGTTTGTATATATAACTCTGTGAGGGAATCAAACCAAAATAACCAAAAGGGACAAAAGCTCACAACTATGAACTGAGAAACCAATAAATTTCTGGGAAACTGGAAAAAAAAACTTGAGGGTATGCAAAATTCAGCCCAAAATTGGTGAACGAAATTTCGATTTCGAGGTCAGAAACACCGACAGCAGACCAAGAAAGACAGTGAGACTATTTGATGTACCTCCGGATTCATTGTTTCAACAAGAACACCAAATCAATTATGACAGAGAGAAGAAGAGTGCTGTAACAAGGAATCTAGCAAGGTCAAGTCAACTGTGTTCACCCTTTTCTTCCACTTCAAACAACTTCTTTAACATCATTAGTCTATGTTAACAACTATTAAAAAATGAACCATCTTATCCTACAAGAACTATCTATAATAAAAATATATAAGAAAAAAGAAAATAATCAGACCAGACATTTTTACATTTAAACCATATTAGTGTTTGATAACCATTGAAACGAAAGATAAACACTGTAATACCTCGATGAAATCATCTCAATGATTTTACAGTAAAGAAACAGAAAAGCAAACAGAGAAGAAATAGTAAAGTAGCAGAAGAAACAGAAAAATAACAATCTAATCATAACTATATAATCTTATTTCTAATAATCTATACTTACAAATATAAAAATGTTATAAAATATGGTTTATGCATAACTTGCTTGAATTTTTCCTTCATTTTAAATGGTTCTTTATGTTGATTTGGGGTTTCATGGGAAATTTCACATTTAATTGTTTGTGTCATGTTGACGAGTAATCAATGATTGTACTTTTCTATCATTTCCCAAAGTTGACACGAAATGTTCTTAGTTTATTTATCCATAGAAAAACGAACATTGCAATTTTTTCTCTGTGGATTCTTCCTCGTTATAACAGGTGTAATACTTTTTGCGTATAAGTTGAATTTTATGTTTAAATAAAATTGATTGCTTCAAAAGCATTTTTGCTGTAAGTTTTTAAAACGGAGATTAACAACAATTTTTTTTAATGTAAAAAAAAACAAGATAATAGATCGAAATAAAAGTCACGCCATCTCATTAACAAAAATTCAATTAACAAATGTAAATTTTTTTAATACTTAATAATCAATTAAAAATATCTAAATATATAAAAAATAAATTTAAAATTTAATCAAACTTTTTTTAATATATTATTCGGACTCCTTCACCTATATATAGTAATACAATAATAGAGTCTTAATTCCATACTTAAACTTCTCACACTTGTCAAATACATAACCGTAATTTGTTCTTTTTCTTTTTCTTTTCGTTTTTGACTTCTTCCTACATGTTAGGTTTCGAGTTTGGTAAAGATTTATTCAGGTTTACTAGCAGATTATTTTAGATTATTTTAGGAGTAGATTTAAATCTAACTCAACCCTATAAAATCAACTTGTAAGGTGAGGTCACTTATATATTAGAAATTGTTTTATCTTTAGTCAACATGAGACTTTCAACACATCCCCTTATGACGAGGTATATACATTTTGTACGTGAGACTAGAAATTAATGGGTAGTTCATTATCAGTCTGATAATGGGTGGAACACAATGTCCAAAAAATCTCGTTAGGATTGACTGTTTTTAAACAATGACTCTGATAACATGTTAGAAATGGACTTTAAGCCTAATTCAACTCCATAAAATCAGTTTTCAAGGTGAAGTCACTTATATACTAGAAATTGTCTTATCTCTAGTAGATATGAGACTTTCAACCTTTTAGCAAAGCAATATTAAAAGAAAAAAAGATGTTTAACTTTGGTCAAAACTTTGCTTTGGTTACTCCCTGTAAATGACACATTTTTACTTGGAAACTTTTCCTGAAAATGTGACATTATTTCAAGGAAAGTGTGGTAGCTTTCAAATTCAGTAACCATCTTGAAAAAGTTGCAACCATCAATAAGCCATTGTCAAATGACAAGTCCAGCAATAAGGAAAAAGAGGACAACCCCGACTAATTTGAACTGCTCAAAAGAACATTTTTGATAAATTTATATTTTAAAGTTTAGATATGACATCTTTTGAATCATTAATTTGATTTACATTTTAAAATATATAATTAAGAAATAATTATTATTAATAATGAAAAACACTTTAACTGATCAAATTTTGTATACTGAGATATGGTATTTATATCGAAATATATTTGGTATACAAAACATACTTTAATTATGACTTTATATTTAATATTATGGTTTACCTCTACATAAAATTAAGGTTTACATATGTTTTGGAGAATGTTATTATAGCAGTTTGGAGGGTGCAAATAACAATGTCCTTCAACAAGCTTCTTAGCAACTGCCTCGTCATTTGTTAAACAATTTACAATAATTTCTTCTTGCATTTCCATAAGTTTGTTCTTGTATTTCTACTTTTTTTAATTGTGTAATTTTAAATGTAAATTTTATAGTTTGACATATATAATCTAAAATATATTTTTTATTTTATATTTCAAAATATATAATCTAGAATGTAATTGTTTTATAATTTTATTTTATTTTATTTCTGGTTTATGTGAACCTTTTAACAATTTTGATATTGGAAGAGAACAAAGATGGGGTGGTTGGATATTTTGTGAAGATGAATAGTAATATTAGTGGTATTGTGTAATGAGATCATTCTGTAATGTAATGATGTGATTATGAAGATATGATTATGAAGATAATTCTATGGCGGCTACTTTGGACAGGTCTTCTCTGTGGTCCACAAAACTTAAACAATTGTTTTCTTTTTTTTTAGCCTTTTATATTTTATTTCTTTTCAAGACAAGAGATGTGTCTAGTGTTTACACGTTTCACTTTTCTTTCAAAGGTTCACACTTATTTTTTATTAAAGATTGTTCACATCAGATACAATCGTTGTTACGAGAAAAACTCAAGTTTCACATTAATAATTGAATTTAAAATCTCTAACTAAACTCTAAGGTAAAAGGATGGCATAAAAAAAACCAGGGGATAGCTTGCACTCTAATCTTAATCCATTCACCTCCACAGTCATTGATTACTCATCTTAATTTCATGATTTCAATTCTGTCATATCAATATTAAGTATGTGCAGAGTTGATTCTATTTTATAATTGGATTTCACGAGGCAGCAATTAATAACATCCCAAAGATGGATTATAAGAATAAAACTTCAAACGTTTTTTGCCTATAATATACTGAAATCAGGACATACAGCCAGCATTTGTGATGATGGTTTCGGTAATTTGTTCATATATACCAAAATTCTGCAAAAAAGTGACATTGTGGGACAAGCTTGTTTCTTTAAATTCCATTGTTGGACCTTAAAAATGCCATTGTTGGACCCAACGCACTACATCTCATGGCTCTATGAGACCATGACCGCGTGCTTGAGCTCTCTCCCCTGCTCCAACCACCATCCTGCGACAGCTTCGCCTTTTTTGCTTCTAATTCCTTGCTAATTTCTTCCCAGACGTCTACTTCCCCATTTTCTGTAAGCAAATTCACATGTTTAGCGCATCAAAATGTTTTAATGTTTCTACACCATACACTCCAAGAATGGCAAGTCTACATTACCTTTAGCAGGGTTAAGAACTTCCTTTTCTGTCTGGCAACTTCCCAGGGTAGTTTGATTACCCTTAAGTTTTTCATCAGTGCTACCATTAGTTGCTTTTGTTGGATTGACAAATGCATTACCAGAAACGACTGCAGTTTTCGATCCAAGATGGCCATGCTTAACCATTCGAACATCAACAAGTGATGCATAATCTATCTGTAGAAGGAAAGCAGTCATATAAGCTACAACACAAATAAAGTAATTGGGAAAAAAATAAAAGGAAGTAGCTTTACCTCTAAAGAACCATCCTCCTGATAAGGGGATGCATCAGGCTGTTCAAAAGAAGATGCATCCTTCTCTGTTTCTTTCTTAAAGTCAAAAGGATATTCTAAAACCAGTTCCAGCCAAATCCTTTTTGTTTTAGCATCATACTGAGATATTTTTCCAACCTGCAAGGACATAAATGAAATACATATTAAATTAAACCTCCGACACAAGATTTTTTGTGATGAAATTCAAAAGCAAACTTGATATGTACCCTAAAGGAGGAAAGTTCAGGAGTGAAAGACTCTGATAGCTCGACCAATCGATAAGCAATTACATCGCCCTCCTGCAGTGTATGATCAAGTTATTAAAAAGCACCAAAAGAGTACTATGCTATATAATTTACAGATTCAAAGCACAAAATACATATAAGTTGAATTGTTAACCAGAAGCTAAAAGGACTCCTAACTTGCAGCCATGGGTTAATTTTCAAATGCTCTTAGCAGAATGAGAATTGTCATAAGTACACATTAGTTAGGGGGAAGGAAAGAAAAACACCTTAGGCAAACCGGTATAAGGTTGAAGCTTATCAAAATCTACTACATTGAAAGTGGGTTCCTTTTCAGCATTTTCAACTGTAGCATACTCTTGACTGGAATGCTCGTAGCCATCATGTTTATGGAATGACATTCTCTCTTTACCCCATTTCTGGCCCTTCTTCTTGTTGGTGATTCCATTCCACTGAAATGTTTCCTGAAAGATCCAGATAACATTTACAAATTGATTGAAATAGTGGGGCAAAAATAATTGCATATCTCCTGATATTCAAACACCAAGAAGATGAATCTCTATCTTACGTGAGGTTTTGAGAATAATACGAAACTAACATGGAAATACAGTTGTGCACCAAAATTTATGAGTAATTACTCAACATGATAAGTTCTAGAACTTCGAGCTATTAGCCTTTTAGTGAGAATCAATATATCAATATACGGATTACATTACATGGTTCAAATGCCAAAAAATTTATAACAAGTCATATTGATTCCTAAGATTACCAATCAAAAAATAATCCTAAAGAATTTTGTTAGCTTCCTCCCACATCTCTGATACATATCAGGCCTTTAAGAAAAAAAACTAAGAAAAGGCTGTTTAGTAAATTTTGTACTTTCCAATCCAAAATCACTTCCAAGAGAAATATTCTTTATCCTCCATCAAACACTAAAGTCTAAAAACCAGAAGTTCAAATGCAAATATAATAGAATGCATATGCATTTCTTTTGGGCAAAATTAACAATATTACTTATTTATTGACTAATTTATGATTGAGAGTAAAACACAGCTGAAATTGTGAATCTTTTATTGAGGGAAATCAAACCAACCACTGAAAACTGATTCTGCGGTACTGCCTGATCTTGATCTGCATTAAATAGACCATTAAACATATATTAGATCATGAAAGCAATCAATTTCTACTTCATAAATCTTTATAGATGAGATCTTCATTCAGACCTTTCTTAAGGGGCTCAAACCGAATGTGCCCTGGTCTAATCTCCACAGGAACAATGTCATCATCATCATCTTCTTCACTCTCTTCGTCAGATTGTTGATGTTCATCAGATTTTTTATGCACATCAGAAGCAACAAAGCTGTTATCTTTGATAGGTAATACTTGTGCGTCTTTTTCAAGTACTGTAGTCTGGTGGATCTGCCAATTTGAAGAGAAGAACATTTCCTTTCAGAGAGAATGGTAATACATTTTGTGAATAGCAAGGTTAGACAAACGACCTTCAAGACAACAGGTGAATGATTTAAACCATTGCAAATTATGAGGCCTAGGCATCTTACAAACCAAAAAAATGTCAATAACTCAACAATATCAAATGGAGCTAGAATCCGTAAGAACTGTTATCCAGGTCATGGGAATGGCAGCAAGACAACAATTCATTACATATCATATAGAGAATAATGTGCAGGCAAATGGCAGAAGCCATATAACAGTTGAAATATATAATGCATTTGTCAAATGCAAAAGGATTTCCCTAAATTAACCCAAAACTTCAATTGGCCAGACTGAGACCAGCCAAAGATGACAAGAGGATGCAAGAGATGAACAAACATCAACGAAGGTGTTGAGTCTTTCCTTGATCCTTATGCCATAACTGCAAACAAAGTCGTGATTGAAAATCCTAGGAATTCCACAACACTAGCACTAAAGTAGAAACTATTTAAGAACACTGTTCATTAGATCCAATCTCATATAAAAGGTAATATCTGCATCATTATAGAACCAGTTCACCTTTTCCTGTTTCTCCTTCTGTAGCTTTAGTTCCCTCAGCCATCTTCTTTTAGCTTTCTTCCGCCGAGCACTTCTGCTAGGCAACTGAAAGAATAAAATAAAACCAATAAAAGTAAAGTGTAAATACTTGCAAGTGATATGAAGTGTCCACCAAGATGATTCCTAAAGCATTGAGCACCCCTAATATCATGACTGGAGTATTTTTACTGACCAAATACTCAAACTGGTTATCTATATGCATGGGAAATCATGTTCGTCCTCCAAATATTTTTAGATATCAATGTGGTCCTCCCTTCGTTGTGTAACATGAACATCAATTTAATCTCTTGATGAATTGGTGTATCTTCCTATACCCATTTGATTATGTAGTCAATTTTGTTCCAGCACTACTGATCAAGGTAATTTATGGGCAATTTTAATCTATGGCTGCATCAAGTCCTGTTAATATGCTTCAAGTGGAAATTAAACACGTGTGAACACATCCTATCAAAATTCATTTTACCTTCAGGGAAGGAAGGAGACCATAAGAACAGCAGCAATTAGAGCCAACTTAGCAGTAGCCTCTAATTTGACTTGAAGAAATATACTTTTATTTCGCTAAATTGTGGTATCTCTGTTTACAAGCCAAAGAATCAAGCTTAAATCCACGTGTCACAAGAAAAAACAAATTCTGAAAGGGACATCATGGAATTGTTATATTTACGCTTCTCAGGTGTGAGACTATGAGGGGACTCAATAGCAAGATGCGATAAGCCTAAAAAACTTGACTAGGATAGACTCTGCATAGCTTCAATACCATCTTAAGAAAGTGAAATTGAAACCTAACTTAATCTTACAAAACTAACTCAGTATATATATTAATTATTATCATTTGGTCATATCTCTAATCAATGTAGGATCTCTAAAAACAAGCATTAGTATGTATTCTTCAACGTCTGGTGCAAAGTTTGCGGCCTCTCTAACCAAGCCCCCAAACTATTTGCCTAAACCACTAAACCAGCACTTTTCTCAACCAGGCTTTTAAGGTTGCTTGACTCTATGTTTGATTCTTGTGCCTCTGCAGCTTTGTTTGTGTGCTTTACTTGGTTTCCATCTCATCTCAACATTCATCTAGCTAGACGGGAGTTCATGTGTCATGTTTTGTACTGGTAGTAGGCACTAGGCACTAATACAATATTATATGTTGATTTGTTTGTCATTTATGACTTGTGAGTTACGAGTTTAGTAAAGGTTTAGTTATTGACTTTCTTATGCTTATTAATCCGTCAATATAAATTTAAGGTTTATTAAATATTTAGTGTTACATGGGTTCGTTTCTCTTATTTATGTTATGCTATATGCATCTATATCTATATGAATTTTAGATATCTTGTAGAATCTTGTGCATCAAGTTGTGATCCCAAAAATTATGATTTAGCATTCCCTTTCCAAGTCTAGGTAGAATCTCAAGTTTATAACCGTGGTTCAATGCAAACAGGATACATATGTATATTCCAAAGAGGTGTAAATTAAGTGTTACCTTTTTAGTTCCACTTTCATCTTGAGGCTGAACAAACCTATACAACAGATCAAAGAAAAATAAGGAAAAACATTTTATATTTCTGATATTTAGTAAACAGACATCCTCATTATAAGGGGACAGGGATCTAAAATTGAATGACAATAATAAGAGGAACTGAAGAATCAAACAATCTATACATAAAATAAAAAGGAATATTGTTTTCTACTCCATCAAACCACACCTCTTAATCTACAAACATAGACATATAAACAAAAAATAAATAAGATAAAATATCACCAGACATGGATGCCAAAAATTGTCAATAAAATTATATCAGCTGGTTCACTTGCCCAGAATACCAATTATGCACTGTGCAATGAACAATCAGAGAAGGAAAAGATACACCATTGACATGTCATACAAATCACAAGTGTGATGAAAATGGACCTTGTTTCATCACTTGGACAATCACTCTTGTCATTCTTCTGTTTATCAAGGTTGCTTGGCCTATTTAGCTCGCTAGATAACTTGGAAGACTTCTTCTTGTCCTTCTTGACAAGACTCAATTGGTGATCAATAGAGCCTTCGTTTTCCTCCTCGTGGACCTCAGGAATGACTGACAAGTTTTCAGAAGTAGACAACTTAATCTTCTTCTGACTAAATGTCAAAGATAATGGAATAAAGTCAGCAAACCAGATAACGTTTACATGGTCCAAATAACTACTTCCAAAGTTCAAAAACAAGGAAAAAAAGAAAAAGGTTTCAAAGAGAAAAGGGAGATCCCTACTTAATCTTACACTAAAAACAAATGAAGTTAAAACAGGAGCTGAAAATTGATACATAGATTATTATCATAACATGGACGAACATATTTCAGAAAGCATCAATACGAAAGTTACTTGAACAAAACTAAATCTGATGGTCGGGCAATGGTTAAATTAAATCCTTAGCTCACAATACCACAAGCTCATCAATGCTATGGAATCCTGAGCCAAAAATTAATCCCATCCCATTGCAGTAATGCGATCATAGGATTCCAAACTAAATACCCGTTATAATAGTAAAAAAAAATTTCTCCTGTTTAACTTCATTACTTCCTAGCAGGAGCAAAAATAGAAAACAAAACTAGATAGATTCCATAACTATCACAATTATCTAAGCTTTGTAGCAGTAACAATATTTGAGGACAGAACTAACCTAGGGCTCTTGAGCTTCCTTGGAGCTTTTCGTTTCTTGGAGGTTGTCCCATCAGATTTACATTCCACATAATCAGCATCTTCTAGTTTGTCATGGTCATCCTCTTGGGACATGGTTTCTTCTGCTCCAGACTCTTCTTGAAAACTCTCATTTGCAAGAACAAGGACATTTGGAAGTTCTATAGCTTCACGTCCACCAGGGGCAGGGGGCAGCATTGCAGGTTCATCATCAGTCCGTGTGCTTACTTTTCTTTTCACGCTACGACATAGATGACATGGATGCACAAGTAAGCAGAAACACGTTAAAAAACACAGAAGAAATAACTGTATAACTCACCAGATGATATCCTTGTCCTTCAGAATGCAAGTGGACTCAAAAGATGGTATAACAAAACCATCCATCTACATTAAAATCCAATAAGAAAAGGAATCACCACGGTTATCCGATAAATTTCAATCGTCAAAGAAAGAGATAACACAACAACACGATAAACCAATCTAATAGTGAAATCGAGATGTAAAATTTTAAGAAATTTGTTTCGAGATGGTTGAAAATGAAGATGCAGCAGCAGAACAACAACAACGGAGCATGCATATCCAAACATACAGATAGGATGATGCCGCGGGGACAGGTGCGGTGGAGACGGAAAGTGTTGTGCAGATGAGAAGCAACATCAGAAATGGTGCTGTGTTGGGGTTTAAGCAGAAACCAACAACGATTCAATCCTTCCTTCTTCTTTGACTTGCTCAGCATGCCTGGATCCTCGAACACCACCCGAAGTCTCACCATCTCCGCCATCGCCTTCAATGTGGCGCTGCTGAACCAGATTTTCCGGCCACCGTCGATTGCTCTCTCCGGTCCCTTCTTAAACCCTCGCTAAGCCTGTGAACTTTTCACCCCACTTTTATATATATATTTAGTAATTTAATAATGAAACCCAAATTTAATTGTTTTTTAAATATTGTTAGTCCATTTTTAAAATTATAAAACTTTTTTGCCATTCTGCCAATTTTTCATTCTTATCTCTAAAAATTAATGACGGATATTAGGTCTAAGTAACATTGGAATAGTAGTGGTACAACAAGATGGTTACTATCACAATTCACAATGATAGTAGTATTTAACATTTAACATAACATACAATTGGAAATAATATCGCTGGTTTAACATACAATTGGGAATAAAATTGATGGGTAGGTGAGAATTGAATTAGAAAACAAGTAATTATCTGTAATTATATAAATCTTTAAAATTAAGTTTTTTAAATGTTTATAAACACAATAATAATAATAATAACATTTTTTACTCACGAAATGTTTATAAACACAAAATTTGTTGTCATGCTTATTATAGAGTTATAGAGCTCCTTGACAAACCAACATCATAACAAAAAAAAAAATGTTTAATTTTTCTATTTTTATATATATTAATTTATTTTAAATATGTATCTTCCATTTGAGCATATGTTACCTTTGTAGGAATGTAGTTTTCAATTATCATATTAAATTCCCATCTTTTTAAGATGTTTTTTAAACCCAAATTTAAAAGGTCAACAAATTATAATTATTTTTCTTAAACTTGAAAGAAACGCCATTAGTTTGTTTAACATGGAGAATACGCGTACTATCAAAACAAAAGCTGCATTAATAATTTGTCTTTTTTATGCAAAATACTCCTTTCTTGAAAAATACTATCACCTAAACACATAAGTTTTTCTATAAACATTTATGAGAGAAAAAAATTAACTTTTCTTACTAAACTAACTAATTTTGTAATTTTTTTATTTTTAACATAACTGATTAATTTTACTTTATAAAAGTTAATCTCATTTTTTTCTTAGTTTTATCTTTTAAAAGTGTTTATAGAAAATTTCGTTTAAATAAATTTTCTGTTATAATGACTTGTCTAGTTTAAGATACAAAAAAATTCTTGGAGTGTAGTATATAAATAATTTGTATCGTTTAATATAGAGGAAAATTATTTTCAATTTTGGTAAAACCCACTAACTTGTTTATAAATATACATTATCTTCTTTCTCGATCCTTCACTATAATTTTTAACCAAACACTAATTTTTCCGACTTTTTTTTTTTCACGTAATGGAGAACTGAGATATTTAATATAATTATAAGTTCAATGAAATTTATGTGTAGATGAAAAATTAATTGCTTCGATGTGGGAGTTTTTTTTTTTTTCAAAACAAAAATGGAAACCTATGTACGTTCTCCTTCAGCCTAAAGAAGTAACACAATTAAACTACAATAACTCTTTTACCATCAATTGTTGTGTGTTAGATACAGAGAATTGGTTTGTTCCAATTTTGCAAGTTGGTTCATAGAAATCATGGAAGGTTGGTCAACAGAGGAAGCAAATTCTTGAACCAAAACGAGTAAACGAAGGGTTGTGTGAGTGAATGACGATGATACCCTCGCGTGGAGAACAGTGATAATATATGATATGAATAATAATAAATAAATAATAAATAATAATGCAATTGCTGGTTGTGGAAAAGAATAGAAAGAAATAGCGGAAAGAGGTGGATCTGAAATCACATGGGACTCACCCACAACAAGAAAACGTTGCTTTCTCCTGCGTTGGTAAGAGAAGAGGAACAAACACTTGTTACTGTTTCTTAGTTTAGTGATAGAGAGAGAGAGAAAAAGTGGAAAGAGAACGAGAAATTGAGAGAACTCACTCCATTTCGAATCGGAGCATGGCGGAGCTCCGCCACTCCTCTTCCCTCGGCAGCCGAGCAACCAATTCTCCAATGAAGCGTGACGCCATCGCCGTCGCCGTCGGCGGCGCTGGCGATTCCTCTCCGCTCATTACCGAGAGCCACCTCACCGACGACGACGAGCACGATCGCCACTCGTCCAAGGAGCGCGACAGGCATGTCTGCTCCTTCTTGAACGACGACCCTAGGGTTTCGCCTCACCACTCCAGGATCTCTCTGTTTTTCACCTTCCTTCTTATACTCGTTGGTTTAGTCTCCGTATTCACAATCTTCCATAAACTCGTGAGTCCTCTCTGCCCGCGTTTTAGATTTACTAATAATGCATTGCATCCATTTTCGCCTTTGGTGTGTGGAAAACGAAATTGCTCATCTGTAATTTCTACTGTTATTTTGTTTATCTAAAATTGAATTAAATTACCGTGGAATTTGTACGTGGAGTCAACAGATTGTTCTTATTTCAATTTTGATCTGCATTGTTCAGCTGGAGTAACTTCTGTTACGAGTAGCTGTACAAGTAATGCATGTATTTTATTTTTTATTTTTTGTTCTCATATAATAGTTCTGCCGGTGCAGTCATATTTCTTACTCTTTGTTTTTGGCGAGTTCTTATGAGCGAATTCGTGTTCAATTTATTGTAGAATGCCCCTTACTTGTGTAAAAAGGACGGCATTGTTCTTCATTGCCCACATGTAAGTTCTCATAAGGACCACTCCTTTGGTTTCATTTCATTTCCTCCTTTTCTGTTGTTCAATGACAGTGGTGTTATTTTCTCTTCTCATGTCCTCTTTGGTATTATTTTCAGGTTAAGGAATCGCCATCTCTTTGGGAAAATCCTTTCTCATCCACGACATCTTGGAGGCCCTGTGCCGAGCGCCGGGATGGCGTTTTATCAGGTTTCCACGGTTTTCTATGTTCATTAATATATTAATATATATTCATATATTTATTTATTTCACATCCCATCAGCATTGCAAGCCATGCCAAGACAGGGTATTAAGAAATTCAGTAATGTCGATATCTCTTCATTCAGAAGCTGTGAAATTTTAACATAATTTGCATTTGTCAGTAGCATCGAATAAGAGCGGTTATAATTGGTCTCGCTATATTGTGATGTTACCATTTAGGCATCACTGCAATGTGATTTTTTTTAATGGAGTGAATGGACCCTTTAAGATTTTTTATCACTCTCTTCATCCTTCATTAGAAAAAGGAAATTGCCAAATTCTTAAGTTAATTTTTTAAAACTTTTAACAACGGGTTCTAATAAAGTGATCTATAAATCAATTGTTTCATTTATTTCTTAATGTAATATTCCCCATTCATCTCTTATATGTTACCTGGACTTGAATACATTCATACTGTTGCTGTGTATGTTGTTTCTAGTATTACTGCTATTATTCACAGTACTTTATACTTCTATGTAGAGCTTCCTCATGAAAACGAAACAAACGGCTATATATTCATCCATGCTGAGGGTGGTCTAAATCAGCAAAGAATTGCGGTATGAGATATGTTCTTTCATTGTGATATTCTCTCTATCTTAACTTAGACTGTTTTTCTTTTCCAAAATTGCTCTTGAATGCGATATTTTACTGTTTGCCTGTATTTTCTTTCATAGCCATTGTTCTCTTGCTGACTGCCGCACCTGGATTGATGATTTTCTTTCCAATTGTAAAATATATGTGAACATAATGTTCTTCAAACTGTCTGATATAATTAGAAAGTAAAAGAATAAACTAAGAACAGTATTTTTTTTGCATTTAGTTTCATGGTGCACTTTTTCTTAGGAGACTGATTTATTTTGTTAAAGTGCCATCTCAATACATTTCCAATTTGGTGCACTAGAAAATTGCAATGCCAGTAAAATTACTGTTTTAAATTGGATCTTCATGCAAAATGGTGCTGATTTCACTTTCTTGTTTCTTACATTCAAATGACAGTCTGTGGAAGATTTAATAATGGAAGATTTAGCTGTCAGTGACTTACTTTCCAAATCTTTTAAAATGCAGATATGCAATGCAGTGGCTGTAGCCAAAATAATGAATGCCACTCTTATTTTGCCTGTTTTGAAGCAGGATCAAATTTGGAAAGACCAAACGTGAGATCTCTTGTCCTATTCCTTTTTTTTTTTTCACGTTGTTTAGCTAAGTTTAATTAGGTTAAATAAATAATTTGGTTCCTGCAGTTGACACTTTTTTTGTGTTAATCCTTACATGAAGAACTCTGCACTTTGGTCCTCATGAAAAGTCATTTACACGTTAGACCTACTGTTTATCCCTCTTTTATCATGGTTGTTTCTTACTTAGCAAATTACATTTGACAGAAAGTAAAAGGCATGTTTAACAAGTCATCAATTAGTTTTCTTGCCTAGGTTGGTAGATTTCAGAGACGGTCCTCCATTCTAATCATGATGATGCATTTCACGATTTCAGGAAATTTGAAGACATTTTTGATGTGGATCATTTCATTGACTACCTTAAGTATGATGTTCGTATTGTACGTGATATTCCACAATGGTTTACTGATAAATCAGAGCTATTTTCTAGCATAAGGTTTGATAGATTCCTGTACTTTTATTACTCTGTTGAAAACTAAAATCCCCAGTTGGTATAAGAGATGGGTAAATATTTCCTTTTTTCCCCTTAAAGTTTAAACATGAAATAATATGTCCTCAACCACTCTTTTTAATTCTGTTTTTATCAATGCACTGATTGACAACAGGTGTGATTGAAGTGCTGGGTTTTGTGACCACTGACCAAATAGCATGAAAATTATGAGTTTGAAGTTAGAGATTCGTGTGCCTTTTTATTAGAGTCTTTTGAACTCTTACATCTCACGTTATGACTGATAAGAGACAGATAAATATGTCAAGACCTAGTTAGCTTTTTGTTGGTTTTCTTTTTCATCCATTGACTGGCTATCTTTTGGTTTAGATGGAATTGCTCCTTCTTGTGTCAAATGATAATTATGAATTTAAAGTACTTGCGAGTTAAACATGTCCTAAACCGTTGATATTTTTTTTTTTTTGTTAAGAGGGCTTTGTGGGCAGAGAATACACAATGTTCTGTCTATATTTATTCTTTCAATCATCTAACTTCTTACATATTTCTCTTAGTTTTACGATATTGTTACCAATGGTGTCAACCAAGTTGTTTCTGATACTTGGTGTTTGCTATTGATGCCTTCTGTGGTTGAATACATACTTGTGTTGACTAACAAAGCAAATGTATCTTCTCATTCAGACGGACTGTAAAAAACATTCCAAAATATGCACCAGCACAATTTTACATTGATAATGTTTTGCCCCGGATCAAGGAGAAGAAGATTATGGCTCTTAAACCATTTGTTGACAGGCTGGGGTAGGCCAAGGATGATATATATGTTTTATGCCTTTTTTTTGTATGAATTGATTGTGTCATGATGTTTCAGTTTTTGTTTCAGATATGACAATGTTCCTCCTGAAATCAACAAGCTGAGATGTAGAGTTAATTATCATGCACTGAAATTTCTTCCTGATATAGAGCAGATGGCTGATTCACTGGCATCAAGAATGAGAAACCGAACTGAAAGTTCAAATCCTTATATGTATGTGACATTTGTGATCACAACCCTGACTGAGTTATGGGTGATTTTTTCTAGTGTCCAAGTGATTTAAGAATTTTACTGTAAACAGGGCTTTGCATCTTAGATTTGAGAAAGGAATGGTGGGACTATCATTCTGTGATTTTGTGGGGACAAGAGAGGAGAAAGTCAAAATGGCAGAGTATAGAAAAAAGGAGTGGCCTCGACGGTACAAGGTGGCCATCATACTTTTTATCAAATCAACACGAACTCTAAGAACCTTCTATTGGAGCTTTTTGATCACATTGTATTTGTTGAAAAATGCAGAATGGTTCCCATCTGTGGCAATTAGCTCTACAGAAGCGTAAGGAAGGACGATGTCCTCTAGAGCCTGGAGAAGTGGCCGTTATTCTTCGGGCTATGGGCTATCCTAAGGAAACTCAAATTTACGTTGCTTCTGGACAGGTTTATGGTGGACAGAACCGGATGGCTCCACTAAGAAATATGTTCCCTAATCTGGTAAGGCTTCTTCACTTCCTTTCTATTCTGTTTATTTTTTATTGATGAAAATCACAATCATTATTATGTAGTGAATGAAGTGATGTTATCACACGGAGTTCTAATGTCCGTTAAGGCTATCAAGCTGTTAAGCTATGATGCAATGTTCTGTTGCTCTATATAAATTTATTTATCCATTATAATATAGCAAATGTAAGTCTGTTTGAACGAGCTTGTCCATAAGTTTTTTTAGGAAAGAAAAAATAAATTTGACTTCATCTAGTCAAAATTCATGTAAGAATTCCTTAGATTCTTTTGCAATGTGTTAATCTTTTCCCTACAACAGGTTACCAAGGAGGAGCTAGCAACCAAAGAGGAGTTAGATGGTTTCAGAAAGCATGTGACAAGCCTAGCAGCTCTTGACTTCTTAGTGTGCTTGAAGTCAGATGTATTCGTGATGACCCACGGAGGCAACTTTGCTAAGCTGATTATCGGCGCCCGTAGATACATGGGTCACCGTCTAAAGTCAATTAAGCCTGACAAAGGCCTAATGTCGAAGTCTTTTGGGGATCCGTACATGGGTTGGGCTACTTTTGTAGAAGATGTTGTTGTTACTCACCAGACGCGAACGGGATTGCCAGAAGAGACTTTCCCCAACTATGACCTCTGGGAGAACCCTCTGACTCCATGCATGTGTAGAGCCTGATTACAGCAATTTTATCAACGACACTGGGACTTTACCCAATGCAGTTGGGAGAAATATGCCGTTTAAGTTATGAATTCTATCTATCTCCAGGGTAAACGTCGGAATGCTGGCTCCTGTCAATATAAGCTTTGAGGTAGGAGGGGCAGTAAATAGAAATTTGAAGCAGAGATAATGGCTTGAAGGGAATGAGATTGGAATGTTGGTTATCATTTTAATGAACAGATTTCCTATTCTGAGTATTCTCGTAGCCGAGATACCGGGTGGATTTTGTCTTTTCGTCTAACATGTAGCCATTCCCCGATCACTTTTATTCTTCCAGGAAAAATTGATTATTTTTTGTACTAAGAAAATTGTGCAAATCATTAATGACTTACATTAGTAGGTTTATGTGATTTTACTATGCATTGGCAGGGTGATAAAGGCTTTTCATGATTACATAGGAGGATTTGGCTCCTTAAAAGTGCAGAGTGTAATTAAAGATGCTGTTGAAATTTTCAACTTTTTATTTTCTAAATAATTGATTATTATTTACACTTCTCGTTTAATAGAGGAGCTAAAAGTATCAAGTATTTTCAATCACGAGAAATGTAGGGTCGTTTCTGAATGTTCTATGCTGGGCAAGGAACCTGAGAATATGTCATGTTCCCCCACAACGAGGCCGTCCTTGAAACAAAGCCGCAACAAGTAGTACCATTGTTTCTTAGTTTAATGTTCTTATTCTCACTAATCTTCATTGTAACTATGGCAGAAAGAGGAAAAAAAAAGGTTTAACTATGCCAAAAACATTAAATATGTTGTTAACCTAGTCAATGTAAACGTGAGGGTGATAAGTCATAAGTAGATATGGCAAATAAATTTGTTCCTGTAGGTATTATCCGAACTCGTCCCCGTTTTGACTGGAAATCCCCGCATTGACTGGGTATGGGTATGGGAAATTCCTGATTTTTTCAATTGGGTATGGGGATGAGGATGGGGATATACATATCCCCGCCATAATACCCGTCCCCGCCATATCTCCATCTTCGTTTAAATTATTAAAATATTTACAATTAATTAAGTAACTATATATAAATATATATATATATATATTCTATTTTTTATTTCTTTTAATTATTTAGTTTGTTATGAAATTCATTCGCATCTCCAATATATTTTTTATCTTATCATAACCCTTATGTAATTATGTTAGAATGATGTATATCAATTAAAAAAAATTATTTCTAACATTTGAATATTTCTATTATTTTTTAATATTTTTATTTATTGCATTTTCCTTTCACATGAGAATGTTTAATACTCTCAATTTAAGTGTTTAATAACATAAACCTTTTATTTACTAGGTAATATATAAAAAAATACTTATTATTATTAATTTTTGTTTCATTTGAAGAACTTTTTTGTTTCGCTAAAACAATTTTTGTTATTTCTCAACCATTGAGTATATATGTTGATATTTGAAAGGTTTTCTTAGATCTCTAAGATTTTCATCTTATCATACCCTTAATTATATATTTGTTTTACTTTGTGCGATTCCTTTCAATAGTCTCCAAATTGTTTATAAGATACACATTTGTTAATTTTTTAATATTTTTATTTTTTGTATATTTGCATCATGTAGAATACTATTTCGATATATTTTATTTAATTATTTTTTTTTTT
>Ga0209589_1004324_pt1 | contig 24600 bp, 11 predicted proteins | sample CowpeawhiteBW_FD_187525 | JGI IMG/M metagenome (GOLD analysis project Ga0209589, IMG submission 187525) | Root nodule microbial communities of legume samples collected from California USA - Cow pea white BW (SPAdes) (version 2) | ecosystem: Host-associated > Plants > Roots > Nodule | place: USA...
TATATATATATATATATCATAATTTAAATTATTAATACTTACAAATTAAATTTTAATAATTAGTTATAATATAGTAATTTAATATGTAAATACAATAATTATTTTAATTTATCTAATTAAAATATTAATTGATCAATTAAAAGTTCAAAAAATATTTTATATAATTAAATATATTTTTAATGTTCATTTATATGAATATATAAAAATTTTAAAAATTAAAAATTAAAAAACTTTAAAATATTAAATAAAAGGTGACGAGATATCACAAGTGGCCTATTTTTGTTTATGAGTTTGTACGACCGGATTTAATGAATTAATAACAAACTAGTCGACTAGTTTTGCCACCGCTACGTAATTTTATTCAAATAAAGATAATTTTATTTTGTGGTATGCTGGTCACTATAGAAAAATGTCTTTAAAATGATATTTTATTTAAAATTTTTTTATCATACCTATTAATAAAATAGATTAATTTTATAATCACTTCATAATTATTTTCTTATATTCATATTTTTTTATCAATTTTATTTTATTAATTTTAATTTTTTATTTTATCTTTTAAATTTTATAATTATTTTTTAAAATTTAATTAATTAATTATAATAAAAAATTAAATGTTGATACATGTATTTTCACTACTTATATATAAATATAATTTACAACCCTTATATTTATTATACATGTGTATGTGACACTATTTTAAATAATTATAAATCTTATCATCATAAAATATAAAACCACATTTAGCATATGCTATTCATAATTATATGAAGTGACACTTCAAATTTATTTAAAAATGACGTCACTTTATTGTACGTATATGTCATCATTCTTCTTTACGTATAACATTTATAACAATCACTATTACAATAAATTCTTAAATGAAATACATTAATTTTTACATGTAATTTTAAATTAGACTATTCACAATTATCTACTAGCATTTATAATTTCATATATAAATAAAATTTATTTTTAGTAATGACTAATGAAAAATAATTATTAAAAAATATTTAAATTAAGCAATCAATATTATTAATCTTCAAAAATAACAATAATGATAATTAACCAACATTTTCCATTAACTATTCCGTTTAAGATAAGAAAAACATTAAAATAATTAGACCAAGATCTTAAAATTGCAAACATTCTAAATAAGAAAACTATAACATTTTAAGTTTTGAGATTTTCTTATAAAAACAAATTTACAAATTTTCTAAATTTGTAATCATCTTTTTAATTAGTATTTTTCATTTTTAACATTAAGTTCCCTTGGGTATAAGTATGAATAATATCTAATTTTTTTAATTAGGTATAGAGATGAGATGTGTATGTATATATTTGTCCCTTTCAGTAGCATATCTTAGAAGGTTCGCAGGGGTCATGGCCTCCCCAAGATTTTTTAATTTTTTTTAAAACTATTTTAAAAATATTTTTTAAAAATTTTTTAGATTGATTTTTATTTTTTATAAAATATAATATTTAATATTAATAAATAGTAAAATAAAATATTAAACATAATAAAGAATAAAAAAATTTATTGACATATTTATTTGTGTTCTCTTTCTTTTTAAGTTTCTCACATATTGTATTCATTTATTACTTTTGCATCTCTTCTTTTTATTTTTATTTTAAGAAAGAAATAGAAAGTTAGATATAAATTCATTTTCTCGCTTTGTTCTCATCTGTTCTCTTTAAGATAAAAAAGATAACTATCTCCTTTCTCTTGATAAGAAAATATTAGTTTGATATTTAGTTTTTTTTTATCTTATGAGTTTTTTGTATATTTATTTTTTTATGAATATAAAAAGAAAAGTTATGTACTATATGTTTTTTCATAACCATTTCTTAAATGAGACATGATTATCATTTTTTTTATTACGTCTCTCAATTTTTTATTAAATTTTGATAAATTATATTTTAGTATTAAATTTTTGGTTTAATTACTCGGATGATACCCACTTTGGTACAGGTGTGTCAATCTGGTACTCGCTTTTAAAAAGTGTCAATTGCATCTCAACTTTTAAAAAAGTGCTTCAATTAGGTCCCTTTCAGACAGAGTTGACTAACGTTGTTAGTCAATGTGTCACGTGTCAGTCTGTGTTTTTTTTTTAATTTTTATTTAATTTTTTTTAATTTTTTTTTTATTTTTTAATTTTTTTTTTTATTTTTTTGAAAATAAAAATAAAAATGCCACGTGTAAGGTCCCTGTGTGACACGTGACATTGTCAATGTCACGTGGCATTACAATGCCACGTGTCAATGTCACTATCAGATATCATTGTGTTGATTTCAATTTAGTCTCCATATATATCTTTTTGTTTCAATTTAGTACCTACTTATGTGTATCTGATTCAATCTTCACCTAATTGTTTTTAATAATTAAAATCCATTTTTTATAAAATTAAAAGTAATTAAGTATAAAAATTTTACAAAAATTAAGTATTTGATATTTATATTAAAATTTAGTGGTAAAAGTCATTTTATTAAGTCATTTTTAATAAAAAAAATATAGTATAACATTAAGACAAATAGAAATTTTGGTTTAAAATTAGTAAGAGACAATATTGTTCTATTTCGAAAATAAAAATTAACAAAAAATGAGTACTTAATAAAAAAATAATTAATAAAGTAGTATGTTAAAGTCATTTTTAATAAAAAATATTAGTAAAATATTTATACAAATAATAAATTTGGTCTGAAATTGAGAGAAACAATATAAATTTTAGTACTTAATTTTGTCAAAATATTTATATTTAATTAGTTTTAATCTTATAAAAAATGGATTAGAAAAATATTTTACTTATTAAAAAAATTGGGACAAAATTGAATCAGATATACATAAGTAGGTACTAAATTGAAACAAAAAGACATATATAAGGACTAAATCGAAATCAACACAATAACATCAGATAGTGACACTGACACGTGTCACACACAAGGACCTGACACGTGGCATTTTTTTTATTTTTTTTCGAAAAATTAAAAAAATTAAAAAAATTAAAAAAAATTAAAAAAAATTAAAAAAAATTAAAAAAATCATAAACTGACACGAGACACGTTGACTAACAGCATTAGTCAACTCTGTCTTGAAGTGCTTTTTCAAAAGTTAGGATGTAATTGACACTTTTTTAAAAGTGGGTACTAGATTGACATACCTATACCAAAGTGGGTATCATCAGAGTAATTAAACCTTAATTTTTTTAGATAAGTATATGGATGAAAAATAAAATAATAGATTCATTTTTTTTGGAAGTGATAAAAAGGAAGATATCTTTGAAGATGAAAATAATATAAATTTCCTTCTTAACCTATCTTTAAGCATGATACTAGGAATTCAATTGTTGAATTAGAAAACTGTTTATTAAGATTCAAAGAATTATAAGTGGAAAGTTTCATATTAATTCTTTTGAATTATAGACGAAATGTTTCATATTAATTTTTTGGAACTTAGTATAAGAAAACATTCTCAAATATGAAATATCCAAGAAAAGAGATGAAATTTAAAAAAAAAAAACTTATTTAAAATGAGTTTCATATCAAATACAATTTCAAAACTATAATTTTTTTAAGAAAAACATACAAGGATTTCAATATTAAATTATATATATATATATTTGTTATATTAGTAATAATAATTAAATATATAAAATTTGAGTATATTATTTTAGCCCATTCAAATTTTTTGATTAAGATCAACCACTAGTCCCTTTTCTTGTTTAAATAAAATATTCATAGTTTATTAGGTAACGTAAAAGACTTTATATATATATATATATATATATATATATATATATATATATATATATATATATAATTATCTCAGTATTTAGTTTCATAACATTTTTTCGCTACACACCCTTCCCTGCTCTAATGGTTGAGAGAACCTAGAAAATGTAATTTTAAGAGTAACAATATTTTTAGATAATGAGATCCTATTATTTAATTTAAAAGTTTACACATAAATATAAATTTCATAAAAGAATCCCATTACATTGAAAACACTCAATCTCTTTATAAACATTTTTTAAGAACCTTCTGCCTTCTCTCTTAAGTTTATCATCATGCATTCATCTCTTTGAATCGGAAGCCGCTGGATATATATAAATGGTTCATTTTGCTTTTGAGACAAGATTCATAAGTTATATATGATTCATAATCATAATGGTCAAAATAACCTTTCTTTGTGTAACTTGTTAATTCTTTTCTCTCTAACATGACTGAGTCTACAATGTTAAAGATATGTTTTATTTACTTATCTTTCTCGTTAAAGACTAGAAACATGTATAATAGGTTTATAATTCACATGAGGTAAGAGATAAATGTTGTGTTGGATATGTCCAGTCACATATAAATAATCATTATAACTATTATTATAAATCGAGCAAACACTTTTGTTAAAAAACAATATCAAAACCTAGATTATCCATCAAATTGAAATAATGTTGAAACAAAATTATGGGCATAAAAACAATCTTCTAAAACTGCACTTTGTCGATCGGCATTATTAAGAAAACTATTCTTATAGCTTTGGCAACAACACTTGCTCCACTTCCCACTTGAAAATTTACATCTAGTTACTTGTACTCCTTGCAACAAAGTGCATATGTTAAAGCTACTACCAGTAGCTAATACCCATAGAGAAAGATCAATAACAATTAATAAAATCATGAAAACACTTTTCATGAATGTCTCACCTTATTTCTTTTCTTTCAACAAATCAACATATTTATGGCAATTCGTTTTCCAATGTTCTTTCTCATAGAAGAAATATTCAACATCATTTTTATCAACACCGTCTTTCTTTTGCATGAGAACAATTCTCAGATTTTGTTACCAATCCAAAAAATTGTTTCCTACCAACTTTCCATCAAGAAGTATTGGATGCAATGACAAAGCATACATATTAAAATATCTAATAAAAATAATTAGATATGTTAATACATATAAAAATATTTATTACATATTGTTACGATAAAAATCTTAGTGTTCTTACCGAAAGAAGGATGAAGCATTCTCTTGACCTGCGGTGAAATAAAAGTACTAAGGCCAGAAGATAGTTGCTCCTGACTCGGGGAGTTAACCTTTACTTTATAGGCAAAGTGGTTACAAAATTAATAAGTGACTAGTAACAGACAAACTTAGGCCCAATTCTTGAGCCCATAAACTTTAGGTCAGCTTTGGGACGTCTTATCCATCTTCAAGAATCAAGTCTGACCCTGGATGATCATGACAGTACACAACCCCCTAGCCTTGAGCATCAATATATGAGGCGTAAAGGCTGAAAAAATAAGTCATGGTTTCAAAGGGATCATCGCTTTACGGGTCTTCACCGTCCCCAAGTCGAGCTTGGGTTGTCGCTTTAGACAGCTCTTCACCACCCCCAAGCCGACTTTGGATCGTTGTTTTAAACAACTCTTCCCCGCCCCCGGAGTCGAGCTTGGGTCATTGTTTTAGATGCCTTTTCACCGCACATAAGCTGAGCTTGGGTCGTCATTTTATACGACTCTTCACAACCCCTAAGCCGAGTTTGGGTTGTCGCTTTAGATAACTCTTCATCACCTCCAAACCGAGCTTGGGTCGTCAGTTTAGACGGCTCTTCATCGCCTTTAAGCTGAGTTTGGGTCGTCGCTTTAGACGACTCTTCATCGTCCCCAAGCCGAGCTTGGGTCGTCGTTTTAAATGACTATTCACTGTCTCTGAGTCGAGCTTGGGTCGTTGTTTTATATGTCTCTTCACCGCACCTAAGTCGAACTTGGATCGTCGCTTTAGATGACTCTTCACCGTTTCCAAGCCGAGCTTGGGTCGTCGTTTTAGACGACTCTTCATCGGCCCCAAGCGAAGCTCGAGGTTTGTCATTTTAACGGTTCTTCACCGCCCTCGTGCTGAGCTCGATAATTGTCGCTTTAATGGCTCTTCACTGCATCTGAGTGGAGCTCGAAGTTTGTTGCTTGAACAACTCTTCATCGTTCCCGAGCTAAACTCGAGGTTTGTCGTTTTAACAACACTTCATTGCCTCCGATCCGAGCTCGATGTTTTTTTCGTTTCAATTAATAATAATTCACTTCTACTAAATAGAAATAGATTGTATAACATTTGAAAATAAACAATTGTTTCTTATAAAAAGTTTTATAATTATTTTTTTAAAAGACATATTTTTACCTATTATTTTATGAAATTAATTTTTCCAAAATAGCATTTCACTTAAAAATTATTTACTTCTTACTAAATGATTTAAGATTCAGTATTTTATTTTTTCCAAGTATTATTTTGCTTAAAAGTAATTTATTTTTATTAAATAACTTAAGATTTAGTAAAACCTGAATTTTGAGTTATACGGTTTTCGATGTAAAAATTTAATTAAGGATTTAATTATAACTATTTAAAAATAATTTCATTATTATTATATAATATTTACGTTTGTTAAAATTATAATATTAATATAACACTAATATAAATATTTAAGTTGGTTAAACCAGATATTGTAATACGATACCGTGAATTCAGTGTCCACAAACCTCCATTAATAGGGATGGCAATATCCAAAAACCTCCATTAATACAGATGACAACCGAGTGAGGCAAGGACTAGTTTTTTTATTTCATACTCATTTTTGTAGCAAAAAATTATCCTTATCCCTAAACCCAAATTTAACGGGTATCAAATTTTTGTTTCATTCTTATCTCTACCTGGTAACGGATATAATCTCGTACCCGTTATTTTACTGCTTCAAATTTTAATTAATTTTTTTAAAATAATAAAAAATTATGTTAAAGAAAACATAATATTATCAAATATTCAATATTAACAGAATTATTATTTCTTCGATATCAAATATTTTGAAAGAAATTATAATTGTATACATTTTAAATTAGAATACCAAATAAAATTTCATGAAAACTAAAATATTTATTAAATTTGCAAACATTAATGGAACCTAGTTGATGAAATTTAAAAATATTTTTTTAAAAAATATAATAGAAAAACAAATATTCAAATTAAAATACATTTTAAATGTTTGTTTACTTCAATTTTTCAAATTCTAATAAATCTCTTTTTGATACACTAATAAAAGTTATAATACATCATTCGATAAAAATGACGCAAAGAACAAATATTAGACTAATAATAATAAAATTTTAACATAAATCTTGTATCTTTTGAATTTCAATATATGTTGGATGGTGATAAAAAAAATCATGACAATTACACTAAATTTTTATATTGTAGTAAATAAAATTTATTTATACAATTATACTGACAAAATTACAGTATAATTGATAATGAGTTAGAAAATAAAAAATTAATTATATAAAATATATCAAAATAGTATTCCACATGATGAAAATAAACCATAAAAAAAATATTAAAAAATTAAAAAATTAGCAAATTAACAAATGTATGTCTTAGAAACAATTTAAAAGATTATTGAATGAAATCATACAAAGAAAAATAAATGTATAATTAAGGGTATGATAAGATGAAAAATACCTTAGAGATCTAAGAAAACTTTTCAAATATCAACATATATACTCAATGGTTGAGAAATAACGAAAATTATTTTAGCGAAACGAAATAGTTCTTCAATTGAAACAAAAATTATTAATAATAAGTAAAGAAGATTTTTTTATATTACCTAGTAAATGAAAAATTTATGTTATTAAATACTTAAATTGAGAGTGTTAAACATTTTCATGCAAAAAAAAATACAATAAATAAAAATATTAAAAAATAAGGGTTAAATATATTTTTGGTCCCTTAACTTTTAGTGAATTTTGGAATTAGTCCATTTCGAAGAACCAATTTAGTCCTTCATCTTTCAAAATATGTGAATTTAATTCTTTTAATCAAATTTTGTTAGGTTAATTTGATGTTTCATACACATTTCAGGACTATATTTGAGTTGTTTATATTGTTTGACACATTTGAAACGCACTTGAAATGTCAAATAAACTTAACCAAATTTTATTAAAGGGACTAAATTCACATATTTCAAAAGATGAAAGACTAAATTAGTCCAAAGTTTTGAAGTGGACTAGTTCCAAAATTTAATGAAAATTAAGAGACCAAAAACATATTTAACCCAAAAAATAATAGAAATATTCAAATGTGAGACATAAATATTTAATTGACATACATCATTTGAACATAATTACATAAATGTTATGATAAAATGAAAAATATATTGAAGATGTAAATGAATTTCATGACAAACCAAATAATTAGAAAAAATAAAAAATAGAACATATATATATATATATATATATATATATAAGGTTACTTAATTAACTGTGAATATTTTATTAATTTAAATGAATGAGGATATAACGGAGACAGATACCCAATACTCATACCCATAAATGACATACATCATTTGAACATAATTACATAAATGTTATGATAAAATGAAAAATATATTGAAGATGCAAATGAATTTCATGACAAACCAAATAATTAGAAAAAATAAAAAATAGAACATATATATATATATATATATATATGGTTATTTAATTAACTGTGAATATTTTATTAATTTAAATGAATGAGGATATAACGGAGACAGATACCCAATACTCATACCCATACTCAATCAATACAGGGATTCCTCGTCAAAACGGGGACGGATTTGAGCAATACGCACGGAGACAGGTTTATTTGTCATCTTTATCCATTAACAACTATTCTTTGACGAACGTTGAACAACTTTTTTAGATTTTCCATAGATTTTCTACTTTCATAGCCTCGGTGGCAGCATAGTCCGTTAAGAGAGGACCAGAAGGCGCGAGACCATTGTAGCTCCAGAACCTCTAGAACCAATGTTAACGATTGCTCCATTTCTTCTTTCCAACATCCCACGCAGAACACATTGTTACTTTTGTTGTTCCTTCCACGTTCACTCTAACCATTTTCATCCACACCTTCTCCTCCACTTCGTCAAAGAACATCACGTTCGAATACATCACTCCCATATTGTTCACCAACACGCCAACATCCAACTCATCACTCGCCTCCTCCATACACCGCAGCCCCTCCGACAGATTCCCCGCACTTCGCCACCAACTTTATGCACGCGTTCGGACTCTTCGCCTTGATTTCACGCTCAACTGCTTCCAACTCCTGTAGGGTTTTGTTGAGGAGGATGCGGTTGAGCCCTCGCTATGCTAGCCGACAGGCGAAGGCCTTTCCGGTGCCGTAGGTGGCTTCAGTGACTAGAGCCTAGGAACTTGTAGGCTCGGATTAGGGTCTTCTCGAATCAAAAGCAGATTTGGAAGATCCATGCGGGAAAAGAGAGAATGAGGGAACTATTGTGTGTTTTGGTGCGACGAGGAACTGTTACGAAGAGGGGAAGGTTGAGGCATTTGAGGGTTTGATAGTGGTGCGAGGTTGTGATCACATGTGTCAAAGGAACGACTGATGAAAGAGTGAAACGTTGAGGGAGTTTCCGGTGATGTGTAGGACACGAAATTTGATGATACGGTGAGTGTTTTTTTTCAGTAAATAGGGCTGGGATCAAGTTTGACCAGACCCCACGATCGACGTTAATGTTATGGTAAAATCTGAGTGCTCTTATTGAAACAATAATTAAACATTCTCTTCACCTCAGGTGAAATAAAAGGACTAAGGCTACAAGATAGATAGTTGCCCTAACCTTGGGAGTTAATCTTTAATTTATAGAAAAAATGGTTATAAAAATAACAACTGACTCACTAAAATATTCAAAAAATATCAGATAGTAATGGACAAACTTAGGCTCAATTTTTGGACCCATAAACTTTAAGCCATCTTTGAGATGTCTAGACCATTTTCAGGAATCAAGTCTGATCTAGACAGTCAAGACGATATATAAAAAATATTGTGACTCATTGCAATAGCTATTTTAAAGAAATCAATATTTAATTCAATAAAAATATAATATCTTAAAATATATGAATAAAGTATTTTCTCTTGTATACACAATATTAATATTGTTCAAAATTAAAAATAATAATAAGTAGTCTCTTGTTTGTGGTTGCTCCTAAATTATAATGTAATTAATCTCTACACTTCCTAGGTTATCTAGACAATTAATAAAAAAATTATTTTTTCTTCTAAAGTTGCATCAAATGTCTTATTAATCCCTTTAATTACAAGTCCCTTGATAATCCAGTTATCTCTAAAAATTAATAATAACATGCTTTAAAATAAAATGTTTCTTATACAAATTATATTTGAAATTATATAAATTAAATTAATATTTTTGAAACATTTAATTTTATCATATAAAATTATTAATATTTATATCATATATAAATATATAAATTAAATACTTATGTTATCATATAATTAGTTTATGAAATATATATAATTCTAAATTTATATATCACCATTAAAAATTGCATTCAAGATTAAAGATAACGTTTGGGATCAAATAAAAAACAATATTTGAAAGTGAAACTTTCAAAACTATCTAATTCAATGTATATAATATTATATTATAGGTTAAAATACCTTTTTGTCCAATTTTTGTCAAGTTTTTTCAAATAAGTCCTACGTGTCACTTCGTGGTTTTTTTGAATTTTTTTTAAATGTACATGTGTCAACCCATTAACGTGCCACGTGTCACTTCGTGATTTTTTTTATTTTAAAAAAAAAAATTAAATGTCCACATGTCAATCCAGAAGTGTCAATCCATCCAGTAGTGTGCTATGTATCAAAGTCAATGTTTTATATTTATATTTGTTATTTTTGTTCAATTTAGTCCCAATTTTGTTAACATTAACTAATTTGGTCCCTATCAATCAAATTTAATTTTTATATCAAAGTTATAATGATGTGAATTTTAATATATTATATAAAAATATTTAATAAAAAATGTGAATTTTAATAGAAAAATTAAATTTAGTTTCAATTTTTTAAAAGAAACTAAATTGGTAAATTTTAACAAAAATTAGAACTCAATTGAACAAAAATAACAAATATAAGAACCAAATTGAATATAAAACATTACATTTTAAAATTTTTTTAAAAACATTCAAAAAAAATTCAAAAGAAATTCAAAAAGTTAAAATAATAAAAAATTCAAAAAACCACGTACATTTAAAAAAAAATTAAATAAATAATAAAATAATAAAAATTTTAATAAAAATTCAAAAAATTCAAAAAATCACAATAACACATGGCGTTAATTATTTAAACTATGTTAACAAAAAAACCCAAATTGATGAAATTAGAACCTATTTAAACACGAAACAAAAAATAACACTTGATAAAAATTGAGACAAAAAAGACATTTTAACTTATATTATATTTGATGAAACAAGCCACTTTAGTATATAACTAGCAGTTCAAATATAATATTATTAAATGGAAACAATTGCCATGTTTAATATCTCTTATCACTTGTATTCTGTGTTATCTAAATCGCGAAATTTAATATACATGGAAACAACATAACTTAATATATGTCATTTATTATAATTATATTAATCATCATTAATTTATCTATATCTAGAACTTCAATTGTCTGCCATCTGTCACCACACGATATTTCTTCTTCGCAAGGGTTATAATATGAAACCTAGAACGCCTTACAAAATGGTAATAGTGAAAGAAAGGGAATTCATATGGTCTTCTTATGCGTAAGTTTTCAGGAATCAGATAACAGAAAATCCATTTATATCCCTAATCAATTAAACTAATATCATGTCTAATAAATTCCAGCACTCGAAATTCAAAACAATTAATTTCATTAGTTTTCAAAACTTAATTGCAATTAATATATATTGCAATGTTGTATGATTTTATATCACAGGAGTTTTAGGTTTTAATCTTATATCAAAATAAAAACAACCTCCCAACGGCCATATCAACCTGAAATCCAATTCTGAAAAATTCCCAACTCGAAAAATCAGATTGTCTCATCCATGAAGTTTCGTCAAAAGATTCAAAATTGCAAAATCAATTAAATTTATTGATTTCCGAAAACCAGTCCAGATCATTAAATCTATTGAATTCTAAAATCAATAAATAAAAAAACAGCAGCACAGAATTAACCAAAAATACAAACACTAATACCAACCAATTGAAGGTTATAAATTACATTCATAATGTGCAAAAAATTGAATCTATTTTGGTTAAGTCATGGATACTAGATATCAAGGAGATAAAATATTTAACAAAAAATACCTTAATTGATAATGATGTTTTCGAGAAATTTTTCCTCCAAACATATAAATATGTATTCATATCGAGTTTAATCTTTGCTATGTCAACCCTTAATTTTTGGAACCAAATTCTCTAGGCTGTGAAAACCTATTGAAAGCTTAAAAAGAAAGAGCTCATTTCCATACAAAGGATTGTTGCGCTACCCTCTTAGTGTTTTCAGAAATAAGTGGGAAGCTTATTTTTAAAAACCCTGAGAGTTAATGCAGCAATTTTTTTATGAGAATGAGTTTTCTACACTACAAACTTTCAATAGTTTTCGAATAGTCAGAGAATTTGATTTCCCAAGTCAAGGTTGACGCAACAAAAATTAATGTCGGTACGAATAAATGTGTACGATCGTCATATGTTTGAAGAAGAAATTCTTGAAACCATCATTACCAATTACGATTTTTTTTTCTTAAATATTTTGTCTCCTTGGTACGAGTATGCATGATTTAACCAGAATAGATTCAATTTTTCCACTTTGCACATTATGAATGCGATTTATACAACCTTCAGTCAATACCTCCACTCCATCTCCTGCACCGCATCAACACTCCAGAAAACAAAGCCTCCACGGATCTGTACTTCCTGTCAATTATTGATATGACTTGGAAACATTTAAGTCAACTGAAGGTCATTTCACTTGCTAAAGAATTTTATGGATGTGCTAGACATGTGAAGGATTTTAGAGATCGGAACTCTGAATTTATCTTCTAGCACTCAATGTTTTTTCTTGGAATAAAAATTGTCACTACTTCTATAAAAATGACGAAAATTCAATGTTGGGTACACAAACATGACTTATTATCTTCTTTTGAAGTATTGGCAGCTAAAATTCAATGTTGGGTACACAAACATGACTTATTATCTTCTTTTGAAGTATTGGCAGCTAAAGGTCATCTTCTCGATTGACATGATATTAGTACACCTTTATTCTTAGACGATTGCACTATGACTATGTCTGAAAGATTTTTTGCTTGTGTTGTTTTAGTTAATGTTGACTTGTTATCTCATTTACCTTCTCAAATTTTTGTGGAAAAGTCGAGCTTTATATTTATTGTTTATGTGAAATATGAGAAATTTCCTTGTGGATTGATCATGAATTATCTCATTGTCGGAGATTGTAACAAGATGATAAAGCCAAATCCAATGGAGAAAAACCTGTTGATGGATTTTAATCAAAATTTTTGACTTGTGAATCATGCTCAAGAAGGAGAAAAATAAAACCAATTATACTCAAGATTCAGTTCCTTTGCAACTTGTGGTGGAATTTGCAAAGCAATTTATGTTTCTAGGATTGTTATTGGAGCTGGTAGTGTTAGGAGTGTTAGTTCGCTAGTGGTGAATAACCATCGTCTAGGAAGGAGCCTCTAGTTCAGCCAGTTTTGGACTAGAAAATACTTGATTTACATAGAGATTCCCACAAGTGGTGAATTAGAGGCTCTTTCAAAGACCAAGATTGTTCATCATTAGCAATCGAAGTAACACCTCAACAATATCAATCCCAGCAACAGTCCCAAAAACACATACTACTCCACAAGGAACCAAATTTTGTGCAGAGCCTATCTTTTTCCCTTTCATCATTAACCTTAAAATGAAAGTTTTTTCCACCAAGTTTCAGATTTGGCTTTGTCATCTTGCTATAATCCCTGACAATGAGATAATTCATGACCAAATATTTTATAATGAGAGAAAAAATGAGACAAATTTTTGTATTCCAAATTAGCAATAAACATAAAAATTCGGCTTCTCCAATAAATCAGATAACAAATCAGAATTAACTAAGACCGAACCAAAAAAATCCTCGAGACCTAATCATAGTGCAATCATCAAGGATAAGGGTGTACTCCACACACAATTGAGAAGATAGTTTTAATTGTCAATACTCCAAAAAAATTCATGTACGCGTACTTAACATTAGGTTTTCGTCATTTTCATAAAAATGAGACAAAATCTTTGGTCTAAGCAAAATCACGAAGAGTGACAAAAAATAAATTCAAAGTTCCAACTACTAAAATCGTTAAAATAAATTCAAAGTCCCAACTACCGAAATCCTTCGCATGTCTTGTAGTAAACGAAAAACAAATTCATAAAACCTTTACTAAGCGGAATGATTCTCCATTGACCTAAATACATTCAAGCCATATCAAACTTTATACAAAAATCCAAATGTGTAATTGGTTTATCCCTTTTATTAATAAAATATTTCCATGCAAATAATTTTTACATTCTTCTAAATCGACAAGATAAATTTCTTCAGTAATTTGCATAGAGACCATATTTTCTTTAGACAAGAAAAATGTAAATGAAACAAAGAAATATTACATGTATTATTAAGGATCTTAGACAAATTTACGATTTTGTGCTGACATATTTGTAAAAGATTTAGGGAAAGATGGTTTTTCCTAATTTCACATCAAGCAACTCTAAGGTATTTGAAAAACGGAAAGAAGTCATACCTATGCAAAACTAAATGACACCACCAGCAACCCACACAATAACCGTCAAACTTCCAACAAACCGGTACCACCAAAAAATATCTTCCCTCTTGTTATCTTTTTTCATGTCCCACGATGTCTAGCTTAAAACCAAATTTGACAAAAACATTAGCTAACTGAGATCTTGTGTACACAAATGAAACCATATGAATGGAAAGATAAACAAAACCATATGAAATTCCGCTAACCACATCGGAAAATACCTAGGATCTAGGATTGGAGGTAAATTGTTCATTTACCCTTTAATAGTAATACAATAGCACAAGCCAACTCTTATATATCTCCGTTGACAAGACAATTTTTTAAAAATGAACTAATTTTAACTAAAAAAGATTATCACTTCTTTTATAAATACTTGTTGAGAAATTTATTAATTTTCTTTCTATTTTCATCTCCTACAATGAAACAAGCTCAAAGTACATTACCTTCAGACTCGCAACTTAAGGAACTAATGCATTGCAGAAGGACTAAAATAGAACCTATGTATTAAAATGGCATCCGAGAACAAGTGCACGAGACTAAAAGCTAAATTTACTTATTCTTCTCCATACACAACCTATACACTACCACAGCATGAAAAAGATAGGTGCACAGATTCACTACCTCTAGGTCGGTGGCAGGTACGTACGAGTGAAATTACGGAACTGATCGAAGGATAGAAGATCAAAGCGTTGGTTTGCGGTTAAATCCAGTACCAGGATCATCATCGGAGGGAAAAACCTGAAGCCCCGTGACAAGCGCATCGGGAGGGCCACGTCGACACCGCTGCTCCATCTCCTGCACCGCATCAACATTCCCAGAGAACAGAGCCTCCACGGAACCGTCCTTCCGGTTGCGCACCCACCCCTTCAACCCTAACTGCGTCGCATTTTCAATCGTCCAGTTCCGGTAAAACACTCCCTGCACCCTTCCCTTTATCACCACTCTCTCCTGCACCCAATCAGAATGGCCAATCTAAATCACAATCGCACCACAAATGGCATATAACAATAATTAAGATTGAGTTCGTCTCTACGCACCGTTTTGGTAGAAGAGGATCCTTGCTGCGTTGTCATGGCGGAGATAGAACGCCTGAGAGGAGAACGGAAATGGAAGATTCTAGAAGCGTTGTTTCTAGGATACGTGAAGAGTGTGAATCGTGGCGGAATAAGCGTAACAGTAGATGGTGCCATTGCTCCGATTAGTATTATCCTTGATGCCACATGTGTCTGGGATTAAAATCGGGGTTTCTAGATTTGTATTGGGCCAAGTGAGGAAGGCCCAAGTTATATTGGGGAGCCCAAAGCGTTGGGATTGGGATTGAGATGGGAATGAGGTATGTGTTAAGGGTTTTTGTGTCGGCGAAGCACATGACGGCGAAAGTGGTGGAAGGGAACAACGGGAGGGAGGTGGCGAGTGCGTCGAGCGTGGAGCACGCACTGAGAAGCGCGTTCCAATGGGGGAAGGGCTGTGACGCGAGGTCGGCGGCGTCCGTCGGGGAGGTGTTGGCGATGCGGCTGAAAACGGAGGCTCCGGAGGTAGGAGTGGGAGGTGGGGTCCACTTAAACGTTGAGAAGGAGATTGATAAGAAGAGTGTGGACAACGGAGATAAGGTGTGGACCGTGGTTAACGCTTTGAGGAACAGAGGCGTCAAGGTTTTCGTCACCGACGATCGCAGTTAAGGTTCGCATTGTCCCAAAAGTTAAAAAAAAAAAGAAGGCATTTCTGTTTATGAATATTATTTTTAAGGAATAATGATGTTTTTTTTAACTTCTCATTTCAATTATCTTATTTATATTATAATGCCATATTATTAAAAAATTAAAATAAATAATTAAATATTAATTAAAATAATAGATTAAAAAGAGGTTAAAATATCATCTTAAATAAAATTTTCTTTGTTTATAAGTTTTTAATTTTTCAAGAAATCGATTTAGTATGGTTTTATAAATCAATATAAACATATGTCACTATGAAAAAAAAATTAATGTACACTATAAATGCAAAGTTCAAAGATTACTATGTTGCTGAAACTTGTGTTCGAGCATTGTACATGGTTTGCAATGAAGCTCTCGTAATTCAAGAGCAATGTTGTTTGTTGAATTACATTCTAAAACAATGTCATTGTAATTATAATAAAAAAATTATAAATTATAGAGTAAAGGGTTAGATTGGTTTTTTTATTTTTAAGCTATTATAAAAAATATATTTTGTTTTAATTAAATTATATTATATTTTGTTTTTAATTAAATTATAATTTTTTTAATTTTTTAATTTCATGGAAGTTGTAAATATTTTTAATAAATGGCAAATGGTAGTTGTATTTTTTTATTTCATGTAAGAAAAAGAATTTCACAATAAATTATAATTTTATTTCTATATGTTGTTTGTTGAAAGAACATTTTACCTTACTTTCATAATTTACCAAATAATTTAAACATTCTCTTCACAAGAATCTTGGATCAAAAGTAGGTGAGTTATGTATGTATTTTACGGTTTCATGCATGAGATAAAAGTACAGAGCTTTTGTATATCGAAGGATATCTTCTGGAGTCTTGGGGCTAACCCAGAGGCTTTTGAGTTTTAGCATTGTAGGATAATGGCTTCACCGTAAGTATGAGAGGAAGCATACATGATGAGTTAAGGGTAAAATGAATAAAATATTCATTTTAGGTCTTCAACCAAAAAGTATATTAAATTATTTTTTTATTATGATTAATATTTTCTATTAAATTAATTATAAAAATATGTTTATGAAAAAGTTTTCAAATACTTTTAATACTAATATAGTTATGTTAAATTAATTATAAAATTATGTTTAAAAAAATTTTTAAAAAATATTTTATTACTAATATAATTCTATTAATTAATTATAAATTTATGTTTTAAAATAAAATTGAGTTAAATTATTATTATTATCTTTTAATTGTTATTGGTATTAGAAATGATAATTAATGACTTAAAACATTCTTTTAGTAAATTATGATTTATTTACGAAGAAGAAAATGATTATATTTCTTTATTCTATTATAATTAATTTGGATATTTGTTTTAGGTCTCCAAAAAAAAATATATTAAATTGTTTTTTTTATTATTAATATTTTTCTATTAAATTAATTATAAAATTATGTTTAAAAAAAAGACCTCAAATTTTTTTAATACTAATATAGTTCTATTAAATTAATTATAAAACTATGTTTAAGAGAAAAAAACTTCAAAAAAAATATTTATTACTAATATAACTCTATTAATTAATTATAAGTTTATATTTTAGAATAAAATTGAGTTAAATTATTATTATTGTCTTTTAATTATTATTGGTATTAAAAATGATAATTAATGACTTAAAACACTTTTTTAGTAAATTATGATTTATTTAGGAAGAAGAGAATAATTATATTTTTATTTTATTATAATTAATCTAGATTCTATTTTCTTTTTTTATTCTTTCTGTGATTTCTCTTGCCTCTCCTTGTTTTCTTCTTTTCTAAGAGCCATTTTTTAAGGTTTTGGCATATTACATTCCTTGTGAAGAAAGAGACTCCTTGAAACTTGAGAAGAAGAAAGAGACTTGAGACTTCAAGATGCCACAAGTCTACTATTAAGTTTACTTTATTGACAACCAGATCCAAAATCAAGTTTTATTGCTTTAATTCATTTGTTTTATATACTTATCTTTTTAATGTTTTATATATTATAATTTTTTATTTCATATAAAAGTATATAGATATGTCAACTAGAAAATTTGAATCAAGCTATTCAAAAATCCAAAAGTAAAGAAGAATTGAGGCTTTAATTACATCACAAAAAGGAGCTATGAATACATTTATAGAAATGGATAAGAAAAATGCTTAAACCTTGGAAAATCTTTAAAACATGATCATGTGTTAAATATTGATGAATTTGATTTATTTTCATAATTAAATATCTTAAGGGAAATTATAGGTTTGGAAAATGATAAACCAATTGGCATTCTTCATTATATAAAAAATATAGATTCTTTTTCAAATGTAACAATTTCATTGTTAGTTGTTTCAGCCGAAAGGAGTTTCTCAAAGCTAATGATAATAAAAACTAATTTAAAATCAACAATGTCTCAAGAAAGATTAAATGACGGTTTAGCTCTATTATCTATTGAAAAATAAATGTTAAACGAAATTAATTATGACAATCTAATAATTAATTCTACATCCAAAATAGCTCAAAAAAATTAAAATAAAAGGTCTCATTTTTTAAGTTTGTTTTAGGTCTCCAAAATTCTTGAGCTGTCCGTATGATGGGTGATGAATTATCTTTCTAAGCCAAGAAAGAAAATCAAATATGACATTTTGGCTTCCTTTAGTGTTTGACATAAAAATCATCCCTCGAGAACTAGTCTTTTAATATAAGAATCTATAGGTCACGAGATATTTTGTTTTTAAATTATGATATTTGGGAAAGACGAGTTGTTCTTTAATTAAGCAAATAGAAGCTTTGGCTCATTCTTTGAAAGTGTTTGTTTAAATTCGTCATTCTTATATAACAACATTTTGTTTCAAATAATTTTTGCTTGATTTTTCTGTCAATAATTGCTCTATCACCGATGAATTATTCATAAAGTGCTCCGAGAACCACTATGGCTATATTTAATTGATGAAACTAATTTTGGCAGATTGCTCCCATATTATTATACTATTCCTTTAGAATTCCAGTCATACTACAACAAAACTCCTCAATTACTTTATACAAATCAATATCCTGTTAGCATAAACGCAAAATAATATTGATTCTAACGATCAATCATAAACTATATCCCATACTCATAAACATGTTTTAAATAGTAAACGGAAGCGTACCTGAATTAGCCATAACGATGATGTTACCTTCTTTAGAGCACTACTGATCTAGTGATCTTCCTCCTATAGAGCACCTTTATTTCCCTTTGGTTTTTCTCTTGATGGGGATAGAGAGAAAAGAACAGGAACTTGAAAAGAGCGTTATGTCTCTGTGTGCTCTCAGAAGAGGACCACTATCATTTATAAACTGTTAATTACTTAAGTTTTAGTATTTCTAATTTGGCCCCTCATCAAATTAGAAATTACTTTATGGTCTCTACACAATATTTATTTTCGTGACATATGCCTTTAGCCTAAAATTTAATTTAGTCAGATCACTTTATTATTCGGCTTAATAAATAATGGCCCTAACACATTTAATTATGTGTCATATATATGCATGACCCAAAATTACTAACATATCCTTCATTAACCTAGTCTGTAGCCATGCTCCAAATTCAATGAGTTTTCTTCTCCATTGGCTTGGAGGTATATCATACAAAGTGAATCAGGGTTCACTCACTGGCCTAACAATATTTATCCCAAGAGAGGAGATTACCTCATTAGAGAGTCATATATGGCTTATGTTTTAGATTATAATCATCATATTTGTATATCCAAGATCTTCTTCAAAGCCCTCAATTATTGACTTTTCTTCTTATTGTTGACAAAGATTGATTAAAAGATTTTGATGATGATAAAGATGTTGAAGAAAACACTTGAAGATATTGAAGACAATATAGTTTATGTTTAAAGATTCTTATTGTAATAGACTTAAATTTTTTCTAGTTAGGTGCTTTTTCTAGTTAGGTGCAAAATTGTTAGAACAACAGCCAGCTCGCAACTCCTCTGAGAGAAACTCATTTTTTCGCAAAAATCAGTATGGTAATCGATTACCAACTTATAATAATCGATTACCAACTCAAAAAATTCTATTTTTCAAAACCCACTTAAGATAATCGATTACCACGAATGGTAATCGATTATCACTGGCAGTTATAACTTGGCTCTTGAAAAACGATTTGAAATAATCGATTATCATTTCTAGTAATCGATTACCACTGCAGTTATAAAAATATTTGTTCAAATTTGTTCATGAGATAATCGATTACCATTTTGGGTAATCGATTATCCTTGGCAGTTTCAGCTAAACTCTTCATTTCTAACTCAGCCTGCGAAAACCTCTTTAAATAGAACTCAGTTTCCAAACTTCAAACAACCTTTTTAAGATTCAGAGTTCTTGTGTTGTGACTGCAAAGTGTTGCTCTGTGAGATTCTTAAAAAATAGCTTTGAAAAGCCTAGTGTGAGTGAGTGATAACTTTTTCTAAGTGAGTTCTTAGAAGATTGAGTGTTGCGTTGTTGTTAGGAAAGCTGGTCATCCTCTGTGTGATTCAGGGGGAACTTTTTGTTCATCTCTTGTGGTTGTTCAAGAGAGGTGTTTTCTAGTCCTTACTCTTTTATAATCTATTGTAATCTAATTATTATAGTGATTGAGTTAATCTTTTTGTCTAATAGATTAACAACTGGATGTAGGATCTTTTGATTTGAACCAGTATAAATATCAGTGTGCATCTTTCTCCTTTAAACTCTTTATTTATCTGCACTTGCATTTAAAGTAACTATGATTTTAAGTTAATCATTTAAATTTTGAGAAAAATTTTTAAAACCTGTTAAGACTTATAAAAATCCAATTTACCCCCCTCTTGATTTTTGACCCTAGATTAAATATTCCGCTGCACGATACCAACAACTCTATTGTTTATGATGGGGATCTCCTAATCAAAGTTGGAATAGGGTTCTAAGGCAAACTGGTATAAGGATCTTGCGAATCTTGGAGCACATTTTGGTTAAAAAAATGTTTTTTTTAAAGATGTTTGTGGAGACAAGGTTGTCTTATTTTGTTTCTCTGAAGGTTTTTTGAGTTGGATTCATGGTGAGGTTTTTGGTAAAGTCCATGTGGTTTAAGGAGCAGTAAGCAAATAGGTGGGAGTTCTTTGAAAGGAGATTGATATGTTGACAAAGAGGAAGGAATGTAGGCGACGTGGTTCTACAAAAAGATTTTATTTTTCTTTGATTTTTGTATCAATATATTTATCGAGTTTCGATATTTGTGCCTTTAACTTTCCTATCTCTTTTTCTTTGGCATTAGAAGCTTTTCCATAAAATACTATTTTTCCATTCTGAAAAATATATGCTACTAGTTATTGGTAATGGTTCTTCATCTTGTCTAATGGATTATCTAACCTTCTATTTGACTTTTCAAAATGAGTAGAGATCTATTCCATTTTTTCATCGATCTTCTTTAAGATGGAATTTTGGGCCTTGGCTTTAAGTCTGCCAATTCAGCATACCTTTTGCTTGTCTTAAAGGCTTGGTTATTCTATCAGGTCCAATTTCAGACAAGATGTTTGGTTTGGTGATTATTTTTATGATTGGGTATGTAAGATCCGAGGAATTTAAATAATTAAATAAATAATTATTTAATATATGCGGGTAGTGGAAGCCTTTATGACATTAAATGCTAACTTTCATGATGTGGAAAAGTATTAGCTCAAGTCGTTGAGAGTACTTGATTGTGTTGAGAGGACTTGGGTTCTAGTCCTATGTATGTCAATAGTGTAATTATTTGATTGTATTCTTTTATGATATATTTGAACATGATAAGTGATTATAAATTCCTAGATTTATAAGAATTGTCAAGAAACACGAATTGGCAACTTAATTGTTGTGCATGGGCTTGGTAATTGCATGGTGATGAGTTTGAATCTTGGTTAGAGTAAAATCATATTATATTTTTTTATGCTTGGAGAACGAAATTGGGGAGATAAACAACCAATGATAGGTTCCACAAATTTGGACACAAACAAAGAGCTTAATTAAACACTACATTGAGAGTAATTTGAATGGCTCGAGTGCGGGAGACTAAGGGAGGATAACTTAGATCAAGGGAACGACTAGAACGTTTTGGAGCGAGGAATTCAAGCTAGGGGAGTTCCATCTGTTGTTAAATTGTAATTTTCGCATGATCATGTATTGTATGGAATGTTTGAAGTGTATATTTCTGCCATGCTCGAGTTCTTTTCGCATTTCTGGATTTTTCTAGAAACCGCCTGGCGGCACACAAACTGCCGCCAGGCAACACATGTGTTTGAATCAAGTTTTCTGGGTTTCCCTATGAACCGTCTGGCGGCTAAGTGTGACCCTCCAGGCGACGTGTACTATTTTGCCCAGTTCGTGGTTTGTGGTGATTTTTGTGACAATTGTGATGCTTGAGTTGATTATGTATGTATGCGTGGGTGAGTTGAATGTGGAAAATTGCTTGTGAGTTAAACTTTATATGAAATTGGTAAGAATTGAGATTCAATTTGGGGGCCGGGGTTCATATGGGATTTTGGAATGATGAAGTATGTGTTGGGTTAGAATTGATGTACTGTTTGCATGAAAATAATATTGAATTGGATTGGCAAGAACAAGTGTGATGTTAAACATTTAACATTATGCCAAAACGCGTACTGGAATTGGTAATTGGGAGGTTTAGGGTTCGCGTAGGTGCAGGAAAATCTGGGCAGAACCTAGAATTTGTATGCACCACCTGGCGGCACATGAATTGCCGCCAGGTGACACATCAAGCGCAGACAACAAGCTGATTTTGCTTCGCGTTGGATTTCTGGGTGTGGCTATCTAGAGATTTGGCATATAACATTGAGTAATTGAGCATAAGGTGTGAGAAGGAAACCTTGCGTGTGAGATAATTAACATTATGTGTGACAAGTTAGTAATTGCGATGTTATTCGTGTAAAAGCAATATTGTGTTTAACTGTGATGTTGCTAAGTGATTATAGGAGTTGTAATTACGTGTCAATTGGGAGGATAATTTACATTTGACGTGGCTTGTATTAATTGGTAGAGGAATGAGCACATAATGAATTGCATCATATTTAAGCATAAGTATAACTTGAATTGTGAAACTATGTATGTGTTGCATTGTAATTCAGTCATACGGTTATGACTGGATAATTGTAAGTGTGCCTTGAATTGCATGTTGTATGATTGGGGGTTCATTAGAACCTACCGAAAGTGCCAAAAGTCAGTAGTAATGCACTACTGGTATGGCGCCTGGTGACACGGGACGGGCCGCCAAGCGATAGAGGCTCAAAATAGTGGCAGGGGCCACTAGTTTTGCGTGGCGCCTGGCGGCAAGGGAGGCTCTGCCAGGCGAAGGTCGTTAAATAGAGGCATTGGGAGGCGCTATCACCTGGTGACGAGAGGAGACCGCCAGGCGGTTTGGAACCAAGTTCCGCCTAGCGACGCGAGAGGTATGCCAAGCAGTTTTGGGATCAGAGTTTGATCGCGAGGTGGATTTCTACACAACTTTGGATAGAGGTGGATTTTTAAATTTAACCATTTTTAAATTTAAATAATTATTTATAATAAAATTTACCTACAAAATAAATAAAAATATCTAAAATAAAATTATAAAAATATTAATATGTTTTTAATAATTATAATTTTACTATCATAAAATAAGTGAACACATATATGTTTTCGGTAGAAACCAATAAAAAAGAGTGTGTCTAATAAAATCATAACCAAATAATTCATCATAACATCTAAAATTTATCAAATTAACATAACAAAACTTGTCTCTTGATCTTTGAACAACCAAAATAATAATAAATCTAAATCATTTTTGGGAGTTTAAATAAGTTAATTTATCAAACAACTTACATCCATTTTTAATACTGATAGTTTCTAGATTATACTGGATAATTAGAAATATTGTTGTGAATAATTAATATAAGATTTTAGTACATTTATATATCATATGTCAACACCCAATTTCGTCTGGCATATAAAAAATCCACTCACCTTCAATTGTCATCCCCACGTGCTTCTTGGTGTCCAAATTGTAAATCCAATCTCTCGTTCAAGTTCACAAAAATTAATTCTTGTTGTGTTATGTGGTCTTTGTTGAGATTTGGTTATAATCTTTGTTAGAAATTCAAAGCTAAGCCACCACCACCGAATAGAACCGACGAGGAATATCCTGTCCTTCCCTACCTACTGTATTCAAGCGAACAAGTGTGTTAAGCGAATCACTTTCCGCCGGTGGTACGCACTA
>Ga0209589_1004326_pt1 | contig 24592 bp, 16 predicted proteins | sample CowpeawhiteBW_FD_187525 | JGI IMG/M metagenome (GOLD analysis project Ga0209589, IMG submission 187525) | Root nodule microbial communities of legume samples collected from California USA - Cow pea white BW (SPAdes) (version 2) | ecosystem: Host-associated > Plants > Roots > Nodule | place: USA...
TTTTGATATTTTTTTTTTTTTTATTATTTAAAGAAAATGATGAAACTAGTAGCGAGAGTTGTTCTATAATATCCAGCGATACTAATGGGGTTGAAAAGTGTGAGGTAGACTCCCAATCTAAGGATGCCTCCCTCCCTCATGAGAGTAGAGATATGGAGGTGAGACTACTAGATTTATATTCTGGTTGTGGAGCAATGTCAACTGGGTTGTGTCTGGGTGGACATTTATCTGGCGTGAATCTCGTTACAGTGAGTTCTTTATTTGTTTTTACTAATACAATTCTTTGAATTTTTGTTTTGGCTGTGTCGTTGTTGATATTGTCTTCTTTTTGTCCCAACAGAAATGGGCTGTAGACATGAACAAACATGCTTGTGAGTCTCTTAAATTAAATCACCCTGAGACTGAGGTAATTTTAATTTTCTTGTTTTTACTATGCTAAAAGCCACACGCGCGAGTTATTTTCAAATTGTATGATTGAATGGGTTCCTTATTATTATTTTGGACTGATTATCTTGACTGTTTACTAAAATCAGGTCAGAAATGAATCAGCAGAATGTTTTCTTTCATTATTGAAGGAGTGGCAAAAATTATGTAGTTATTTTGATCTAGTTGAAAATAAGGTGTCACATGAGAAATATGTGAATCTTTTTAGTGAGGTGGAAGAAGATGATGCCGAAGAGACTGATGAAGATGGAAGTGATGGTGAACATGGTGAAATATTTGAAGTTTCTGAAATCCTTGCTGTCTGTTATGGTGATCCAAATAATAAAAAAGATCAAGGGTTGTACTTTAAGGTAGTCTTTTTGCCACTAGTTTTTCTTCTCAGGTTGGAATTGTAACTTCTTTTATGTGTCTGCTTAGCTTGTTTACATTGATTTTGGTTTGTAGGTTCATTGGAAGGGTTATGGGTCTGATGCCGATTCTTGGGAACCAATTGAAGGTTTAAAGTATGTTGAAGTATTTTACAAACTTGTTCGTATTGATAAATGCTATCTATTTAAATTTGTTTTATTACTTTTTCGTCAATGATAGTAATTTATAATTCTTAATAATGCTTTTGCTACTATACCGTGTTCATTATTACTTATATGCAATGGTTATTTACTAATTTAAATATTATATTTTCAACAGGCATTGTAAGAACAAAATTAATGAATTTGTCACTCAAGGCTTTAGGTCAAATAGATTGCCTTTGCCAGTAAGTTGTAGTTCAGTTTGTGTATTATTTCTTTATTTCTTTAAGAGCTGTATTTGAGTTTGGTGTAATTATGTTATTGGTGCTGTGGTTGAATAGGGAAATGTTGATGTGATTTGTGGTGGACCCCCTTGTCAAGGTATCAGTGGTTTCAACCGGTTCAGAAACAAAGAGAATCCTTTAGATGATGAGAAGAACAAACAAATGGTTGTTTTTATGGATTTTGTTCAATACCTTAAGCCCAAATTTACATTAATGGAAAATGTGGTTGATATCGTTAAATTTGCGGATGGCTTTCTTGGGAGATATGCTTTGGGTCGTCTCATTTCAATGAATTATCAAGCGCGTCTGGGAATTATGGCTGCAGGCTCTTATGGACTTCCTCAGTTTCGTTTGCGCATGTTCTTATGGGGGGCTGCACCTTCTCAGGTCATTAATAGTTAGTTATTTATCAATAAATTTTAGTATTGGTGAATGGCCTGTGATAAATTTATATATGTGATGCAGAAATTGCCTCAATTTCCACTCCCAACTCATGATGTTATTGTGAGGGGTGTTATTCCCGTAGAATTTGAGGTATGCAATAGATTGTTGGTTAAAGGCTATTAGTTGAACTTGCCTACTCATTCATTAAAGTTTGTGATACTGTCTTGCTTGCAGACCAACACAGTAGCCTACGACGAAGGACATACCGTTCAACTACAGAAAAAGCTACTATTAAAAGATGCCATTTCTGACCTTCCTCCGGTATACTTTAAAGTCATTTTTTCGGTTTTTCCCAAGCCCTTATCTATTCTTATTGTGTTAGTTTATTGTAGTAAATTTTTTTAATGTTCAGGTTCAAAATAATGAACATCGTGATGAAATGAAATATTGCAAACCTGCTGAAACAGAGTTCCAACGATTCATTAGATCAACCAAAAGTGGTAATACATTATTTTGTTTATGCATATGATCTATAAAGTATGTATGATACTTCAATTAAAGTCTGCCTGGGGAGTTTTCCTCGTTAGAACTTTAAATTTTTGTTGGAAGCTTTACATTGATTAAAGATAATATCAATTCATAATATATAAGTAGATGTAATATCTTATAAGTTAGTTTTGTGGGGTTGAATTAGATTTATATTCATTTTTTAACATGATATTAGAGGTGTGAATTAAAGCCCATCTTAGTGAAATATGCTTTAGCGTGATGAAATGTGTTGTAAGTCTCATTAATTAAAGATAAAATTAATTTACAATATATATGTGGGTGTAAATTTTATTTTACAAGTCAATTTTGTAAAGTTTGAGTTATACTTAAATTTAATTTCTTAACAATTTCTTTGAAAATTAGTTAATATCTTTAAATGTTGTTATTGCTTCTCAAATTATTTTCTATGTAACTAAGTTGTTAACAGACTAGATGGTTATGATAAGCTTGATACTAGGTACCTATGATATTTCTGACACTATATTTTATGATTATGTGATAAACTTTCCAATGAATGATTGCGTTAAGTGTGATGCAGAAATGTTAAGGATTCAAAGCAAACCAAAATCATCGAAGAATTTGCTTTATGATCATCGTCCCTTAGAATTGAATGCGGATGATTATCAGCGAGTGTGTAGGATTCCTCAAAAGAAGGTATTGTTCATGGTCATTTGTAATTTATCTATTATTATTTATATAGTCTTATTTTTAAGTTTAGTTCTATAATAGTATTTTTTGTTGTTATCAGGGTGCATGTTTTAGGGATTTACCAGGTGTTCTTGTAGGAACGGATAACAAGGTTGAGTGGGATCCTGATGTGGAACGTGTTTATTTGGATTCCGGAAAACCATTGGTAAACATGACTTTCGAGAGTCCATTCTAATAATTATATGTTTTATTCTACAAGCCATTGTACTTATTTTTTTATTTGTCAAATAAAAGTTATCCTTTAAATGATCAAGTACCTAATTAATTCTTTATAAACATTGCTTTACAGGTTCCCGATTATGCCATGTCTTTTGTGAACGGAACTTCGTCAAAGTAAGTAATTTTTTATCAATTTGGATTTTAAGCCCTTATGATCCTGCTTTTCTATTCCACGCTATTCCAATACAAAATTGACGTGGAAAGGTTTCTTATGTTTTCGTATTAAGTTTTGAATCATTAACTATAATGCCCTATGATTTTTTCAGACCTTTTGCTCGGTTATGGTGGGATGAAACAGTTCCAACTGTTGTGACACGAGCAGAGCCTCACAATCAGGTATGTTATCATCTATTTGCAATTCAGAATGGTTGTTTACATAGTCTGTTGTTGAATATAAAAGTTGTGTTCTTTAGGCAATTTTACACCCAGAACAAGATAGAGTGTTGACTATTCGTGAAAATGCACGACTCCAAGGTTTTCCAGATTTTTACAAGTTGTGTGGACCAGTCAAAGCGAGGTAATGCATTATTTGTTTGATATGTGTGTTTTTTTTAGAGGTTGTTTTAATAATTTGATATTTTGGTTAATAGGTACATTCAAGTTGGGAATGCAGTGGCTGTTCCAGTGGCTCGTGCTCTAGGATACACCTTAGGACTTGCATTCCAAGGTTCTACTTCTACAAGTGATGGACCATTATATACTTTACCTGATAAATTTTCTATGCTTAGAGAACGAGTTTCTTCTGAAGATGATGAACAAGTTCTATGACTAGCCTAGAGAACTACTTTCTTCTGTATCTTCAAGAAATATTGTTGTAGTGTGCCGGAAACATTGTTGTAGTGATTTTATTGTTGAAAAATTCTCCATTATTTTTCCTTGGGAAACATTTGAGTAATGAAGTAATATTTATTTAGTTTCTATGTTTTGAGATGTGTATATTATATGATATTTGTCTATTTTCATCTTATTTTAAGTAAATGAATAAAGAATGATACAAGTTGAAGAGAATATATATAATAGTCACATTTATTGTGTAGAGTATAATATATCAACTGGTGAATATGTAGATGACAAGGTTAGATAATTATTCGAAAGTTAGTTTTAAGTACTTCATATAGTATAAACATAATCATTCTTAATTATATAATTTATTTACAATAAATAGAATAGTTTAGTTTAATATATATAGTTTTCATACTGTTACTTTAATAAAAATCCGAAATTTGTTTTATTAATACGATGATAGGACTTAAAACAGAAAAGTACAGTTCTATAATTTGTTTTATTGATGTGAATAGTTTAGCCAGAAAGAGAAAAGAATTTGAAAAAAATGTTTTCACTTATGATTGAAGGACTATATATAGAATAAATATAATTTTATAATACAACATTAGTAAATTTAAATAATATAATTAAACATAGCTTTGAAATTTCTATTTCAAGGGATAGAAATATTTAACAGTTCTCAATGTTAAACAATGATGTTCCTGCATGCATGCATGCAAAACAATTAATAAAAGAAGGGACATAGTATGACATGTTAATTAGTGAATAGTTTGGGTAGGAAAAGGAAACTAATTTGAAAAAGGATTGTGAAACATCTAATACCCAAGACTATTAATAATCACTAATCCAATGGTAACTTCTCCCTTTCCCATGAGATAGGGTCTTAAAATAGCAGAAAGAGAGAGAGAGAAATAAAATAGTGGTGTTGTGTTTAATTTTGTTGTGTGGTGCAAATGATGATGCAGAGACAGAAATAGCTTAGGCTCATTCCATTAAATAAAACACCCCGGCCTGTGTTTTGTGTTGTAGGAATCGGAGAGTCCTCAAGGAACAAAAATTCAGAAAACCAAAAAAAAAAAATCACAATGGTTTCCTTAGACTCTCTCGATTTCTTCCTCTTCCGTGTCAGCACAGATTTCTCATCTCCTCTGGCCATTTTCATTCAGGCGCAGGTTCTCATTTGCTTCAATCTTGTTTGTTCTAGGAAGATCTTGAAATGAAAATTGAAACTCATTTAGTCCATTAATTCACATATTTTTCCTTCAAATTGTATCACACTTGTTGTTTCTTAAGAAAAAATAGACCATGCACTTTGTCACACTAACCTGATTTGAGTTTTCATCATGTAGGGATGTTTAATTTGCTTACTCCTAGCTTTAGGGTGGGCCTGTGCTTCATTTGTCAGGTACTCAGATGTAAAACAGGATTAGGAAACTCAATTATCATTGTGTACAAAAGAAATTTAGAGGAGGTGATTTTTGTCTTGCAGGAACAGAGAAATAAATAGAATAAAGAAGAATATGCGGAATGGCAATAGCTTTGCATTCCTCTGTCATGATATTAATGAACTTGAACATTCCAATCAGATTGATCTTCCTAGAGTAACAGTAATTATGCCCCTTAAAGGATTTGGAGAACACAATCTACATAACTGGAAGACTCAGGTATAGGACACATACCACTGCAACTTCTTGACCCAATGAAGTATTTTTCCATGATGAACATTTTTCCCTGCCCAGCTTCTCATTTTAAAAGGAACTGTTTCGTTGTTATGATTAATTATGTTGTTTTACAGTTAACATCTCTTTACGGTGGCCCTCTAGAATTTCTTTTGGTGGTTGAAAGTGTAGAGGATCCTGCATACAATGCTGTATCAAAACTATTAGCAGATTTAGGGGTACACGTGAAAACTCTTTTTAAGACTTGATTCTAATTTTTTGATGCCTTTGTTATTTTCTGCATCTTACTCACTGCTTAATGCCTGCAGGGTTCTGTTGATGCTAGGATTATAGTAGCTGGTTTGTCATCAACTTGTAGTCAAAAAATTCACAATCAGTTGGTAATGAGTTCTTCTTATACTTTGTCCCAGTAATTTTCAAATGTATAGTAGACCATGGTATATTTTGAAACTTCTTTCCATCCTTAAATTTTGCTGTTATTCAATACATGATCATGCTGATGCATCTTTAGCTGTTTGATTGTGTAGTTGTTGAAAAACCATATTATCCATATAAACCTTGCATAGAAAATACATCTAAGGACCTACATTTACTTACTGATATGGAATGTCAGAGAAATTTCATTCTTGTTAATTTGGTAGTTTGCTATGCATTTTACCAACTTCACTATTATGACAGGTTGGAGTAGAGGCAATGCACAGAGGCAGCAAGTATGTGCTGTTTTTAGATGATGATGTTAGGCTACATCCTGGATCAATTGGAGCACTCGTTCGTGAAATGCAAAAGAACCCTGATGTACAACTTCAAACACTTTTCTTCTAGTGGTTCTTTTCTCACACATTTAATTCAAACACTTTCAGTTAACACTTGCTTACAACTATTTGGCTACACTCTTTCAATTTATGATGCTTAACAGATATTCATTCAAACCGGATACCCTCTTGATTTACCATCTGGAAGTCTAGGGAGTTACTGCATCTATGAATACCATATGGTACACAACTTGCTTTGGATTTATATATATATATCCTAATATCTGCAGCATTACCTCATCGGTTTGTTTGGAGTTAGCTGTTACAATTGTTAATTTGAAACATGTTATGATTTTAGCAACAGATCATTTGACTTCTACTAATGCTGTCACGAACACAACACATAAATGTTCTATTTTGCTTACTCAACTCGTTCCCATTTTTGTTTTGTTCTACAGCCTTGTTCAATGGGCTTTGCCACTGGTGGACAAACATTCTTTTTGTGGGGAGGGTGCATGATGGCAAGTGGCTTCTTCTACCTTTATTTTCATTAGTTCATAGAAATTCTTACATTCTCACTGTTTAGCTTTCCTCCAGATGCATTCTGAAGACTTTAGGAAAGATAACTGTGGTGTAGTGTCAGGACTTAGAGACGGTGGATATTCTGATGACATGACTCTAGCTGCCATAGCCGGTATATCTTTGAGACTAACACTTTGTCATAATCAATGTTTTTTCATGGTCACTCAAATTGCAATGATTTTGTCCTCTTCAGGGGCTCACAAGAAGCTAATCAGTTCTCCACCGGTTGCTGTCTTTCCTCATCCCCTTGCAAGTGATCTTAATTTTGGAAGGTTTGTGATTATTTCTGTCCTGAAAGTAAAGTTTCAGCTCATATTCTCCCTTAATCATTCAAACTTTTGCAGGTACTGGAATTATTTGAGGAAACAAACATTTGTTCTGGAGTCATATGTTACCAGAGTCAACCAAATAATGAACCGTGCATTGTTTGCTGTTCACTGTTATTTGTCATGGTCATTTGTAGCACCATACTGCATGGCAGTGATTCATGTTGCAGCAGCACTAAGGTTTAACGCCAGGGGAAACTCAATTGAAGAATTAAGCTACTCTTCAATCGGTGAGAACACTACTTTTTCCTTTGTTATTAGTGTTGTATCACGTGCAGAAAAAGGGCAGGATGCTGAAACAGAACAAGGAAACTTCTCCAAATATTTGAAGTGATAGGTGGAAACTCTTGTGATTGGTCTCAATATTTTAGTGGAGAAGTAGCATGCACTTGCATAATATATTGGTGCTTGATTTAAGTTATTATTTATGCCATCATTTTCTTATCCTCTATTCTGTGAGAGAAAGAAAACTGATTTTTCAGATGAACTTAAGCTTTTAAGGTCTGTCTTTCCTCAGGGTTAAACATGGTGTGGCTCCTAGTCACATGCACTTTTGTTTCGCTTTTCTCAATGTGGAACTTGACAAGGATAGAAGTTCTACTTTGCAACATATTGTCCCCAGAGGCACCTCCACTTTCTTTGGCTTCTTATAATTGGTGTAAAGTAAGTACTTCTTCTTCAGGTTCTCAAACAAAAGCACACACACAAAAAAAAAAAAGTTTCACCAAGTTTGCTTTATACATTGATGGATTAATGATGTTATCTCGGACATGTTACTCGTTTCAACAAGGCATTGCAATGAAATAAAGGGTTGCATGAACTTGTTGTAAAGAACACTATAATATGTGAATATTAAATTAATATGATGCCACGGAATGTGAAATAATAGTTGGGAAAGTATGATTTAATTAACATATCTCTTGAGCAGGTATTCATTGCAATGCTGGTGGATAACTGTCTATACCCTCTATCTGCAATTCGTTCTCATTTTTCCCAATCTATCAATTGGTCTGGCATTATCTACTATTTGAAAGATGGAAAAATCAACAAGGTAAATTGGCCAGGGTTTTATTCTACTTTTGCTTGACTTTACAAGTTGACACAAAATGCTGTCATTATTACCCTGACCTTTCCATTCCAAATGCTACTATACTAGAAAACCATTCATAACATACTAACACATTCTTCATTATTTGTTAAATTTTATAACAAACTAGTAAATCATAAATGAAACTAATTAAATGAGAAGTAAAACTTGTGAACTTCAATAAATTTCTAATGATAATAAACTGTGTTCAGAAGAGTGTATTCTTAATGTTTTTATGGTATCAATTATGAAGGGAAAGTTGGAACCATGCATTCCTTTTTGTTAACCAAATTTTGTTTACTGCATATTCTTCAGATAGAGAGAATACCAAAAAGGCAAGATGTGGCACCAGTTTTCACAGACTTAGGAGGAAAACATTTGTATGGAAGGAAAGGCATGCCTACAAGAGGCTCATTCCTCACTTCTTTATCCAAATGCTTGTTCCAATGGCGTCAATCAAAGAGATCTGAGTAATCAAGAAATGGCTTCATTCAGCATACACAATTTCTGTCTTTTTTGTCTTGTGTCTCTGCCCCCAAATTTTGAGGCACAATGGCTCCTATTTTTGAAGCAAGGGTGTTGGCATATCAATTAATATTGCCAAGTGATTCATATTTGATTGATCGATTCTTTTTGTGAGGCAAAACCCTTGTTCCATAAACATGTATTTTTAACGATACATTCAATCCCATGTAATTTTCAGCTCCATTGTAAAAATTCACTCGGGCAGTTTATGAACAACCAAGAATTTCTAAACACATACAATATGGCATTCACATTCGATCTTTATAATTCCATTTCACAAACACACGCAGTACATTATTTTGTAACTTTTCCCTTGAACAATGTTCCGTTTTAAGATTTGGGCAGATCCAAATCACGGGCCAGACATTCTTAAAATTCAAGTTTGGCTGCTGAAATTAATGATTAAACCATAAATGCAGATTTTCTAAAATCTGAAAAATAAAGTAAGAAAAACAAAATCATGCATAATAAAGGTACCAAAATTTTAATTTAGCTTAATATTTTTGTATGATGAGATTTATTTATATCAATAAACAATGAGCAATGTAGATCAGGGAAAAGGAAATTGCTAGAGATAAGAAACTAAGATAAAATAATGATGAAAAGAAGGGGAAGCCTCAGTTTTTACTCTTACTGCGCTCACAATGACAGGAGAATACAAATGATTTCATGCCCAATTATATCAAAATCATGCATTGCAACAGCAAAACTAAATTACTGTCTAATGAAGATGAATGATCAGACAAGGAGTGAAAATTTGGGGAGATAAGAAAGAGTAAAATGTTGAAATTCTCAAATCATACATCTCTTGAACATTAAAATTGTAGAACTACTGACTAGGCTATTGTTCCAAATCTCCAATGTAGAAGTCTTCAATCATGTCAAAGACTCGAGTTGCGTGCTGTGGTCTGCAAAGCAAATGTTAAAAAAAGTTACAACTGGTAGCAGCAAACTGATAAAAAAATATCAGAAGCCTTTTATGATCAACAGGTGGTAGAGCTGTCAAAGATAAAAACATGTAAAGTACTTATTTTCCATGATGAGGAATGGGTTGATGATGAATTTGACACATAAAAGTTACAACTATGATGTTTTGTTTGTAGCTGTAATCATATTTATTTAGCATGGTTTATTAATTTATTAACAAGTGAAAACCAGTGTCTCTTGTATTGACCAGATAACCTTCAACAGAGACTACCAAGATTAACAAGATAATGTGATGAAATAAACAGGAAACGCTATATTGTATTCAATATTGAAATACACATTATTAGATCTAAAGCAATTCATGCGCTTTCACCTAAGTAATGGCTTAAGCTTTTATGACAGTCAGTTCATGACATGCATAATATGAATCTAACTCTACATGTTCATACAACATGATTGATCCAGGTACATGCCAAGAAGGAAGGAAGAAATGTTCTATAGGCAAATATGAGAAAAAAGAAATGTGAAGTGAGAAAACAAATAATAAATATAGATAAATTAAGGCAAATATCTTCATTACAGATACGCACGCAATGCATGAAAAGGAATGAACGCATACCCAAAAAATCCTTCAGTTGAATCATCTCCAGCATGTGCTAGAATGGCATCACCACCTGGATGTTCTTCCACATAAGAGGTAACATCATACACCTACAGTGTGAATAAACCAAATAAATGCAAACTATGAATCTGTCCAAGTGGTAAAAATGGCAAATCATAACAACACCAGCTAATTCAGTTAAACCATTATGATTGAGCTAGCGATGACGGGTTTGGATACTTTGTATGAGGTTATAGGTTCAAACTTCAAACCACATTAACACTCATAAGATTTGATATGGAAATAGTATTGGGTTCTAAACCAAAGGAGTAGCACATTCATAAGGTGCCAAAAGTGAAACATCAATAAAAAGCTCATACCTTTTTCTTGATGATTATCCAACAATCTGTTCTCTTGTTATGCAATGAAACCTCCGTTTTACTGTAGGATTTTGATGCCTACAAGCAGAATACAGAATACAGTGCGTGATACCAATTAGATAACAAAACTATCACGCAACTAAAAAACACAGTTTTATGTTTGAATCAACCCTCCCAATTTTGTTTACTAGTTAGTATGAGCCCCAACAATAGCTACATTTACTTCCAGTGCAATCAAATTAGTTCACCATGACCAATGTTTAACATGTAGCTCAAAGTAAGCATTTTTCTATCTCACCAAACTAGCTACATGCTCCTATAATATGGTAAGGAAAATGTTAAATGAGTCCTATTTTTCTTCAGGGAAAGTCTAAGCTGAATAGATGGTGACTCAATAAGAAAGGTTCTGAATAGCACCCCCAATGTTAATTCCCCTTTTGTGGGCCTCTCTGAATTTCAAAATTTCAATCCTGAAGCAAAAACTGGGAAAACTCTGATCTTTACTCATAGAATCACATTATGATTAAAAGGCCTCCAAAATGTCATGTCTTTGCTTTTACATTGTATTCAACTCAAATAAGACATCTTCCACCAAAAAGATAAAGTCATATCATCAAGGAGGAATGTAACACCATTCTCATTGAAACTCTTTTCCACACTCTTGTAATTGGGTGAAATCCTTTGTAGGACCCACAACAAGCCAGGCCACATTTCTATTGGTCGAAAAGATAAATGTAACTTTTAACGAATACTTTGCGAGCACTTTTCGTCATCATCAACACAAATCTTCCTTCATACAGAGTATGATATGAGCAATGAGCAAAACACCCAATGACACCAAATCATAAGAAACCCACCTCACCCAGTGCTTGAGTAACCGAAACCAAGACATTATAATACTTATTTATCTTAATTTCAACTAGATCCGAAATGTAACTTGAACAAAGCTCATTAATTATCCTAATCTATCATCTATGGAAAAAGCAGCAGAATCCACAACAAAATGCTAGAAAAAGTACCGAGCTACAATAAATAAAATACCTTATCCTTGTTTGAAACGGTTTGAGCTTTTCCCTTGTGCCCTGAATAGATGCAAAGAATTAACGTAAATACACACAGTAAGCACATGCACACAAAATTTCAAAAACACATAGCGAGACATAGATCACAGCATAATAATGAACAGAACCAGATTTGCGGTGTCGTGGGTTCAAAAGAAGAACAGCAAGGAAGAGACCCAGAAGCAATGCAAGTGCAACCAGCAATACCATTATTCAAAGTCGGAAACTTTGACTCTTAATCCAATCTGAAAAGGCGAAAACAAGAAAAGGGCATGCGTTAATGCAAACATACTGGGCACTCTTCGTGTTCATAAATAGTCACAAGCACTTGCAGAAGAGAGAGGGAAAAAAAAACAGAATCATGGCACAGTCCGAATTCACCAATGAGAAGTTGAAAGCATTGAACAGGAACAGAAACAAGAACGTAGGCAAAAATGTTAATGTCAGCACTCACCAATGATGAACAAGCTGCGAGTGAAGACAATAAAGTAACACAGTCTCACACAGCTCACAGAAAAAAGAAAAAAAAAAGGAAAGAGAGAGAAATTGCTTTGTTGGGCCTTATACAGGGCCTCAAGTAATCTGGGTTCATGCAGACATTATTTCTTTTAGTACCTCCATTCCTTCTTCTTGCACCTCAAGTGGGGAAAATTCAAATTGTTCATAAGTTGAGAATAATTTTTTTTTTTTGTATCATCAATAATTTTTTTATGTTGTAATTCAAAACTTAAAGTTGTATTTCATATTGTAAAATTCAATTGTATTATATATTATACAACATAAAATTGGTTTTTGGACCTAAAAAAGTACTTTATATTATACAATTTAAAATCTTGTTTGAAAATAATCTAAAATATGATTTTGAATTGCATAAATTAGAAATATGAAAAATATTTCGGATTACGGGATCGAAAATACATTTTTCTTAAATTTTAAGATTACATCATATAAAAATATATTTTTTATATAATCTGTAAACTCAAAAATTAATTCATATTACACCGTCTAAAATATATTTCTGAATTATACAATCAAAATTAATTCATATTAAATTGATGTTAATATTTTAAAATTATTTTTATTATATTTTAAAATATCAATATAAGTGAAGTGTCCATAAATATATATTGAACACAACAGATAATCTAAAATTGAAAATATGGAAAAACTTTTGCAATAAAAGCACTAATAGCTAAATCTTGATTTCCAATATAATATATGCAAGTATTTTTTTCCTTCCCTCTAAATACAATGAAACAATAATATAAAAATAAACTTTTTGATTCGCCTTCCATATACATACATAGTTCTACGTAAATTTCAATCAACCTTAGCTTTTGATTTACAATTTTAATACAGAATAAAGTATTCTTTAGAAATGTTTGAAGTTAAGCATTCTTTAGAAATCCAACCACAAGAAAAGTATTTTTCAGAGAAACAAAATTATATTCATTATGCAACAGCAATTGAAGGCAAAGAATAAAAAAAAAAAAAATATAATAATTAATAATAAAAAAAAAAAAAAAAAAAAAAAAATAAAAAAAAAATTAAAAAAAAAAAAAAAAAAAAAAAAAAGTATAATAAGTGATAATAAAAAAATATAGAGATAAAAGGGAATCTTAAAAGGATGTTTGTATTACATAAGATTGTAAACCATACATATTTTTTCATTAAAAATACTGAAAATTATAAAAATATTAAATAAGAATTGGTGCGACAAAAAATTTCTTTTTAACACATTTTAATGAAACTAGACAATATATTAGAAAAATAAGATCTATTAATGTTTTTGTGTGATATATAAATGTTTATGATATGCCAAAAAGATATTGTTAATATTTTATTGTGATATTCTATTAATGTAGGCTTCTACCCTAGTGTAAATTATTTTCTCATATTTTTTTGTTTGAATTAATTGAGATTACTATAGCAATAAATACATGTTATAAAATATTTATCCTAATAAAAAAAAGTTAAATATGTTTTTGTTCTCTAACTTTTAATAAAAATTTGAATTAATCATTTTTTAAAACTTTAGACCAATTTAGTCTTCAAATTTTAAAAATGTATGAATTTAATCTTTTTAACCAAATTTTGATAAGTTTTTTTTACATTTCAAATACATTTCATATAGTATTTGAGTTATTTATATCGTTTGACACATTTTGTCTTCAATATTAAGTCAAATACTATCATAAAATGCGTTTGAAACTTCAAATAAAGTTAACAAAAATTGATTAAAATGATTAAATTCATCGTATCGAAAAGATTGAGGAACTAAATTAGATCAAAGTTTCAAAAAGAAACTAATTCTAATTTTTAGTAAAGTTAAAGGATAAAAGCATTTTTAACACAATATTTAACACAATTATTAAACTTAACTTCATTGATTAAACTGGAATCTGTGACAATGCATTCACAACTGATAAAACAGAATAAAAGAACATCAGAAGTTCAGAACACTGACAAAGGAAAGAATAATACATGTTGTAGTAAGGTATTTGGTATCGTAGCAAGTTGTGATGCTGTTGTAGATTGTTCAACAAGCTCTCCTTTTTCTTTTCTTTTTTTTTCTTACACATTCCATTTCCACCAGAAGTTACATTATCTTCACACCATATTCTTCATTTTTCACCGATCACAGAGAACAGAATAAAGCTATAAACACAAAAGGTTCCCACTCATACAAATATCTTCTATAATGATTAAATAATCACATTTTCTATGGTTTATTCATGTTGATTTACATTAAGAATAATATAAGTGTCATACCCTTAAAAAATCTTAAATATCATTTTAGTAGTAAAAGGTTACAGTATACTCAGAAAAAAATATATCATACGAAAGAGACTTGATCTTAAAAAAAAATTGTTAAAAATAATTTAAACATGAATCTAAATTTTACATCGATTAAAAATGATAAAATTAAACACTATATTATAAAAGAAAAACTCATAAATATAATTTTTGAGATTTTCTTTAGTTAGAAGTGATATCAGTTTTTTATTTCATGGACTTAATGTCACTCTCTTAAACTCCTAAAAAATCCAATCACTTTCCATATTTCTTAATCAAACAATCTTGATACAAATTTTAAAACAGTTTCTATAAATATAGTAAATGAAGAATACTATTTTAACTACTAAATTTTAATAATTTTATTTTATATTATGAAATGTTATCGTTTAAGTGATTTTTAAATATAAAGAAAAGTGAAAAAATAAAAAAATAAATAACCACTTAAAAAGACATTACTTTATAAAAAAAAGTTGTCAAAATTTATTCTTAAAAAAATCATTTTTCTACACAAATGTATCATGATTCATCTTACTCAGACTGTGTCACTGCACATGCAGAATTTTGTTTTTGAAAAGTGTATCTTGATAACTAAGGTTAAGAGAAAAACAGTTTATAAACTAATCGTTATCTCGATTTCTATGTTCAGTAAAAAACTTTATACATATTGGAACAAATGTCAGTGGTTTTTCCTCCGACAAATCCCATTTTCAATTCATTCGACAAAGGACATGCAGACATTCTCCAACGTTAAAAAAAAACCCTTCTGTTGACAAATCTGTCTCCATTAACACCCCAAAGAAAAAACAGAGCAAACAGAGCAAAAACAGAGAGAGATGGGTTGCCAAGCCTCGAAGGAGAAGCCACAGTTCGAAAACTCCATGCACCATGCAGGTTTTCAAGAGTTGCAGAAACCCAAAACCCCAACACAAGAACTGGTTCTACAAATCGCAGGATGCAAAGTTCATCTGGTGGATGAAGGAGAAGCCATTGAACTGGGTCAGGGGCACTTCACAATCATGAGGGTGATGGAGCAGAACGTGGCACTGGCAACGGTTGTAAAAGTTGGAAACAGTGTTCAGTGGCCATTGACGAAGGACGAGCCGGTGGTGAAGGTGGATGGTCTTCACTACCTCTTCTCTCTGCCGGTGAAAGATGGTGGTGAGCCTCTGAGCTATGGTGTGACTTTTCCAGAAGAGTGTTATGGGAAGATGGGGATGGTGGATTCTTTTCTGAAGGAACATTGTTGCTTTTCTGGGTTGGAAAAGAGCAGAAAAAGTGACCTTGATTGGGAGGATTTTGCTCCAAGGGTTGAAGATTATAACCACTTTCTTGCCAGGGCCATTGCAGGAGGAACTGGTCAAATTGTTAAGGGTATCTTCATGTGCAGCAATGCTTACACCAACCAGGTTTTATTTATGGTTTATGGTTTAGGATTCAGAGTTTCGTTTATCAGATGAATAACAATAAAATTTTATTAAATTTTTTTTTGTGTGCTGTTTTACGTTGATTAGAAATAAAATTAATTTAAAATATATAAATAAATACAAATCTCATCTTATATATCGATCGAGTTTAACTTAAAATTCATTTTTTAATATTTTTGTTTCAACTTATCAAAACAATTATTTCATTATGGTTAAGATTGATTTTGATTTGAAATGATTATGTTGAAATGGGTTTAGTTTAATAGTAGGTTAATAGCATAATTCAGTATAATTTTTTCATTCAATGAAAAAACAGCTCTGGTTTTGGTTTGAATAAATATTTGAAACATTGACTTTGATTGAATGAACTAGTTTTGGTAAAAAAAATTATGAATTCAAGGGAATTGTCTTTTGAATTTCTTTACCTTAAAAGTAAGTTAGATGCAAAATTTATCGCAATTTTTTTTAAGATACTTCATCACGTTTGGTCAAATCGAGGTTTGAATGCAAAATCACTTTTACTCAACAATAACTGATATATATCTATACACTTTTACCAGTTTATGATGAAGCGAATCATACATGTGAGACCAATTTAGATTTAGAATCAGTTCAGTAGTTGATATTTTAACGTGATTATTAATAAGCCAACTTGAATAGACAAATTCTCTTACATTTAAAATGGAATATAAAGAGACAGAGATAGATAAACACACAAAATGATGTGGTACAAATTATTTTATAATCTAACATAATAAAAATTTGAGGTATGCTTTGTTCTTTTCAGTTTTCCCATCATTTGAAAAGAACCAAATAAATCATTAAGCTTTTCATAAAAAACTTTTGTTATGAAAATCAGGTCCATAAAGGAGGGGAAGCGATCCTAAGTGGTGCTGCAGAAAAGAGCAGTGGTAACAAAACTATGAACAAGAAGAATGATGCAACAAAGAACAGTGGAATGAACGAAAACCTCAAACGGTATTGAAACATGTTATACTATGTCACGAGTTCATGTCTAAGGATTAGAGTATTGACTAAGAATTTTTCATTTTCATACACAGTGTTAGCTTTTAAGAGGGTATGTATACAAACTAAGTTGGATTATTTTTCATGTTTGTATTATAGTGTGAGAAAGCTGACAAATGTGACAGAAAAGTTAACCAAATCTTTGCTTGATGGTGTTGGAATAATGAGTGGATCAGTTATGACTCCTGTGCTTAAATCCCAACCAGGACAGGCATTCCTAAACATGCTCCCTGGAGAGGTGCTATTGGCTTCCCTTGATGCTGTTAGTAAGTAACACTTCTCAAACAGATGACAGTTTAGAATTTAAGTGTGAGTCTAAGTCTCGTATCGAGTAAAATTTTGAAAGTTTAGCAACGTAAAAAACTTATAAATTCATTATCTTAAAATTTTGTATTGAAAGTAATATTAATATCTTATATGTGAATTGAACTCATATTTTGTGATCTTTTCTATCACAGATAGAGTTTTTGAAGCAGCTGAAGCTGCTGAGAAACAAACCTTTTCTGCCACCTCCAAAGCTGCAACCAGAATGGTTTCTAACAGGTAATATTATTATAATTATTATATTGCTTAAATTTGCAATGAACTTAACATTATATCATTTTGAAATTTGAATTTTCTGCTGGTTTGGTTTTTTGTTTTTTTTACTGTATTTTCATAATATATTGATTACCATTAATTTTAATGTTTTAAAATATACTAAAAAGATATTTAAAATATCAGTGCATAGTATTTTTTAGTATTAGAAGACGGCAAAAAAAACCAGAATCTGGACTCATCATTTTGTCACGTCAATTTAAGGTTTTAAATTGAAGTCATGATCGCAATTTCGTGAGTTTAAAGAATCTTGACACTATATTGAATGCAACTACATTTATGAGAAGATTTGGAAAACCTTGCAATGATCTATATCAGCCTAATAGTCTTGGTAAATCTCAACCAACATAAAAGTGTGCATTGAAATTTTTTTTGTTAGGGTTAAAAAATATCTGCATCATTGAATATGCTTGAGAAACTGGGTGTTAGTTTTGAACATCTGAAATGGGAAAAAGAAACACAACCTAAGTTTAAGACCTATGTTGTGGATTCATAAATGTAACCTTAGCTAAAAAGGATGTTTTTGGCAACAGGTTTGGGGAAGAAGCAGGAGAGGCTACTGAGCATGTGTTTGCAAGTGCAGGACATGCTGTTAACACTGCTTGGAATGTCTCTAAGATTCGGAAATCCATCAATCCAGCATCTTCTGCAAATGCTGCTAGAGCACTCACAAATTATGCCAAAAAATGAAATGCTTTATTATAAGATCTAACCATGTTGCTTTCTGTGTCATGAACATGATGGATATTTTTCTTCCTTTCAACAAATATACTGAATCACTTGTACTACATAAACAATTGTCATATCCACTGCAAAATTTCAAGTAATTCTTTCTGCTTTCAATAATGCTTCCCAAAAGAAGTGTTTAAGAATAGAATTAAAACAGCGGGTGACATCAATTATCCCACGACGGAGGTCGAGTGTATTGAATTGTGACGTTTGGACTGTTACATTTCTTAAATAGAAGGGTTAAATATGTTTTTAGTCCTTAAGTTGCAGTGAAATTTGGAATTAGTCTCTCTTCAAAACTTTTGACAAATTTAGTCCTTCATATTAAAAAATAGATGAATTTAGTCATTTTAACCAAATTTTGTTAAGTTTATCTGAGGTTTCAAGCGCATTTCATAATAGTATTTGAATTGTTTACACCATTTGACACATTTTCGCTTCAATGTTAACTTAAATGTTACCATAAATTACGTTTCAAATGTCAAATAAACTTAACAAAATTTGGTAAGAAAGACTAAACTTACGAATTTCTAAAGATGAATGACTAAATTGATATAAAGTTTTGAAAATGAATTAATTCCAAAATTCACTGAAATTTGAGGAATCAAAAGTATATTTAACTTTAAATAGAAATAGTTACATCTGAATTAGATAACTCTAATTTCTAACCTAATATTAAATGCTCGATCCAACAATTGACATAGTAAGTTCGATCCAACAATTGACATAGTAAGTACTGTTATATGAATTAATCGTATCCCTGAGTAAGCTAAGGAAGAACCAAACTATGTGAAGTGGTTGCATGAAAATTATTGTAAATCATTCTAAAGAGTATGGTAGGTAGTAAAATGGAAACTTGATTTCTGTTATTAATTTAATATGGTATGATAATGAATGGTTTTATGATAATGAAAGGACATTTTTTTTTTCTCTAGTAGGCCAATGATTATGACTACGAAGAAATAATGCATGGCCAGCTTGGTGAAGATGATTACAAATATAGATATAAAATTAAGAAAAAGGTTTCAAAGATAATGATTCTCAGACTTATATGTTGCCAATCCATATACTTTTGCTTTCTCTTTGGTGGAATTTTTTAATCATTATAATTGTAGGCCATTGGGAAGGGAGAGTGTAAACTAACATTCATTTATAAATTAAAGTTGTCTATGATTTATATGGAAAAGTAAAATAGCATAAAGTCAGTGAGTGGAGAAAAAGAATTAAAAGCAATTAAGTAGTTCAGAGAATAAAGTTTTTACATTAGTTGTATTTTATTAATAGTATGATACTAATATCAATATTATAGTTTAGAAAAGTAATAATGATTTATGTTCTTTAAGATGAACATAATCATTATTTTTTTAATGATCACAGTAAAATAGTTTGATGTTAATTCTTAAATAAAGCATAACTTTTAATATATATTTAACATGTACTATGCTATTAATTAAAGTTTATTAAAAATTGGAAATTCATATTTTTTAATAGGAAATAAATTATACAATATTCAAAATTATTAATAATTTCTTTTAACAAATAATGCATGAAAATGTAAAAAAAAAATGTTTTATCAATATTTCTATTTATATATACTAGAAAACACACGCATATTTTATTAATTAAAATTTAATTATTGTAATGACTTTTATTATTTTACATATGTTAATATGTATATTAGTATATATATTATTTATTTTTGTGTTGTTTTATTTAAATTTGAAATATTGTTTAGAAGACATAAATTTAAGATTACAAGCATGAAGTCATTCATTAGAGGTAGAACAAATGAGAAGTAAGATAACAAAGACTTTTTGAAATTATAGAAAAATAAATGAAATGTGAGGAAGGCTGAGAACACAATCGATCTTTGATATTTATTTGAGGGAGAATAAGACATAAGAAAATAAATAAATTAGTTTTACATAAATTTAAAATATAATAAATAGTAAAATGCACATACAAAATAAATTTTCACTTCTGTATATAATTTTTTTTCTTGAATATTTTAAGCTTGATGTTTATCATGTCATTGTTTCTTGTTCCATAATTAATCATCCAACCTTTTACTGTACTCTTATATTTGAATACGTCATTGAAAGTGACAGCCACTGTCTTCAATTTTGAAAGAAAAAAAAGAGGAAAAACTACTTACTATAGTATCTCTACATCGTTACTAAATAGGAAATTAAGCTTGTTATACCAACTTAAGACATGAAATATATAAGTTAAAACATAATTTTGAATTAATATTTAAGTTAAAACATATCAAATTCAAATTGTATAAGCAACTCAAATATGAAACATTAATTATATGACACATTTAATGTAGTTATATCATACAAATTTAATATAGTTAAGTTATAATGACCATGTGTATGTTTGAATGTAAGTTGAAAAAGTTAAATTTGGTTGAACATAATTTTTTTCAGCATAAGTTTGGTCGAATAATATCATTCAACGAAAAATATCCACAGTGTTGCATTGAATGTAACGATTATTTTTATATTCAACAAATTATGAAACAAACTTGTCAATGAGCGAGTTCAACTTTCAAGGATTATTTTAGTGTCATTTAGGATTTCAAACTTTAAAACAAACACCCTTTATATTTATTCACTTTTAAGATTTGGGAACCAAAAAATAACAAAAATTGACAAATTAAATGAATTTTAAATTTTTGTCAAAGTTTAGTGATTAAAAACATATTTAATCCTAAAATATAATAATATATAAATTATTTAAAAGTTAAATAATTAATTATATATAATATTTAATTATTTTATTTTAGTAAAGTTTACATCATATTATAATATTAAAAGGTACTTGTTTTCACATAAGGGAAGACCATGAAATGCAATGCAACCATATCACAATTACACTCATTAATGATTAGTGTGGGACTCTTGTTAACAACCAGTCATATTATGTTTCTTCCAACTATATATTAATCAGGAATTAGTGAGGCTAGATGTAATTATTTCATAATGAAAAGTGTCGACACCTAAAATATTCATCTTACTACATGATAAACACCAACCAATTTTTTTTTTTTTTAAAAAAGAAAAGTATATATTTATAAAATATGATGGATAGAGATAGATAAATCAAAAATAATTTTTTTAATAAGTAAAGGGAAATCAACGTATATCATTACCCTAATTTAAGATAAAAGTATTTGATAACATTCTATTTAATCATTTACACAGAGAAAAAAAAAGTGATATAATAAGAATTAAAAAAAAATGTGGGTATATAATTGCTTTTGTACTCTGATTTATCGATTACAAAATTAATAAATATTTTGATTGTTATAAAAGTTTATTTTTATTCTAATTTAAGATATATTTAATTTTTTTTCTAATTTTATAATATTAATAATTATAAAATACATTTAAATATTTGATAATATTATATATTTTTTTAATTTTTAATTTTTTTAAAATTAACTAAATGATATTAAAATAATAAAAAACCGGATATAGACCCATGTTCAAGTATATCCATTACCTAATGAAAATAATGATGAATAGACTTTATACTAATTGAATATAAAAATATGAATAAGGTCGAACTTTTTTCTTCATAGAAGAGTATGAAATAATGAAATATATCTAATGTTATTTGTACAAGTTTTTCCTAACATGATAAATGGAGGGACTAAAACTTCATAAAAATGTTATTTGTACAAGTTTTTTTAACATATACTAACCTTTTCTTTCTGTTTTTTCATTTTTAGCTTTTTATCTGTTTGTGTCGTGCAAGTTTTTATAATTATAGAGATGATATCTAGAATAAATATATATTTTTTAAAAAAATTTCCATTAATTATTGACCAGAATCAATGTATAAAATACTTAACTATGTTGTATTTGAACATGTGTGGGATATATAATATCAATTTTAAAAAAATAATGTGATATATTGATTTTTTATATTGAATAGGAATTTTACCATAAGAAATAATTAAAACACATGTATTCCTAACTTTCAATCATCAAAAATATTTTCAGAAAAAATAGTGACTGATTTTTCTCTCGGTTATGGTTAAATGTAACGAGATCTACTTAGATAAAACTTATTTAATTTATTTTAAAATTAATATGTATCTATGTTGGAAATAGTCTGAGTCAGAAGCTCTACATTAAATAGAATAGACAAAATTAGATACCACACAAGAATAAAGACTCATAACATCATTACTTTAAAGTTTTGTGATTAAAAATGATGTCAAATATCTTATGTGTAAGATTTATGTTATATATATATATATATATATATATATATATATATATATATATATATATATATATATATATATATATATATATATAACTACAGTATCTCAGTGTCTATAACTCATGAAAAATATAACCCAACAATCTCATGATGTTTTGGCATAGTTTAATCACATCTCAATTCATTAATTGGACTTGTTTAAAACTAAAATACCTATATCTTAAAACAATTTAAATATAAGTAATTTGTGAAACTTAACTCTGATTAAATATTCCATTTCTTAATTTATCACATTATTTTAATATTTTTAATAACTTTTTATCATAAAAACCAATAAACAAGCATTTTATAATTTGAACATTATACGAGTCTTTAAAATTTATTTTTATTACTCATATGTAAAAGTTATTACACTTATTAAAATCCTTAACAAATACAAGTGAGAAACATTAAATCAAAGCAATATATTTATAACCCACAAGAAATTCAGACTCACTTTTCACTCTTAGTCTATTGGAATCAATTGAATTAAAGGATTAATTTTTTTGACTTTTAATTTTAAGTAATACTTTGAATAATACACATGTTATATAATAAACCCAATTTTATAAGAAAAAAAAACATATAATTGTATTGGGTGTCCTTAAATGGAAAGTTTGTATTAAAGTGAAGAAGCATCTAACTAGCCATACAAAATAATATGGACAAATTGAATGGTTTACCTGCTCCACTATTGCTTTCTTCAATTATAATATTACTCCTCCACATTCTCTTCTCTAACATAAAATATACTTTATTATAATTAATTAAAACATTGTTTTTCAATTATTAACACCATGCTTTCAATTTATAGGAACATAAAAAGCCATCAAAGTTGAAGCCCACAAACTAATCACAATTCCACTCTCTTCAGTTTAAACTATGATAAACAAGTACTCCACCTCAATCATATTTTAAGGATCAAACAAAAATAATTATTTTTAAATTTTTTTTTCAGCTAAATGTTTAATATATATATATATATATATATATATATATTCTAATTTATTTCCCAAAATATTCAGTTAAAAGTTAAAAGGACAGAGATTTATGTTAGGAATTTTAATTTTGTCTTTATAAACAAAGTTTTTATTTCAATATCAATTTCATTGATATAACATAATTAGGGTTAATCATCGTATCAACTATAACATCACAACATCAATATTTCGATCTCAAATTCATTAATATAAGTCATTAAGATTAATCATCACATCCATAACATTTATTATTTATAATTCAGAATTTTATCATTTTTTGTCCTTAATAAATACTTCAATATATATATATATATATATATATATATAATTTAAATTACCCTTCACTTAAATAATGTGAAAGTATTTACCATATCTATATATATTATATTTAAAATATATTTTGTCACTCAAAAGTTATAGTTTAAACTTTTGCAATCAAAAGTTTTCATTTAAACTTTTGATTCAATTTTTTCAAAACGCTCTACAAAATGTTTGAGCTAAGATCAATCACTATGTTTACAAGAAATACTTAATTTAACTATAATTTCAATCTTAAATTAGATAATCAAATTTCATTAACTATTTTAAAAGCGGTCTTTTATCACTTATAATAATAAGCATTTCAAAAAGATATATTTATCAATTGTAATGATTATACTTAAGTTGAAAAGAATTAGATAAATAACCATCTTGGTTATTATAAATTTATAAGTTGGTTGTGATTTATTTAAATCTGAATAAACAAAATTCTAAAGAATGGTATGATTTGAAATTTCGATAATAAAAAATTTGAGTTAAATATATATATATATATATATATATATATATATATATATATATATATATATATATATATATATAAAACCCTATAAACATTAAATCATGATATTATGGTGACTCCCAACACTGATCAAAGATATATTAGAATTAAAATTCAGACCAAACCATTATTTTTT